>Ga0272442_10004607_pt1 | contig 18780 bp, 15 predicted proteins | sample SSMForm2O_FD_200262 | JGI IMG/M metagenome (GOLD analysis project Ga0272442, IMG submission 200262) | Marine sediment archaeal communities from Little Sippewissett salt marsh, Falmouth, MA, United States - SSM-Form-2O | ecosystem: Environmental > Aquatic > Marine > Wetlands > Sediment ... | reverse complement strand
CCCGTCTGAGGCACCGAGTGTGCGGCAAACGTCGGGAGCAGGAATACGGCGCCAACGTACAGGCAAACGGCGACCCACCACCATCGATGCCGCGTCATGTCGATAGAGAGAGGGTCGATAAGCCGGATTCTGTCGAGGGAAGACATCCATCTATGCGGCCTACCCGAAGGCTCGAGCGGGTCACTCTCAAGCACCTTCCTATTTGGCCTTGCTCCGGCCAGGGTTTGTCAGCCGATGCGATCGCTCACACCGCTGGTGGTCTCTTACACCACCGTTTCACCGTTGCCTGTGCGGACTCGCGAGGAGCCCTCCATCGGCGGTCTGTTCTCTGCGACACTTTCCCGAGGTCGCCCCCGCTGAGATTTCCTCAGTGGCCTGCCCTGTGGAGTCCGGACTTTCCTCCAGTTGCGAGAAGCGCACGAAACGCCTGCAACCAGCGTCTTCCTGACCCTCTCTCGTTGTGCGAAGGACTTTCCTTTGAGTGTAGTTGGTAGTATACGCGACGGCGCGTCTACTCGATGTAGAGAATGCGCGAGCAGTGTTCGCACGTGACGATGCCCGACTCGCTCCGAACGCGTTCCACCGTGTGGCCGCTGAGCCGAAGCTTGCAGCCCGAACACGTGTCGTTCTCGATTCCCGCCAGCGGACGTGGAAACGTCGCGCGTAGGGTCTGGTACTGAGCATAGAGGTACGGCGCTGTCTCACTGACAACTCGCTCCCGCTCGGTTGTGCAGTCGCCTCGCTCCTCCTGGATTGTCCGGACCCGTTGATCGAGTTGCTCGATCTGCCCGGACAACTCCGTCGTACGGACGGTCAGATGGTCCTCGGCATCCGCAATCGCACCGTGCTGAGCATCCACTTGGCTCATCAGATCAAGCGCCTCATCCTCGAGGCGATTGATGCGCGACCGCTCGATACCAATCTTCGCCCGAAGATCCTCCATCTCCTTAAAGCTGATAATCCCCTTGTCGAGCCGCTTCTGATACTCCCGGATCTGTGCGTCGAGTTCGTCCACCTCGAGCGTCCTCATGCGACTCTCGTGCTCGAGATGGCGAAGCTGATCGTGAGCATCCGTTACGGATTGCTCCTCACCGAGCTGTTTCTTCTCCAAGGCCGAGCGTTGTGCAGCCAGGCGCTCAAGCTGAGCAGCGAGATCTTCAAGGCGTGCGTCGAGCTCCTGTATCGTCAGGAGTTGCTCAATCTCACTCAGCATGGCGTCCTCGCAGCAGCATGATGGGGTTGACTATACGGAGCGTGTGAGCGCGCCGCAAACGGCGTCATCACATGGGAAGGCCGGGTAGTCCCTGCGACAGCGGCCCGAGCTTCTCCTGTGCAGCGTCCTGCGCGTTCTTCTGGGCTTCCTGGACGGCAGCGACGACCAGATCGATCAGCATTTCCACGTCATCTGGATCGACGACCTCACGCTCGATCGTCAGATCGACCAACTCTCCTCGGCCGTTCACGGTCGCACTGACCATGCCGCCGCCTGCCGATGCGGAGATCTTCAATCGCGCAATCTCTTCCTGCGCCTGCTCGAGGTTCTCCTGGAGCTTCTTCGCCTGCTTCATCAGATCGCCCAGATTGCCCAACCCTTTCACCACTCCTCCTTCACGACTTCTCCCTCAAACGCCTCGCACACAAGACGGGCTTTGTCACGCAGCTGCTCATGCGGCAACGGCTTCTTCTCCACGGCTCCGTCGTACGTCAGTTCCAAGCGGACGTCGTCACCGAACCGGCGACGGATGGCCCCCGCGAGGTACTGATAGTTCGCCTGCTTCTCCAGGCCTTCCTTGTGGAACGTGTGCTCCGGGTGAAAGGAGATCACCAACCGCTGTTCGGAAAGCGTCGGAGAGCCCTCCGTCAGGAATGCCGCAATGGCGATTCGCTCCGACTCAATCTCGTGCAGCAGGTCCGCCCATCCCGGGACGAGATCGTCCGCATCGGCGGCCTGCTCACGGCTTGTCTCCGGCTCTTCCGCCGATCGCGCCGCCCCGTCACCGAAGGTCTCGCTCGTCTTCGGAACAGAGGGTGTGGCAGCCGATACGCTCTTCTTCCGCCTTGGTTTCTCCCCGTCGTCGTGTCGCGGCTCGGGGACGACACGGACTTGCGGATTGATCTCCGCCAGCAGCTGGAGGACCCCGATCTCGAAGTGAATCCGCCGGTCCAGAGAACGAAAGAGACTCGCCTTGACGTCGAGCAGTCGACGGGCCACGGCAAGCTCTCGGTTGGACGGCCGATCCGACCCCGCAATCCGGTCGCGGAGTTCGTGGATCACGTCGTCGAGGAACACCTCGAGGTCTTTGCCACGATTGACGATCGACTCCACGATTTCGAGCAGCGCCCTGCGCTCGTTCCGCTCGATGGCCTCGAGGAAGCGCTGGTGCGTCTCCCGTCCGACGAGGCCTAGCATGTCGAGTACTGAGGAAGCAGTGACCCGCTCCCCTCCGTAACTCATTGCCTGTTCGAGCATGACAAGGGCATCCCGCAAGCCCCCGTTGGCACGATGGGCGATGATCCGAATCGCATCCGAATCGACCGATGTCCCTTCCGCTTCCGCCACGCGAACGAGGTGCCGCTCCATGGCGTCTGCAGGGATCTTTCGAAACTCGAACGCCTGACAGCGTGAGATGATCGTGCGCGGCACCTTGTGCGGCTCCGTGGTGGCAAACGCAAACATCGCGTGCGCGGGAGGCTCCTCCAGCGTCTTGAGCAGCGCGTTGAACGCCTCGTTCGTGAGCATGTGCACTTCATCGATCACGTACGCCTTCTTCGACAAGTCCGCCGGCGCGAAGTTGACTTCCTCGCGCAGTCGCCGGATGTGATCGATTCCTCGGTTCGACGCACCGTCGATCTCGACGACGTCCAGCGTCTTCCCGGACAGGATCGCCGAGCACGCACCACACACGTTGCACGGTTCCCCTTCGGACGGCCGCTCGCAGTTCACCGCGCGAGTCAGGATGCGGGCGATTGACGTCTTCCCGATTCCGCGTTCCCCGGAAAACAGGTACGCATGAGCCACTTCCCCCGACCGTACTGCGTTGACGAGCGTGCGGACGATCTCCTCTTGCCCCACGACCTCGGAGAACGTCCTCGGTCGATAGCGACGGTATAAGGAAACGTGGGCCTCTTGGTCGGGCACGACAACCCCCTTCACTGTCGGGGAGACTGGATTTGAACCAGCGACTTCCTGCTCCCAAAGCAGGCGCGCTACCAGGCTGCGCCACTCCCCGTCGAGCCGGATTATAAGGAAGGAACCCGGGTTTGGCCAATCACGCAGCGAGCCTCATCACCCAAGCGGGATCCAGCGGCGCGGCCATCGATGCACGACGAGTTCCACGAAGAGCAGCGCAGCCGCAATGTACAGAAGATGCATGTGAATCGGCACGTAGCTTCGCCTTGCCGTTGCGGCGGAAGCCGGGAGTTCGGGCTCTGTCGCAGCCAGCATCGTGCCACCGGTCGCTTCCGCAATTCCCGCTAGGGCGTTAACCCGAACACCGATGTTTAGGTACTCCGACGAGTACGGAACGGTGACTCCCGCTGTCGCCGAGCGGCCTTGTATCGTGTCCGCAATGCGAAGAGCGTATCCGCCCATGGCTGGCAAGGGGTACGATGCGTAGTACAGGCCCGGCCCGACCTGCTCGAAGGAGCGCACCTGCTGCACCGGGAAGAGTTCCCCGCTGATCTCAAGAGCGTTCGCGAATCCGGCTGTGTCCGTTCGCGCGTCGAGGAGGACGTCGAGCCGGTCGGTGGTGACGGACACGTTGATCGTCAACCCGTCGGCCGAGACGTTCGCAGGCTCCGTCACCGCCAGGAACTCCGAAAACAGAGTGCTCAAACCGTTCCAAGTGGTCCACGACCCGGTCCCCACGCCGGACAGGTCGGTGTTCAGCACCGAGACGACTCCCAATCCTACGTTCCACATGGCAAACAACGGATCGTCGCCGGCCCACAGGTAGATCTGCGACGACGAGCGGGGATACGTCAATACGTAGGAGTCGACGGCAGGGATCTCGAGCGACGCGGCGAGAGAGCCGGTCACCTCCGTCGGCTCGGTGATGAGGCGACTGCGGCTCAGCTTCTGCGTCGCATTCAGGATCGCGGCAGGAAGGGCATCGAACTCGGATACGAGGTAGAGCGTGCCTGACCCGGCCTCGACGAGGGCCTCAAGGAGGGACAGGTTCAAGTCGGTCCCCGGCGCGATGATCGACAGCGTCATGTCTTCGTTCTCGCGCAGCATCGTGTACAGCGCCTCGTAGTCCCGCGCAGCCGCGACGGTCTTCCCGTCCGACACCAGCAGGATGTGCTTCGATCGGGCGGTCGCCTCGGCCAGTTGCTCGACGGCGTCGACCAGCGGGTAGAACAGATCGGTCCCTCCGTAGGCCCGCAGGTTCCTGAGCACGCCGTAGATCTCCACCGCGTCGCCGGCCGGAGAGATCGGAAGAAGCCAGTCGTAGTCATCGTCGAATCCGACGATCCCTACCAGGGTGCTGGAGGGGAGCAACGACACGCTGGCTGCCGTCGCATCACGTAGAATCCGAATCTTCGCAACACCGCTGACGAGTTCCCGCATGCTCGACGACCGATCCAACACGTACACCAGCGCAAGGCTCGGCTCTTCCTCAATCTCGGGGACCGTCGAAGACACGGGCAGCAATCCATCGATCGTCGACTCGTAGAACGCCTGCACCGACTCCTCGCCACGCACCACGAGCACGCCACCACCGAGGTTTCGGACGAAGTGATCGATCGTGTCAGCGTCCGCCGTACTGAGGGTGTCGAGGGACAGACCGGCGAGAATGAGTCGCTTGTACTGCGAGAGGACCTCAATTGCAGGGATCTCCCCCGCACGCTCGTACGTCACGCCCGCCGCATCGAGCAACTCCGCTGGTATGGAGTTCTCCTCCGCCGTAACGAGCAGCACGGCGGGCGCCGTCGAGGTGCGCACGGCCGCAGTGAGCGCGTTGTTGTCGGACACGGGATCGGCATCGGAGTGGATCAGAATCCGGTACGTGAAGAACCCCGACTCGGTCAGCGTATCCGTCACGGTGAACGGATTGACGCCTGCAACGAGTGCCACGTCGAGGGCGGCCACCAAGGTGGTGTCCCGGTACACGACAAGTCTCGCCGTGGTCGGCTTCGGCGTCTCGATCTTGACCGCTAGCGAGACCGGCGCCCCCACGTTGACTTGATTCGGTGCATCGACGGATGCTAGAACAAGGTCACTCGACAGGCGGCTCCCGATCGGCAGGACATGAATCGGCACGCCGGATCGCTGCGCAGCCGCGACGGCCACTGCTACGTCGTCGGAGAAGGCGCCGTCAGAAATCAGGACGATCTGCCCCGAGCCGACAGCCGACAGCGCCGCCAACGCGGCGTCCACGGCCGGAACCACGCGGGTGGTTGTGGATGCGATGCTCGCGGGATACAGGCTCGTCTCGAACGCGCCGGGCAGGGACACGACGCTCGCCTCGCCGGCAAACTCGATCAGGCCGAAGCGAACCGCTGTGTCGGCCGAAACGAGTTCCTGCATCCACGCGAAGGTCTCCATCTCGTTGGTCGATAGCCGAACGCTCGACGAGCGGTCGAGGAGGATGATCGCTTCCTGGACGCGGTTCGATGTGGACACTTCGGGCCGGGCCAGCGCAAGGAACAACAGCAAGAGCAGGAGCAATCGGGACGCCACGTTCGTCCACCGCACGCGCAGCGTGATAACCAGCAGTGCGGCGGCCAAAGGAAACAGGGCAAGAACCCAAGCGGCCTGGAACTGGATCATCCGCGTGCCCCTCTCCACCAGCGAATCAGCTTCCGATTCCGGATCACCGTTTCGATCATCAGCAACCCCACGATCAGCGAGGCGGCGAGCGGCCAGATCGGCAGCCAGTACTCACGCTCGGCAAGACCGTATGTTGTATTCGCAAACGGCTCATCGTTCGCAGCGGCGAGTGCATCGCTCATCGAGTCCCCGAAGGCGATGTTGGCGGCCACGGGGAATGTCCCTCGGGAAGAGTGGATGGTGTACACCCCCGGCCGGTCGGGATAGAACGCATCCCCCACCGCCAGCGCCGGGGCGAGTTCCTCACCGTCCGGATCCTCGATCCGATCGATCGCCCCGTAGCCGGACAGCGACACGACCTCTCCAACGACTGCCGTCCGGTACGAGAGCTCCGCCGGCAGGCGAACGACGGACCTCACGATGTTACGAACTAGGATCGGGAAGTCGACGGTAATCGGGAGATTCGTCGTATCCAACGTCGGCGTGATCAGCGTTGTATTGTGGATCGCCGTCTGCCACGTCACCAGCAGCGGAAGCGATCCGCATTCCAGCAACACCTGCGCATCATTCGGCACGTCGACTACGTTCGGCAGCACGCCCACGCGCAGGTCGGCAGGCTCCACGCCCTCGAGGAGAGCGTTGTCGGTTGCGAGCGCTTGCACCGGTCCGCCCGCCGCTTCGCCCGCAACGCTCGCCTCGCCGTAGATGTCGCCATGCACCAGCAGGATGGCTCCCGAGAGCGTCGACGGGATCTGCGCGTCGTATACCACAATCAGATCGGCATCCTCAGGGGACGCCGCACTCGAGATCGGTGTGCTAGCGCGGAGCGCGGCCCACAAGTACTGGTTCGTCTCACCAACCCACCAGACGCGCAAGTCCAGCGGACGATCGAGCGCGAAGTACCGCGTGTTGTCCCCGACGAACGAGTCCTCCACGCGCATCGTCACGGTGAACACGGAGCCGGTCGAGACCGGGAACGGCACGATGACATTCTCGGCCACCGCCGGTGAGAGGAGGACGGGGATCGTCGTTTGCGCGTACCCATCGGAGACGACGACACTGACGTCCTGATACGTTTCCGTTGCGTTGATCAACTGCACGAACGCCGTCGCGCCGGACGACCCCACGTTCTCACGAACCGAGAACGCGGTGATCGCGACATTGCGTCCCCCGGAGATGCCGATCGTTTCCACGCCGTCCGGTGCATCGAGCAACTCATGGTCCGTGATCAGCACGACGCGATCGAATCGATCGAGCCCGCCGGCTGCGGAGAGCGCATTCACCAGATCATCGGCCGATCCATCGCCGTTCCACGTGACGCGCGACGCCGAGAGACCGCTTCGAATCGGGGCCTTGGAAACCGTCTCGTGCGTCTCCAGGGTGCTGTTGGACGAGAAGAAGACCACCGCCGTGTACTCGGCCGGGCTTTCATCGACAATCGCCAGCGCGCGCTCGATCGCCACATCGTACCGCGTTGCCCCACCTTCCGTGACGGTCTGCATGCTTGCACTCGCATCAACCACGATCGCGAGGGCAGAGATCCTCTGTACCCTGGACGACGCAACCGGCTGTGCCAGCACCGCCACCAGCAGAACAAGACAGAGGATCTGCAGGAACAGGAGTGGCTCCAAGAGCCGTCGAAGGTGGATCGAGCTGGAGCGCGGCTCACTGGGGAGCGTCTCCCACAGGAACAGCGCAGCGACGTCCCGCCTGCGGATGTCCGACCGGAGCAACGCAAGCACGAGGATCGCCAGGGACGACAGAGCAAGAAACAGCGCGCCGGGAGTGAGGAACCTCATCGCAGAATACCCCCTTCGCGAAGATCCTCGAACAGAACACGCTCCAGAGGTCGCGTCGTCGGAAGTGTGAACAGCGGAACACCCAGTTCATGGAGCAGGGATCGAAGCTCGCTCTGGTGCTGGTCGAAACGGACTTTGTACTCATCGAGCGTACTGCGGCCCAGGTTCAGCGTGACATGCCGACCGGTTTCCACATCGACAATACGGGAAAGCCCTCCCCCTTGTGGCTCCATCTCACCGGGAGCGAGAACCTGCAGGAACACGATGTCGTCTCCCCGGTACAGGAGGCGAGAGAGCCCCTCCTTCATGTGCAACGAGCAGAGCAGGTCGCTGAGTACGATGACAAGGCCGCTCTCCTTGGTCGCCGACGTGAACTCCGACAGTACCTTGTCCAGCAGCGTATCCTGGTGCTGTTCCAGGTCGGACAGCGCTCGATAGATGCGCCCCAATTGCTGCATCCCGTGCCGCGGCGGCAGGTTCGACAGCACGCGTTCCGCAAACGGGTACAGGCCCACGCGTTCCATGCTTCGGAGCCCCAAGTACGCCAGCGAGAGCGCCAATTGCGCTGCGTACACCGCCTTCGGCGTCCCACCCAACTGCATCGACGCGCTTGCGTCCATCAGAAGATAGACGGGCAGATCGCTCTCGTGAGCAAACGTCTTTACGAACAGCTTCTCGAGCCGCCCGTACAGATTCCAGTCGACGTAGCGAAGGTCATCGCCTGGGCGGTATTCGCGGTAGTCGGCGAACTCGATGCTCATCCCTGCGCGTGGCGACACGTGGTGGCCCGTCAGCCGGCCGCCACGCTGCGACTTCGACAAGAATCGCAATCGCGAAAGGCGGCGGAGAAAGGCTTCGTCCAGTAGCGACCGCATCGGCTAGACCGTGACCTTCTGTCGAATGTCGTTCAATAGATCTCCCACCGTCACGCCCTCCGCCTCACCACGGAAGTTCAGCAGGATGCGGTGGATGAGAACCGGTTCCAGCATCGCATCGATGTCCGAGGGGCGCACGTTCGGCTCCCCATCGAGGAATGCATGCGCCTTTGCAGCCATCACGAGCGCGATCGCCGCGCGTGGGCTTGCCCCGTACTCGACGTACTCACGGACGCGTTGTGGTGCATCGGTTACCCGAGGATGGGTTGCCATCACCAAACGGGAAACGTACTCGCGAAGCGGGTCGGCCACGGGGATGTCGCGGACGACGCGGCGCGCCAGCAGAATGCTGTCAGCCGTCGCAACCGGGGAGGGCAGGACCAGCCCTTCGCCCTCCGTGTTCAGTTCGGTGATCCGCGAGACCTCATCCAAAGAAGGATACGGAACGGTGATCTTGAGCATGAACCGATCCACTTGCGCCTCGGGGAGCGGGTACGTTCCTTCCATCTCGATCGGGTTCTGGGTCGCGAGAACGATGTAGGGCTCTTCCAAGGCGTACGTGTTGGACCGGACGCTCACCGTGCGCTCTTCCATCGCCTCGAGGAGGGCTGACTGCGTCTTCGGCGTAGCGCGATTCACCTCATCGGCCAGTACGATGTTCGCGAACAGCGGCCCGCGATCGAACGAGAACGTACGGTTTCCGTCTACCTCGGTCAGTATGTCGGTTCCGATGATGTCTGCCGGCATCAGGTCCGGTGTGAACTGGATTCGGGAGAACGTGAGCCCGACCGAAGCCGCCAACGTTCGCACCAGCAGCGTCTTCCCCAACCCGGGCACGCCCTCCAGCAGCACGTTCCCGCGACAGAGGAGAGCAATCAGCGCGCCGCGTACGACCGGACGATTCCCGACGATGACCTGTCCGATCGTCGCCTGTAACTCGTCGAATGCCTGGACTGTGTCCCGTACTTCCTGTTCAGTGGTCATCTGTCTCCTTCGCTAATCAACTCGAAGTACTCGCGAACGATCTCCTGGGCCTCTTGCGGGATCGATCGCGCGTTCAGGATCGCCTCGGCGCGGTCGTAATCCACACGGAACGTTCGCGCCTCCGCCGCACTCCCGTTGCCGTAGTCTACGGGGACCCCTGCCGTGATGTACTCGCTGATCGACCCATCGCTCCCGATGGATCCCCCGACCTGCGCCTCGACGACGGCGGGCGGATCGTCCCCGTATCCCTCGACGATCTCACCAATCACCGATCCCTGCTCCGGACCGCCGGACTCGTCGTCAACTGTGGAGGATGCATCGCCGTCGACCCGCAAGTCTGTGCTACCCGTCCCTTCCTGCGTCGCCGAGGCCGTTCCCTCGCCCGTATCAAGGGGGGTGCTCATATCGCCTTCATCGGCTGTGCTGCCGGCACCCGCACTCGAAGCCTCCGGCTGTTCCGCGGCCTCTCCGGTCACGAGAGAGCCGGTCTCCTCAGCGCGCGCCTTCAATTCCTGCAACTGGGACCGGATTCGATCGACGTCCGTCTCATCCAGCAGGCCTGCGATACGCTCGGCGAGGTCTGCATCGGACAGCTCGCCGTAAACTGCGAGTGCGTCTCGCTCCACGTCACGGAGCAAGCGCCCTCCTGCTTCTGCAAACTCGGCGAGCAGGGCATCGAGGAAGTCGCCAAACGGCGGCACGCCGGACGTCGCCCCGTCGCCGCTTGCCACGGAAGCGTCCGGCTCGCCTTGTCCTGCGCCGTCATCGACCATCAGACGGCTCAGGAAGGTGTCGAGCAGCGAGTTTGCGGCGGCGTTCTCTTCCCCGTCCGTGTCCGTCACTGTGTCGTCGCTTCCTGCGGACTGGACGTCACCCTCGTCCAACGCGGCATCGGATCCGCCCGCGTCCTCGACCGATTCCGAGACCTGATCCTCATCCCCTCCGATCGATAGCGAGACATGCGGCACGCTGGTAAACGGAAGCACCACCACCGCGGCCAAGCAGAGGGCGCCCACGCCCAACCGCATCTTCCCACGCCACGACAGCCAGTAGACGGAACGCCAGCTCTCACTTTCTCTGTGAACAACCGCCTGCAACGGTCTGGCAAACGGCGACTCCCGGCGGCGCGCCCACAGCGCGTACAGCGAGCTGATCCTCGCTTCAAGCCCAAGCGCGTCATCCAACTCGTACAGCACGCGGGCTGGCGAAACGGCCCGACGCCACGCAGCCCCCGCCGTCCCAGTAGTGAGCACGACGACGGCTGCCGCCGCCAGTGCGCCCACCATCTTTGGAACGACCGTTCGATCCGCGAACAGGAGCACGACGAAGAGCACGACAAACGCCGTCGCCGCCGACACGGCGAGCACACGCGACAGGCTCGCGAGCATGCGGCTCCACCGCGCCCGACGGAGCACATCACGGAAGAAGCGTTCGACATCAAACACGGATCCTCCTTGCGCTCAGTGCCGTCCCGATGAGCAGGAGCACCGTGGCCATTGCAGGAATCAGAACCAGTGTCAGGACCTCGGTGGGCGATGCCCCGGCGTGGAGCCGTTCGACCGCCGAGAACGGACTGATGTACATCACGTACCGGAGCGCCCCGCCCAACAGGCGGAACGGGACGGGCAGGAGGAATGCAGACAGAAGCCAGATCGTGCGGACCGCTACAGTCTCGCGCCCGCGGCGGACGGCCGCGATCTCGAACCAGTGGCCGGCGACACCCGCCAACCAGCCGATCTGCCCGGCGTACAGCGCCACCCACAGAATCTCCATGCGATCCCCCGGAAGCAGGATCACGCGCAGGTAGATGAAGAACGGAGTGAGGAACAACAACCCCAGCAACACCTGGACCGCGATACGCGTCAGACAGGTCGCCCGCCAATCCTTCAGCGGCACAGCCGCTGCACCCCGCTGCGCAGCATAGAACGCGATCGATAGCACGACCACGCCGTAGAACACAATCGGCGTCGGTCGACGAAACGGCGACTGGATGAGTTCGCTCACGTAAGTGGCCGACGGCATCGAGAAGATGAACGCCACACCGCACACGGACACCAGTGCAAGCAGCGCCGATGAGAGCCGGCTGTCCCGGAACGTCAGGAGTCCTCCGTTCACGAACCCACCTCCCCTCCCGCAACCACGTACACCTCGAGATGTCTCACTTTGCGCGGGACAAATGTGCCCGGGGCGAACGCCGTCTCGTCCGATACAAGAACCAGCCACGTTCCCGAATCCTGGACAGCATACTCACGCGTGATCTCCTGCAACAGGTATCCATAGCTTCTGATCGACCAGATCAGTTGCACCGCTTCGCCATCCGAGAGCCTCGCCGTCTGCTCCCCCGCGACGAGGTTCGGCAGCCGATACATCGTGCCGTCCACGATCAGAAGGGCCGTCGACGTTGCCTCCGTCGCGTAGTTCGTAATCGAAACGTGTGTCGCGGCCGCGTTCACGGAGAACGTGACGAGTTGCCTCGGCGCACCGTAGACCCTGACCTCTCGGAACTCGCTCGCTTGTAGCGTAAACGCGTACTGATCCGGCGTGGCCGTCGACGAAAACACGGGAGCCGCGACCGTGTTCAGCAGCGAGTGTGCCGGCACACTCAGCCCTTCACGCTCGACCTCGACTGCGAGCGTCGACCCGTAGGCAAAGAAAGCGGAGTAACCTATCGATAAACCATACGATTGTTGCACGTTAACTACTATATCCAACTGATATAACTCGATGAGCTGTTTCTCCCGGTTTGTATAGATACCGGAGAAAACCGACAGCCCTACAATGCACACAATCGTTAGTACAGCCGGCGCTCCAACCGTTTTGTGCGGTTTCCCCGCGCCCTCCCCACCACCGTATCGCAGCAGGGCCGCACACCCGATCAGCACCAGCGCCATCACCGGAGCCACGATGTACGGGGGCCTCGGAACGCGGATCTCGCCTTGATACGTTGCTCCATACCGCGCCAACGACAGCACGCGCGTACTGGGCACACCCGCCGCCAGCTCTCGTATTGCGGCTTCGCTCATGTCACCGGCCCGAATCGGAACCAGCGTCACCGTACCCGCGCCGTAGCGACGCTGATACGCAAGAACCGTTGCGTCCCTTGCGGCCAATTCCCACATCTCCTCGGTCGGACCGCCGAGGTCGAGGGACTCCGTACCGTCCTCCAGCGTTCGCAGCACCGCAAGCCCCGTCGGAAACATCTCCTGGAGTAGCGGCGAGTCAACCCGGAAGTAGTCACTCCCGGTGAACACAATGAGCGATCCGCCCGCATACACCCAACGGGCAACGGTTTCCCATGCGTCGCTGGACAGAGACTCCCCGGTAATCCAGATACTGTCGACCGATTCGTACGCCCACCAGTCCGTCGGAAGGTCTCTTGGGTCCACGCGCACTTCCGATCCACCGAGTGCGAGCGACGGGCCGACCACGATCGGAAACGAGGACGTCCGCGTAAACAGCCGCAGGTTGAGTTCCTCCTGTGCAAGGCTCCGGCCGCTCTCGTCGAGAAGATGGATTTCCACCGGGTTCAGCGGGTCGTACACCGCAACGGTGCCGACGACACGGCCGTTCTCCAGCGCACCACGCGCGATGTCGTTGATCACGAGGTCCGGATCTTCCGAAAGGGTGCCGACGTATTGGATGACGCGCACGGTCCCCGAGAAGCCTGCAGGCAGGCCGGAGAGTGTCACGTAGACCGGCGCATACTCTCGTGCAACCACACTGGAGGAGTATCCGATCGATCCGTCGAGGGTGGGCGTCCCCGCAGCACTGCTCGCCAACGCGAGTACGCCGAGCAACGCAGCAATAGACGCGCACAGCATTCGCTTCATTCGTTATCGACTTCTCTCATGCGTGAAGTTGTGCGAGTCCGGGGATCCCGAACAGAGTGTAGCCGCTCCCTGCCTTCGATTGCAAGGCGTCTACTGGGGCAGGTTCTCGACTGCCACTGCCGCGTCCTCGCTGAGAACGTCGGCGTAGATCTGCGTGGTCTGGATGGATCGGTGCCCAAGCTGTTTCTGGACCAACCGGAGGTTGAAGTTCGACGCCCTGTACAGAAGGGACGCGTACGTGTGCCGACAGGAGTGAATGGAGAACCGATTCGGGATTCCTACGTCGTCCGCAAGCCCCCGGAAGATGCGATACACGGCCGTTCGCGTCAGCGGTCCCCCGCGTCCGGACAGAAACAGGTGCGATCGACCCGACGTCGGCTCACCAACCGCTTCCTTCCAGTCAATGAACGCTGTCAGGTGCTCCGCCAGCGCCGTGCCGATTCGGACCCCGCGCTTTCGCCCACCTTTCCCATCCCGTACGATCACCGACGCATGAGCCGAGTCGAGAATCACGTCGCGCAGTTGCAGCGCGCAGAGTTCCGACACCCGTAGGCCGGAGTCGAGCGCTACGTGAACGATCGCCCAATCTCGCTCCGGGTGTCGTCTTCCGTCTTCTCCCCCGCGTTCCGCACGCCGCCGGCAGTGCTCCTTCAGCGCGAGCACTTGATCCGGAGAGAGGAAGTCTTCGTGGGTGATCTCGAGAGGCATCGCTTCACTCCCTTTCGTGAAGCGACGGTACGAGAGGCGGCGGTTCGTCAGGCAGACAAGTGTCGCAACAAAAGGGTACTTTTGTTGCGAGATGACGCATTCAGATACGGATGCGGCGTTCCCTACAGGCTTTCACGCTGGTCCCCGTCTGTGCTCTGCTCTCGTCGCCGTTCTTGTCTCCCCCGATTGGTGGGCCGACGACTTCGTTTGAGACGGTTTACGACCCCTCACGATCGATTGAAAATCGTTCGATGATCCGTTTCTCCTCCGCAGTGACTTCCGCCACCACCTCGACGTACGGTGCGATCGTCGAGTTCTTCAGTTTCTCGCGGAGCAGGTTGTCCAGTTGGAAGACGCCCGCCGAGTTGGACATCAGGATGGTGATCTTGATCGGCTTTCTCTCTCCGGCCCCAATCGATACCGACTGGATCGCCATCGCCGAAACCGAGTGAATCGACGGCTCTCCCATCGAGAACGGAATCCGCGCGCGGCCAGACTCCATGTCGAGTGCATCCGCAACCTTGACAACCCCCGCCTCGATCGTGAGCGGCGCGATGCTCCGCTGATGCGCATAGATTGCATGGAGGATCTCACCCTTCAACACGGTGGCCGTTGCGCGATCGTACGTAGTCCCCAGCAGCTCATCGACGAGCGGCGCCGCCAATACGAGAGAAAGCAGCTCGTGATTCTCGCGATGGATCACGTGTCCGACATCATGCAACACGCTTCCGAGAACGACCACCACCTCCGCGTCCTCAGAACTCAACCCATGGTCTTTGACAACGCTCGGTTCGACGCCCCCGGCAACGAGCAACCGCAGCAGCTTGAGCGCGATGTTCGTCATGATCTTGATGTGAATCGGCCCGTGATCGTTGATGTGCATCCGATCAATCGCGGTGATGTTCGACGCTGTCCACAATGCCGAAAGGGTCTCCGATCGATCGATTCGGTCGACCACCGCACGAAGCGACGTGTTCCGCTGGTACGGGACGTTAAGCGACATCGATCTCTCCCCTCAGGCGTTCCCACCACGCGTCATCCCCCTGGCCGTCGCCCGTGTCGCGCCGTTCGCACTGGGTCTCGAGGGACGCAATCCGTTGGCGAAGAACTGCGACCTCGGCGCGCAGGGCGGCGTACGCGGTTTCGCCGGTGTCAGCCGGTTTCGTATTGTCTGATGGCAAAGAGGACGAAACCGAAGAGCGAGACTTTCCCTTCGATGCTGCGTGAGCGCGTAAGACATCGCTCGCTTCGGTGAGGGTTAGCCCGCTATCGTACAACTCCTGCACCTGGCGAAGCATCGCGACCCCAGTGTCGGTGATGAGTATCTGGTTGTTGGGCCCTCGCCGAAGGTGCGGGGCGAGGACATCCTTGATCGCTTCAATCCGGTTCCGAACTTGGTTTGCGCTCGACAGGCCCAGCGTGGTGCGCAAGCTATTGACTGTGTGCATCCTATCGACACGATACAGCAACTGCCCTGATACGACCACTTCATTGTGAGGCATCGAACGATCGGGTATGTTGTCGACATGGTCATTCGCCGCCTCACGCAAGACTGTGCACGGAAGATCGCAGCGGGTGAGGTGATTGAGCGTCCGGTCTCGGTGGTCAAAGAGCTCGTCGAGAACGCGATCGACGCCGGAAGTGACCGCATCGAGGTGCGAATCGCCGACGGCGGCAAGGGGCGAATCTCGGTACGGGACGACGGCGCCGGAATGGACGAGCAAGACCTTCTCCTTTCCGTCGAGCGGCACGCGACAAGCAAGATCCAACGAGCAGAGGATCTCGGTTCGGTGGCCACGCTCGGATTCCGTGGGGAGGCGCTGGCAAGCATCGCCGCTGTCTCTCACCTTCGAATCGTGACGCGCCCAGTCGACCGTGAGAGCGCGCTGGCACTCACGGCGCACGGCGGGACAGTGGATGGAATTGAGCCGGCGGCCCGCGCCTACGGTACCACAGTCGACGTGCGCGACCTCTTCTACAACATGCCCGCTCGTGAAGCGTTCCTTGCCTCCCCGCGCACGGAGTACCTTCGCATCAGCCGCCTCGTCCAGACGTATGCGCTGGCATACCCGAGGCTCTCGTGGGCACTACGCCACGACGAGAAGGACGTGTTCGACACACCCGGTGTTGACGACCTACTGGACCGCATCGGCCAGGTGTACGGCACCGACATTGCACGAGCCATGATTCCCGTCGAGGGGGCGCGCGGGACCCACCGAATCCGCGGGTTCATCAGTCATCCGGAACTCAAGCGCGGCAACCGCCGCGACCAGTTGTTCGCTGTCAACGGCCGGGCCATCGCCGACCGAGGGCTTTCGTACGTCCTCGCCAACGCCTATCGCGGCATCCTTCGCCCCGGCCGGTACCCGATCGCGGTCCTCCACGTGGAGCTTCCACCCGGTGACGTGGACGTCAACGTGCACCCTCGCAAGGAAGAGATCCGTTTCGCAGATTCACGGTCCGTGTTCGACACGCTCTCCGCCGCACTCCAGCAAGCCCTCGCATCCCGGCGCGTCGTCGGCACGATCCCGCCAATCGACGCCACGCAGACGACAAGCCAGCGGTCAACGGCTGCACCATACCCGGCTGACCCGAAACAACCAACGGCCGTCGCGGAGCCCCTTTCGCTCGACCTGCAGCGCGCGGTCAGCCAGGCGAACGACGAGCGAGAAGCCGAAAAAGTGAGGGTTCGCGGCGATCTGCGGGTGCTCGGGCAGGCCCACTCCATGTACTTGGTCGTCGAGACACCGGATGGCGTAGACATTCTCGACCAACACATCGCCCACGAGCGCGTGCTGTACGAGAAACTTCACAACGAATTCCGTACGGCGGCCGTCGTTCGACAGCTGTTCCTCCTGCCCGTGCGGGTGGAGTTGCCGTTCGAAGCGGCGGCGATCCTCTCCGCGCACCTGGACGATCTCAGCCAACTTGGCATCGTCATCGAGGACTTCGGCGGCGGAACCTTTCTGTTCCGGGAATACCCGCGGATGCTCGCCGACGCCCAAGCGCGACAAGGGTTTCAGGAGCTCACGGAGGCGCTGGTCGAGACACTGAGCGAACATGGCGATCCCACCGTCGAGCTGGTCGACCGCCTGCTGGCGGAACTAGCGTGCGCAGCGGCGATCAAGGCCGGCGACCGGATCCCCCTCGCTGAAGCGCAAGCCTTGGTCGAGCAATGGATTGCACTCGACGACCCATACCACTGCCCTCACGGTCGCCCCATCGTGTTCTCGATCCCGCGCGACGAGCTGGATCGACGATTTCAACGGAAGTAAGCCGTGGCAGTCCAGTGGACGGCCGCCGAAATGTGAGGGTTACGCGCCCGCCGAGGAACCGCCTGTCTTTGCCGGCGTGAGCACGCGCAGCGCACGGGGCAGAACACGGACGGTGAACCCTTCACTCGGTAGGCGGAACGGCTCCCCGTCGATGTGCGCCACCAGCTTCGCCGGCGACGCGACATGGACGGCCTCGGCCTGGCGATAGTGCACTTGCGGCAGATCCAGGTGCTTGCCCGCTCTCGCCTGCGGCAACCGCACGATCCGTTCCAACCTCGGGAAATCCCCGATCGCCGATACATCAAGCATGGCATCCTCAACGTCGGCACGGGGCGCAAGCCGGAAGCCACCGCCACAGAACTGCCCATTGGCAACGCCAACGGAAATGCAATCCAGATCGAGTTTCCACCCCTCAATCGTGAGTGTCACTGGGAATGCGGGGAACCGCAGCGCTTCGCGCACCGCCGCATAGACGTACGCCGCCTTCCCGCGAAACCGTTCCTGCTTGAGAACCGCCTGCGCCACCTGGGCGTCGATCCCGATGCCCAGACCGTTGACGAGGCAGCGGTCGCCATCGACCTGCGCCAGGTCGATCACCCGTTCCTCGCCCGTCGTCAGCACGGCAAGCGCGTCGAACGGATCGTCCGGAATTCCCATCACACGGATGAAGTCATTCCCTGTTCCCGCAGGGATCACGCACAGCACGCCGTCTCGTCCGACCAAGCCGTTTGCCACCTCATTGACCGTTCCGTCGCCGCCCATCGCAACGACGTGAGTGAACCCTGCATCGAGACCCATTCGACAGACGTCGGTAGCTTCGAGCGGTTCGTTGGTGTAGTGCAAGTCGAATTCGATGTCGCGCTTCTCCAACTCGTCGCGAACCTTGGGAAAGATCGCCTTGCAACGGCCCTGTCCCGCAATGAGATTGACAATCAGGAAGTACTTGTGCGTGGCCATTCGGCATCCTACGGTGTTCTAATGGGTTCTGTCAAGAATCCCGTTCCAGCCTACGGTCTACCATCGTCTCGCTCGAACGACGACGAACGACCCGTCTCGACCCTCTTCGTCGGGGCTCTGAACACCGTCGTTGGCGACACCGGGCGCTCCGCGTAGCGTACTGACGACCCGCTCGATCCCCATCCCCGCTCGTACGATCGCTGCCACGACCTCTGCTCGTGTGCGGAGGCGTGCTCGGCGAAAGAACGGGTCCTGCTGACCGGGCTCGGTGTACAACGAGCCAAAGGCACTATCACGCGGAATGAACGCGATCACGGCCGTCCCTGTCGGCACGAGCACACGGGCCGTCTCCCGGAACGCCACGTCCATGTCCTCGACGAAACACAAGACGCTAATCGCAAAGACTGCATCCACGGATGCATCCGCTAGAGGGATCCGCTCGGCGCGTCCGCGAAGGACCTCGATGCCGCGCGCCCGTGCCAGAGACGAAACCCCTTCGGACGGCTCGATCCCACGCGGGATGCCCAGCGCCTCGGCGAACCGCCCACTCCCCACGCCCACCTCGATCCACCGACCGGG
>Ga0272442_10004605_pt1 | contig 18784 bp, 11 predicted proteins | sample SSMForm2O_FD_200262 | JGI IMG/M metagenome (GOLD analysis project Ga0272442, IMG submission 200262) | Marine sediment archaeal communities from Little Sippewissett salt marsh, Falmouth, MA, United States - SSM-Form-2O | ecosystem: Environmental > Aquatic > Marine > Wetlands > Sediment ... | reverse complement strand
GATCCGCCGGACGGCCTACCTTCGGCCGCCCGGGTACCCGTACTTCCTGGCGGCCATCTATAAAGTGTTCGGCCCCAACCACTTGGCGGCGGCCATCGTGCAGATGGCGATGGGCGTGGGCAACTGCGCGCTGCTGTTCCTCTTCGCCCGGCGATGGTTCGGCCGAGCGACGGCTGCGGTTGCGGCGGCGCTGATGGCGGTGCACTGGACGTTCGTCTACTTCGAACCGGTGCTGCTGGCGCCGACGCTGCTGATCACACTCACCATGCTGCTGCTGTACGTCCTCGCCCTATGGACCGAAAAGGTCACCGTGTGGCGCGCTCTGGCGGCGGGTCTGTTGCTGGGGATGACGGCCCTGGTCCGCCCCAACGTGTTGCTGTTTGCGCCGGTGGTCGTGGTGTGGGCCGTGTGGGCGGTCGCGCGGCGGCAGGGCTGGCGGCGATTTGCCCTGGCGACAGGGGCGTTGGCGGTCGGATCGGTTGCAGCCATCGCACCGGCGACGATACGCAATGCGGTCGTGGCGAGCGATTTTGTACCCATCTCATCAAACCTGGGCATCAACCTGTACATAGGCAACAGCGAGGTCGCCGACGGCTATGTGGTCGACGATTTGCCCGGTCTCGGACGCTTCGCCACGTGCTTCGACTACCGGTCGGTCGTGCGCAACGTGCAGGAACAGGCGGGTCGGCCGCTGAGCGACTCGGAGGTGTCCCGCTACCTCGCCGCCAAAGCCACCGATTACATCAGAACCCATCCCGGACGGACACTTCGCCTGATGGGCAAGAGGGCGGTTCTGTTTTGGGGGCCTCGCGAGATCGCTCACAACCAGACGCCCCATTTCGATCGGATGCACTCGACGGTGCTGCGCATGGTGCCGACGAACTTTGCATTGCTTCTGTCGCTCGCGCTGGTCGGCGCGGGCCTGACGCTGCGGCGATGTCGCACCAAAAGCCAGTCGCAAGAAGAAACGCCCTCTGCCCCGCCATGCTCGGTGGTGGTGCTGCCGGTGCTCTTCGTACTGACGTGGTTTGTGTCGTTCCTGCCGTTCTTTGTGGCGGCGCGCTACCGCGTCCCGGTCCAGCCGTGGCTCGCGCTGCTGGCCGCCTGCGGCCTCGTGACCGTCGCCAGGCTCGTCGCCGCCCGACGTTGGCGGGTGGCAGGCGCCTGCGTCGTGGCGTTGGCGGGATTGTGTCTGCTGGCGAGCATCAACTTCGGCGGATACGTCGCCGACGAGGCCAAGCCTTACCATCAACGTGCCGTGGCGTATCAGCTCGGCGGTCAACTGGACAAAGCGATCGACGCCTATCGTCGCGTGCTCGAGTTGCGGCCCCATCATGACGAAGCACACGCCAATCTCGGTGTGCTGCTGGCGGGCCGGGGACAGGTCGATCGGGCGATTGCTCACTACAAAGAATCGCTGCGCGTCCGCGGCGATCGGCCCGAGGTGCACAGCAACCTGGCGATCGCCCTGGCGCAGAAAGGGCAGATCCCGCAGGCCATCGACCATCTTCGCCAGGCCCTTCGGCTCAAGCCCGACTATCCCGAGGGCCACAACAATCTGGCCAGTCTGCTGATCGGGATGGGTCAGTTCGCCCAGGGGGCTGACCACCTTCGCGAGGCGCTGAGGATCGATCCTGCCCAGCCGGCGGCCCTCGAAAGCCTGGCCTGGCTGTACGCGACCTGCCCGCAGGGCAGCGTGCGCGACGGATCCGAGGCTGTTCGATTGGCGCAGCAGTTGTGTGAGCTTACCGAAAACGATCCCAGCGCGCTCGATACCCTCGCCGCTGCCTACGCCGAGGCGGGACAGTTCGAACGAGCCGTCGCCGTCGCTCAACAGGCTGTGTCAGCGGCTGTCCAACGCGGGCAGTCGGAGCTGGCGAGGGCATTTGAAGCCCGTCGCCGCCTCTACCGCGCGAGGCAACCGTTCCGCGAGCACAGCCCCTTGGGCCGATGAACCGCTCAAGCATTGTCTTTACTCGATTTGGATGGGGGGCTGCGCTAAGGCCCTGTCTGACCTGAATCTGTCGCCGTGGCTGCGGCGCGTTGGCTGTCCACACCCTCGGCGTAGGCGCCGGCGGCCGCACGCAGGTCGCTCCACGCCTGACGCAGACGAATGCGTGCCCGCGCCAGATCGACCTCGGTTTGCACGAGGTCGCGCTGCGCCTCGTTGAGCCGCACCAGCGACGACTTGCCCGCGCGATACTCGGTCTCGACGAGGCGCCGATTCTCGCTGGCCGACTCGAGGTTCGCGCGTTGCAGTTTGACCTGCTCCTGCGCGTCGACCACGTCCACGACCGCCTGCCGCACGTCGGCCGCCACCTCCAGCCGCTTGCTTTCCAGGTTCGCATGGGCTTCCCACCAGTCGGCCCGGGCCCGGCGAAGCTGTGACGTACGGAACCCCCCGGTAAACAGTTGCCATCGCAGCTCCAGGGCGACGGCCGAGGCCTGATCGTCCTCCTCGTAGCGCATGTTCGAGAGACTCTCGAAGCCCCACGACCCCTGGAGCGAGATCTGCGGACTGAACTGGCCCTTAGCCAGATTGACGCTTTCCAAACGTGCTTTTAAGACGTATCGGGCCTGGGCGAGGTCGGGGCGCAACTGCATGCCGCGATCGATCCACTCGTCGACGTCCGGCGGCTCCAACGGCGCCTCGCCGTCGTCTTCGAGCTCGGCCAATTGCACGTTGCCCGGCAGGCGCGCCTCGGGCAGCGCCATCAGCTCGGCCAGCACCACGCGCCCGGTCTCGCGAAGCCCGCGGGCGGCCACCACATTGGCCTGGGCGGCGCGGACGCGCACCTCGAAGTTCAGCACGTCGGCCCGGCTCATTCGGCCAGCTTCGAAGTTGCGCTGTGCGTGGGTGAGTTGCTCGGCGCTGAACTGCTCGTCGGCCCGCGCGATGCGAATCTGCTCGCGTCCGAGTTGGGTCTGGTGATACGCCACGTCAACCGCCCGAACGATCAGCCGCTCCACGTCGGCCACGCCCATGGCCGAGGCGCGATACGTGTGCTTGGCGCCCAGCAGGCGGGCTTCACGAACGAAGCCGTCGAAGAGCAGCCATGTAGCCGTCAAGCCCGTGCTGTGGTCGCTGAAGGAGTTCTGGTTGCCCACCGAAAGCGTCTGCCGCGAGCGCATCCGTTCGACCACGGTGCCGAGAAGGTCGAGCAGCGTCGGGTTTTCCGGTATCACCAGACCCGACTCCTCGGGTAGGGCCGAGCTGTAGAAACGAGACAGCCGATTCGACGTCTGAAGGGTCCGGGTCGAATTGTGAAACGCGGACACCTGAGGAAAGTAGAACGATCTCGCCTCGCCGATCCGCGCCAGCGACGCCTCGAGCCGCGCCCGCGCCGCGTGAACGTCCGGGTTGGCCTCTAGCGCGATCCGCCGCGCATCGGGCAGAGGCAGCACACCCGCCGGTACCGACGGCGGCGATTGCCCGTCCGAGGCCGACGGATCGACCACGACCATCCGCGCACGATCCTCAGCCGGCAGCTTCGCCATGGCGTCCCGCTGCCGCGCGATCATCGAGTCGATCGAATCATGCGGGGCCGAACATGCAAGCGGCACGATCGCTAAAGCCATCAGCCCCGAATACTTATACATCAAGAACTCCCTCGCCGACCCGCGTCCTCGTCCACAATCCCCATAAGGCTATCACGCTTAGGACGAATGGTGAAGCGCCTCAGGTTCCTTGACCGTTCGTGCCGGCTCCGGCCGAATAAGGCGGATAGCCAATCGTCGAACGTCGCCTGACACCAGGTACAGCACCGGCACCACGATCAGCGTGAGCACCGTCGCAAAGGCCAGACCGAACGTGAGCGAAATGGCCATCGGCTTGAGCGATTGCGCCTGCGTGCTGCGCTCCAGCAGCAGCGGCGCCAACCCCGCAACCGTCGTGACGGTCGTCAGGATCACAGCACGAAATCGCATCGCACCGGCGTCGATAATCGCTTCGGTAATCGGTTGGCCGGCGGCCACGTTCCGATTGATCTGGTCGAGCAGGACGAGCGAATCGTTGACCACCACGCCGGCCAGCGCCACCAGACCAAACACGCTCATGATGGTCAGATCGTATCCCGTCACGGCGTGACCCGCCGCCGCTCCGATGAAACCCAACGGGATGACGGCCATGATGATCAGAGGTTGGCCGTACGAGCCCAACATGGCCGCCAGCACCCCGTAGATGGCAATCAGGGCGACCGCCAGGCCGCTGAAGAGACTGCGCAGCGACTCGACCATCTGTCCGTGCTGGCCCTGTATGCGGTAGTCGATGCCGGGATAGCGAGCCAGGATACGCGGCAGCGGGCCGGCGCGAAACTCCGTCAGAATCCGCTCGGCGTTGGCGAGCCGCTCGTCCACGTCGGCCATGATCCGCACCCGACGGTGGCCCTGCTGGCGCTGAACCGAGCCGTAGCCCCGCTCCACCGTGCAATCGGCAAGCTCCCGGAACGGCAGTTCGCGCCCGTCGGGCGCCCGCACGCGCAGCGTCTCGATGTCGCCGATGCTCATTCGCTGACGATCCGGATAGCGCACCTGCACCCGGACTTCATCACGCCCACGCCGCACACGGACAGCCTCGCCACCGTAAAAGCCGCTCCGCAGTTGCCGCGCCACATCCTCCAACGTCACGCCGAGCGTCCGCGCCAGCGGTTTCAGTCGCACGCGGACCTCGCGCTTACCGGGCCGAAGGTCGTGTTCGACCCCCGATACACCGGCGTACCCGCCCAACGCCGCGGCCACGTCGTCGGCCGCCATGCTAAGCGCATCCAGGTCGTCACCCAGCAGGCGAAGCTCCAACGGTTTATCGGTGGGACCTTGCTGAACACGATCCAGGGTCAACGCGCTCGCCCCCTGGACCGAGCCAATCTGCTGCGACCAGGCCGCCATGATCTGCTTGCAGTCGGCCCTGCGCTGCTCGGCGGGAAGCAGTTCGACGATCAGCTCGCCAAGATGGCTGCCATGCTCGTCGACCCAGCCGGAGCGCTGCCCCACAATCGCAAAGGTGTTCGCCACCAGATCGCCCGAGCCTCGATGGGCCAGTACGTCCGGTCGGTTCAGTCGCAGCGCCGCCGCCTCGAGTTGGCCTACCGCGGCCTCGGTTCGCTCGGCCGGCACGCCCTGCGGAAATCGAATGCGCGCACGCAGCGTGTCACTATCCATCTCGGGCAGCAGCGTGAAGGGAATGCGGTCGCCTGCGACCAGCCCTATTACCACCACCAGCACGGCCGCACACGCTGCTAGTGCCAGGCCCCGTGCATTCAGCGCCGCCTTCAGACTCGGTCGATAAGCCCGATCGATGACGCGATCCACAAAGCCATCCACCCACACCTGCACCGACCTCGCACGGCGCGTCAGCCGCCCGTCGCCACCGTTGCCATGCAGACAATGCCGCAGATGCGAGGGAAGCACGCAAAACACCTCGATCGACGAGAAAACGATAGCCGCAATCACCACCACCGGCAGCACGGCGATGAACTTGCCCATGATGCCCACGACGAATAACAGCGGCAGAAAGGCGATTATCGTCGTCAGCGACGATGCGAGCACCGGAAGGGCTACGTGGTTGGCGCCGTTGATCGCCGCCAGCGCGGGCTCGTCACCCGCTCGAACGCGGTGACGGAACCCGTCCGACACGACGATCGCATCGTCCACCACGATGCCAATGACCATGATCAAGCCGAACAGGGTGATCATGTTCAGCGTTTCGCCCGTCACGTGCATGACGATCAGCGCACCCGCGAACGACACGGGAATGCCCACCGCCACGTACAGCGACACTCGAAAGTCCAGAAACAGAGTCAGCACGACAATCACCAGCACCATGCCCAGCATCGCGTTGACCAACAGCATGTCGATTCGGGCGTCGACCTGACGCGAGTTGTCGGCCCACGCGACGATGTGAAGCGGCGCCGGCAACTCGGGCTTCTTGGCCGCCACGTACTGGCGAACGGCTGCCGCGATGGTGCTGGTATCCTGGTCCGCCGTCTTGAACACCTCGAGCACGGCGGCAGGCTTGCCGTCAAAACGCGCCAGCTTGTAGTCGTCCTCGAAGCCGTCGGCGATGGTGGCGATCTGCCCCAGCCGGATCAGCGTACCGTCCGGGTGGGCGATCACCACCAGATCCTCGAACTGCTGGCCCGTGTAGCGCTGACCGGTCGTTCGCAGCAGCAACTCCTCTCGCTGCGTTCTCAGCGAGCCGGCCGCCAGGTCGAGGCAATTCCTGGCCACCACCCCGGCGACCTGCTCCATCGTCAGCCCGTACTGCGATAACGCTTCCTCGGATACCTGGATCGAAATCTCGTAGTCGCGCACACCTCGCAGCTTGACCTGCGAAACCGCGCCCAGGCCCAGAAGCTCGTTCTTGATCTCCTGGGCCCACTCCTTGATCGCACGCTCCGGCGCGTCACCGTAGATCGACACGTTGATCACCTGCGCCCGCGCGATCACCTCCCGGACCACCGGCGCCTCGACTTCGGGCGGGAAGGTGTCGATCCGATCCACACGATCCTTCACATCCAGCAACACCAGGCGCGGATCGGCCGCGTCGGAGCGAAGCTCGACGATCACCAGCGCCGCATTCTCCTCGGCGCGCGACCACACTTTGCGCACACCGGGTACCCCCTCGAGCGCCTGCTCGATCTTGACGCACACCCCCTCTTCCACCTGCTCGGGACTGGCGCCGGGATAGGCAACTTCAACGGCGAGCCGGTCGAGGGAGAACTCCGGATACGTCTCGCGCACCAAAGCCGTTCCCGCCAGCACCCCGCCGGCCAGGATGCAGATCATCAGCACATTCGCGTAGACCGGATTGCGTACGCCTGCGGCTATGAGCCCCCGCAGCCAGGACATGTCATCTGACCCCGCCGAGCACCGCATACGACAGGCCCGCGGAGACCGACCTCTCAGCCACCGCCCGCTGCCCCATCGCCATCCCAGGCGACGGCGCGAGTTCGCCTTGCGGCGCGGCGGCCGTCATCACGTCACCGACGGCCAGACGCATCCCTTCGACCGCCCGCGGCAACGGCGAGACCACCACCCGATCCCCGGGCTTCAGTTCACACACCGAGTCGACATCGTCGGCCTGGGCGGAATCCACCCCGCCCCGGTATGCGACCAGCACCTGCTCGCCGACCCGACGAAGGGTCGGTACGCGCTTGACGACCAGGCGACCGTGCCCCGAACCGTCCGCCTCGGGTTCGAAGACGTACACCGTCTGGCGGTCGTGAATAGCCTGCCAGGGCACGACCAACGCGTCCTCCAAAGGCTCGGTGGGCAGCTCGGCCCGACAGAACATCCCCGTCGACAGCGGCGGGTGTGAATGGCCCTTGTCCGTCGCCACCTTGAGCGCCACGTCGCGAATCTCGACAATCACATGCGCGGTGCGTGTGACCTCATCCAATCGCTCCAGACGCGTGATCCGGCCCGTCCAACTAAGCTCTTGCCCGAAGAGCGTCCACGTCACCCGCACCTGCGGTGACGACTCGACCGGCTCACCGTCGACGTCGGCGAACGCCGCCAGATCGGTCCAGCGAAGCTCGCGCGGGTCGATGACCACCGGCAGCTCCAGCGCCTCCAAATCGGTCAGCACCGCCATCTGAAGATGGGCCATCACAACCTGCGTGTTCTGGGCCAACACCGCATCGACCCGGGCGTCGAACGGGCAATAGATCCTCGTCTTCGACACCCGCAAGTTGGCTTCGTCCAACTGCGCCCGTTTGATGTGCAGCAGTTCCTGCGTTTCCTGAATGAGCAGCGGAATCATCGCCAGTCGACTCTCGTAGCCCAACACCTCGTCGCACTGGCGGAGGTGACGGTCCAACTGGGTATCGACTTCAAGCTCGGTGGCCGACCCCTGAGCCAGGAGTTTGCGATCCCGCTCCAGAGCCTGACGCGTCAACTCCTGCCGCTGCCGCGCCAGTTCGACACGCTGCGACAGGCTCTCCCGCTCCTGCTCGTGCTGTTTGAGGCCTACCTCCAGACGAGCGATCTCGGCTTCGATCTGCTTGACCTGTGATACGTGCGGCCTCGGGTCGATCTCAAACAGCAGTTCGCCCCGGCGGATCACATTGCCCACCGCCAGATCTTCGTGAACCTGGACAAGCTGGCCGCTTACCTCCGGGATGATCTTGACCTGACGTTTGGGACGCACCGTGCCGTAGCCAACGATCGGCGCCTCAAACACGCGCGGCTCGATCGTGACCACCTCGACGCTGGGTACGTGGACGCCCGCTTCGCGCCGCTCGGGGTGGGGTTTGGTCGCGACCAGCCACACAGCCGTCAGGCCGCCCAGAGCCAATACGCCCCCAGCAGCCAAGGCATTGATGATCAGACGTCTTCTGTGGGCAGGAAGCGACATAGTCAGTAGTCCACCTCTCCCTTAGCCGGCGGGAACACCGTGGTAGCCAGATCCCTTCGCAGTCTGCCGAGCCTCGCCATCGGGCTCGCCCGGCTACCTCACCCTCGGTCGGACTCGCGCCAAGCCAGCATTATAGCGTCATTCTCGCCGAAAACACCACGTTTGGGCCCGGTTGGCTTCGGTCAGCTGGGGCACAATGGTGTCAACCGTACCAGGACGCTCCATCCCTCGCCGCCGACCGAAGGCCCGCTCCCCCATCGCCACTTCCATCCATATAGGCGCCGACGAGCGCGTCGACCCGCAACACAGCCACTCGATAGATCGCAGGACAGCGACGGTGAATCATATAAAACGCTGTTGAAAAAGTAGTTATAGACCGCCCCGCCGGCCCCGCTACGACGGAGTACCCGACCAGGAATCAAGGCAAACGGCTTACGGGATTGCACCTGGTTCAATCGATCGGATGTGAGCGCCTCAGGGCGGCTGCGGCCTGACTAGGCACGGTTGCGTCAACGATCTTGCGGTGGTCGGGGCTCAAGTACTTCGGCAGCGACGCCGGCCCACTACCTGAGCATGGTCCCTCACAACCTTCCCCGTGCGACCGTCAGCGACTGCATCCATCCTACGCCTTAGAGCCCACAATCAATAATCTCTGTGTATCGGATCCATACGGCTTCGGAGGAAGCTCAAACGACCCGTAGGCGGCTTCGAAAGCCAGTCCTTCCTCTGCCAGCATGGCCTGCAATTCGTCCAAGGAATAGATGCGACCGTACTGCCCATCCGATGAATCGTCAAAACCGCCAAACTCGCTGACCGACCCTTCTTCGTCTATGAACAGCCAACTCTCTCGAAGCAGCGATGTGGTGTGATCCCACGCCATCTCCCGCAGAAAGCAGCCATCCTCGCTGAAGAACCAATCCTTTGTGGAGAAACTGTTCTGATGCAAGAGATCGGGACCGCTCGGGCCGATCAGGAATCTGCCCTTGTCCGCAAGTGCGGCGCGGATCGTCCGAAGCACCGACCGGTTGTCGGCATCGCTCGCATATAGCCCGAACGTGCCGCTCGAGGTGAACGCGGCATGGAACGGCGCGGCCGGGCGAAACGTCCTCATATCGGCACAGTGAAACGTCGCCGACAGACCCGCTTGGCGTACCTGCTCGCGCGCAGAGTCGGTCAGCACGGGGGCAAGGTCAATTCCCGTGACGTCGATCCCTTGTTCTGCCAGGGCGAGACAGTGACCGCCCGTTCCGCAACCCATATCCAGTACCCGCTGACCGGGGGCAAGCCCCAGCACTTCCTTTATGAAGTTCGCTTCTTTTCGGTAGACCTCTGACAGATCGACGTCACCTGCAACGACCTGCATGCCCTTAAGCAGTTGCTCGGCCCAGAAGTCCTTGTATGGCTTCCTTACTTTCTTCATAGCCACCTCCACGCGCAACGCTGCGGATCGAACGCGGCTATCCGCCAGACGCGGTGTGTCGATCCCGATGGATGCGATCCCAGAACTGCGTTTTGGACTATGAACGACGTCCTGAGTATGCCTTATGCGACACGTAACTGCAATACCGACATCAGTACCGTCGGCGCAGGCCACAGCGCCAGCCTAACGGCAGAAGGCACAATCAACAGTGCTCCGACAAGCTGCTAAGGACTGCCGAACGCGGCTGCGAACAGGGCGAAGTCGGCCAGGTTCGCCGATTGGCGTCGGCGAGTCGTCGTCGGCCTCGACTGCGTGCCACGCGTGTATGACCGCCGGGTCGTCCCAGTTGCCTTCGTAGGCGTAGAGGATCTCGCCGCCTTGGTCAAAAGCAACGGGGCCGGCTGCCGCCGGCCCCGGTTTACTGCCTCCACGCCGCTGTCGGCCTTACGGCTTGGTGGGCGCACGATCGCCCATGTGGCTCTTGACCACGCTGTAGTCGGCCGTGGTGATTCGGCCGCTGCCGTTGAGGTCGTAGCGGTTGTCGGTGTACTCACTCATGTGGGCCTTGACCTCGCTGTAGTCGGCGGTGGTCACACGCCCACTGTTGTTGGCATCGCCGGTAAGCGTGCAGACATCCAGCGAGAACGCCTGTACCGCAAAGCCCGTAGCCGGCGTGACGTTGTACCATGTCTGGTTGACCAGTTGCGGGCCCTGCTCGACAGCCTTCAGCGTAGTTCCGGACGGGTCGCCTGGATCGATCTGGTAGCTGAACGCACTGCTGACGTCGGGCCCGCCGCCCATCTGGACGATCACGAGCGGATCGCCGCCCGGCAGCGTGATCGCGTTGGAGAACACCAGTTTGATCACATTGTTTTGGGTTTTCGGCAGCGTACCGTCGACCGGCGGCTCGCTGGACAGCAGTTCGGGCACGGCCGAGACGTACTCGTCGGCCCCGACGTCCTTGGCTGCACCGGCCGGTCGGGCATCCCCGTCGTAATCGTCGACCACGTCGTTGGGATCGGGCAGCGTCTGGGCCTGATCGATGGCACCCGTGGCCAGATCGGTCAGGTGCAGGTCGCCGTTGGCGAAATCGGCAAACCACTCGGGATAATCGCCGGCGTTGGTGATATTGCCGACCGTCGTCAGGGTTGCCCCCTCGCGGGGGTTGATCGGATTGTCGAGCAGATTGTTGTAAATCAGGGCGGTCGTGGTGGGATATCGACCGTCGATGGTCGCCCAGTAGTACAAGTCGTGCTGCACCGCGGTGTTGTTGTAGACCCTGGCGTTCTGGGCGCGGTTGAGAGTGATGGCCACGTCACCCGTCGTGGCGTCGGGACCGCGATAGAAGAAGTTGTTGCGGATGATCCCGTTGACGTGATCGGGGTCCCAACCGCCCGGGTTGCCGAACGCCACACCGAAGTCGCACTCGATGAATTCGTTGCGTTCGACGAGGGTATTCCAGCAGCCCTTCCACATCAGGATGGCCCCGCCGCTGAGGTAGGGACCGCGCATCCGCAGGAAGGTGTTGTCACGAATGATCCAGTTGTCCGACGTCAGGCAGTCGATGCCGTGCATGTAGTCGTCGGGCCCGCGGTCGGTGAACTCCAACTGGCAATACTCGACGAGGCCGTCGTCGATCGTCTGGATCTTCAGAAACTGCGTGCGGCAGTCGATCAAGCGGAGGTTATAGAAGTGCGGCGCGTGACACCCGTTCATGATGTGAACCAGGTGGTGATACACGTTCTTGAGCGTCATGTCGGCCAACAGGATGCCGTCGATGTTGCCGCTGAACTGGAAGATGTAGTCGGCCGCGCCACTGCCGTACATGCCCGTGCCGACCAGCACCACGTCGTCACGGTTGCCGGTGGCCCCGCGGAAGGCGATGTTCTGCATCGGCCCCTGGATCCAGCGCGCGGCGGTGACCGAGCTCATGTCGTACACCCCGGCATTGATCATAATGGTCGTGTTTGACGCTAGGTTTCGCGAGATGGCGGTCTGGAGTTCGCCCGGGGTCGATACGTAGATCACCGTGCCCGACGGCGGGGGCAGGGGCGGCGCCACCTTGGCCGCAACGGCCGAGGCGGGCACCAAAATGCCAAGCACTGCAAGCGCAGCCACAGCAAACCAAACATGGTTACGTCCGATCATGATCTTTACCCTCCTGTCACGACAAGTCCCGAGTTTGTGGCAAGCCCGATCGACGATCGCGCAACTTACCCTCCTGCAACCCGACGCGGGCACAAAACAGCCCCACCCCGGCTTCTAAACCCTCACCAGATATGATACTCGCAATCGGGACCCCCAGGCAACCCCATCCAGACGCCCGCCCATACCCCGACCAGCTTGAAATAGGCGACTCGGCCCGAACCAGCCGTGACCCGTTGGACCCGAACCGGCGGCATTGGCCGTTGGCGCCACTGGGCACGGGCCCTATAATTCGCCTCCGCTCTGTTTGGGCCGTTTCAGGAGGTGACCATGTCCGTCCAGCTTCGCCCCGTGCGCTACGACCAGATCGTCCAGACCCTCAAGCAACTCAGCATCGACGCCTCTCACGCACTGCCGGACGACGTGCTGACTGGCATTCGCGACGCGGTTCAGCATGAGGAATCACCGACCGCCAAGCATATTCTGCAACTCATGCTCGACAACGCCGAAATCGCCTCGAACGAGATGCTGCCTCTCTGCCAGGACACCGGCGTGTCGGTGGTGTTCGTCGAGCAGGGCCAGTGTGTGGTGCTCGAGCCTCCGGCCGACCGGCCCGAGGCGACATTGATCGACGCGATTAACGAGGGGGTCCGCGCCGGCTATACCGAGGGTTACCTCCGCAAGAGCATGGTCGACGATCCGTCCGGCGAGCGAGTCAACACCCAGGACAACACCCCGGCCGTCGTGCACCACGAATTCGTGCCGGGCGATCGCCTGAGGCTCACGCTCATGCCGAAGGGCGGCGGCTGCGAGAACAAGTCGCAACTGACCATGCTCAAGCCCATCCAGGGCGAGAAGGGCGTCAAGGATTTCGTGGTTTCGGTAGTCGAAAAAGCCGGCGCCGACGCCTGCCCGCCCTTTGTGGTGGGTGTGGGCATCGGCGGGAACTTCGAGAAGGCGGCGATGCTGAGTAAGAAGGCGCTGCTGCGTCGCCTCGATGAGCCACACCCCGACGCCAAGTACGCAGCGATGGAGAAGGAGCTCGCCGAGCGAATCAACGATCTCGGCATCGGCCCGCAGGGATTGGGTGGGCGCGTGACCACGCTCGGCGTGAAGATTGAAGCCCATCCGTGTCACATCGCCAGTCTGCCGGTGGCGGTGAACATCGAGTGTCATTCACACCGGCACAAGTCGGCCACCCTCTAACCGGTGGAGCAACGAGAGGCGAACCCACGCTATGTATGTCTCGCCACGCCAGCAAAACCGAGCCCTGCTCCTGGCGGTGTTGATCAGCAGCGGCTTTATCCTGCTCATGGGGCTGCTGATCGCCTCGATTGGCCAGAACTGGGACTCCCTGGTGATGATTTTGCTGTTGCTCGCGCTGTATGGGGTGGTGCTGGGCGTGATCCTCGTTCGGCACTGGATGCGACGTCGGTGGCTGATGCGCGAAGGCCGCGAATGGGCCGACGCCCTCGGCTCGAGCGAGTGGGACTGACACGGCCAAGCGCCGTGGGAGAATGGCTATGGTTGAACCGATTCGGCTGACGGCTCCGAGCGACGAAGCAACGATCAGAAAACTCCGCGCCGGAGACCATGTGTTGATCAACGGAACGATCCTCACAGGTCGCGACGCGGCGCACAAGCGACTGTGCGAGTTGATCGACGCCGGCAAGGCAGACCAGTTACCCGTCAAGCTCGAGGGGCAGATCATCTACTTTGTGGGCCCGACGCCTGCCCGACCGGGGAAGGTCATCGGCTCGGCCGGTCCGACCACGTCGAGCCGCATGGACTCGCTTTCGCCCAAACTGATCGCCCTGGGTCTGCGGGGCATGATCGGCAAGGGCTACCGCAGCGACGAGGTGCGCCAGGCGATGCAGCAGCACGGCTGCGTGCATTTGGCGGCGCTGGGTGGGTTGGGAGCCCTGCTGGGTAAGGCCATCAAGGGCGCGAAGGTGCTGGCCTACGAGGAGCTCGGCACCGAGGCCATCCGTCAACTCGATGTCGAGGACTTCCCCGCTATTGTCGCCTACGACAGCCACGGCGAGAACGTCTACGAAGCAGGTGTGGCCGCGTACCGCAGATAGGCGTTGCGTGACCTCGCCCGCTCACCTAGTGGGCGCGACCTACGAAGCGGGCATCTGCTGCCGAACGGGGGGCTTGCCGGCGGCGGGGCTTGCCGCGGGGCTGCGATGGAATCGGTCTATTCCAGGAATGTCCATTTTTCCGTGCTGCGCAGCACAATACAGGACGTACCCACCGCTGAAGTTGCGCACATCGTAGCCCATCTGCTGGAGGATGCGGCAGGCGTAATAGCTGCGGACCCCGGTAAGACAGTAGACGACCAAGGGGCGATCGCAGGGCACCTCGGCGACGTGGGCGCGCAGCTCGTCGACGTGGATGTGCACGGCCCCTTCGATGCAGCCCCTCTGCACCTCGCCCAGCGTGCGGACGTCGAGCAGGGCCAGATCCTCCTCGGGCGTTGCGGGAAGCTGATCGGGGTAGAAGGGCTTGATCTCGCCCCGCAGGATGTTGTCGGCTACATATCCCGCCATGTTGACCGGGTCCTTGGCCGACCCGTAAGGCGGGGCGTAGGCCAGTTCGATCTCCGTCAGATCCAAGACGGTCATCCTGGCGGCGATAGCCGTGGCGAGTACGTCGATGCGTTTGTCGACCCCATCGACGCCGACGATCTGGGCGCCGAGAATCCTGCCCGTCTCGGGCGCAAACAGCAGCTTTATCGCCAGCGGGGTCGCGCCGGGGTAATAGCCGGCGTGAGAACCGGAGTGGGTGTACGACTTGAGATACTCAATCCCCGCATCCTTGAGCCGCTTCTCGCTGGCACCGGTGTTGGCGACGGCCATATCGAACACGCGGACAATAGCCGTGCCCTGCGTCCCCCGATAGGTCACCTTTCGGCCGCACATATTGTCGGCCGCGTCACGGCCCTGCCGATTGGCGGGACCCGCCAGCGGAATCAACGCCGGGCGCCCGGTTACCGTGTCGGTCACCTCGATCGCGTCGCCGATCGCATAGATGTCCTCGTCCGACGTCTGCAAGTACTCGTTCACCGTGATCCCGCCCGTCGGCCCGATCGTCAGGTCGGCGTCCCGGGCAAGTTTCACCTCTGGACGCACGCCGATCGCCAGCACGACCAGGTCGCAGTCGATTCGCCGTCCCCCGGCCGTGCAAACGACCTGCCCGCCGTCGGCCCGTTCCTCGAAGCCGGCAACGGCGTCGGACAGAATCAGCTCGACTTCTTTGGCCCGCAGATGCTGGTGCACGAACTCGGCCATCTCACGATCGAGCGCCAACATCACCTGGTCGGCCATCTCCACAACCGTCACGTCGAGGCTTAGCTGCCGCAGACTCTCAGCCATCTCCAGGCCGATGAAGCCGCCACCGACGACGACCGCGGTTCGGGCACCGTCCTTCTTCACAAACGAACGGATCCGGTCGGCGTCCGGAAGGTTCCGCAGCACGAAGATCCTCGGGCCGTTGATGCCTGGAAGGTTGGGTTTGATCGGTGCCGCACCCGGCGAGAGCAGCAGCTTGTCGTACGACTGCCGGTAGCGACGGCCCGTCCGCATATCGCACACGTCGACAGCCCGGTTCGCCCGATCGATCGCCACGACCTGGCTGGAGGTGCGAACGTCCACCTCAAACCGCGAGCGGAACCCCTGTGGCGTCTGCACCAGAAGCCGGCTTCGCTTGGCGATCTCGCCGCCCACGTAATACGGCAGCCCGCAACTGGCCAGCGACACGTGCTCGCTCCGCTCGAACACGATGATCCGTGCCTTCTCATCCAGTCTCCGCAGCCGCGCCGCCGCCGACGCCCCGCCAGCCACACCACCTACAATCACATATGTCTTCATCGAGCACTGCTCCGCAACTCCTGTGGGCGACGTTCACTACGGCGCCGGCCCAAACCGTCGCGACAGTATTGAGGCCGAGGCGTCCGAGATCAAGCCCGCCGGCACATCGAATCGCTCGCCACCCCGGTGGGCCCGCATGTACCCCCGTCGACGCAACGCTTACGTCTCGCTACACTATGTAAGCTACCATTATAGACCCGAAATTGACAGACCCCAAAAAGCGGGGTGCCATACCATGGATGCCTACCTGGTTCGTCACGGTCACGCGGTCGATGCCACGGTCGACCCGGCCCGCCCGCTCAGCCGGCAGGGCCAACATGAGGTCCAGGCGGTCGCCGCCCACCTGGCCGGGCTGAAGCGTGCCGCGATACCGCACCCGATTTCTGAGATTCAGCACAGCGAGAAAACGCGAGCCGAGCAGACGGCCCAAATTCTCGGCCACGCCCTGGCCGCACATGCATCGGTGGAAGTGTCGTCGGGACTGGCTCCCAGCGACGACCCGCGCATCGTGGCCGAGCGCCTCAACGGCGCCCGCGACGAGGATCGTGCGATCATGCTCGTCGGTCACCTGCCGCACCTCGAGCGCCTGATCGGCCTGCTGCTGTGCGGCGACTCGAACGTCGCGCCGGCCCGACTCACGACCGCCGCGGTGGCCGCACTCTCGTGGCACCAGCGCGACGGATGGGCGCTCGACTGGTTGCTCGCCGACGGTCTGCTGCCGGCGAAGGCCGACTGACGAGGTAGCCGGGCTCCTTCTATTGGCGACGCCATGATGTGCAAGTGGACACGTTGCGCAGTTCGAATGCCGCGAAGACATTCGTCCTTGCGGCATGCGGTCTGAGTCTGAAACACCTGCCAAGAGATCGAGGCGTCCGGACCGTGGTCGATCCGAACGCCTCGCTGTCCTTGCGTTGCTTCAGGTAACGCGGTTACGGCTTGGTGGGAACCCGGTTTCCAAGGTGGGCCTTGACCACGCTGTAATCGGCCGTCGTCACGCGCCCGCTGCCGTTCAGGTCGTACCGGGCGTCGGTGTACTCGCTCATGTGGGCCTTGACCTCGGAATAGTCCGCGGTCGTCACGCGCCCGCTGTTGTTCGCATCGCCCACCAGCGTACACAGATCGAAAGCGAATGACTCGACCTGGAACGCCGCCGTCGGCGTGACCTGATACCAGGTCTGATCGATCAGGATCGGGCCCTGCTCAACGGCCTTGAGCGTGACGCCATCGGGCTCGACGCTGTAGGTGAACGCATTACCCTCCTCGAAACCTCCACCGAAAATGCTCAGCGCCGGCTGGCCGGCTGGCAGGGCAATGTTGTCGTCGAACGTCACCAGAATCACGTTGTTCTGCGTCTTGGGGAGCGTGCCGTCGGCGGCCGGGTCACTCGATACCAGCGACGGCAGCGGCCAGACATACTCGTCCGCCCCCACGTCGGGATAGTCGCCCGACGGGCGTGAGTCGCCGTCGATGTCGGCCGGCACGTCTGCCAGCACCGCAGCCGCGTCGATCGCCGGCGTGGCCAGTTCGGTCAGGTGCAAGTCACCGTTGAGCGGGTCGACGAACCAGTCAGCCGTCGCGGTGCTGCCGATGATATCGCCCGTCGAGGTCCAACCGCCCGCCTGCGTGTTGTCCAGGATGCGCCCGCGAATGATGTTGTACCGCAGGTCCAGGTTGATCGTGGGGATGGTCGTGTTGTCGAGAACGTGCAGGCTGCGGAAGTAGTTGCCGTCGGCGCTGTAGATGGTGTTGTTGTAGACCTTGACGTTCTTGGTGTAGCACAACTCCAGCCCGATGTCGTTGCCGCGGACGATGAAGTTGTTGCGGATGATGCCGCCCTCGGCGTGGTAGAGCGTGCCGGCGGACGGATTGCCGTAGGCGATCCCCTTGTTGCAGTTGATGATCACGTTCCGTTCGGTTGTGCAGTCGATGATCTCCTGCCAGAGAAAAACTCCCGGATCGCCGTAGCCGAAGTCGGCGGCCATGATGTCCTTGGCCACGTTGTCGCGAATGACCCATTCCGTGGCGCCCAGCAAGTCGACGCCGCCGAGGTAGTTGTCCGGCCGGCCCGGCAGCCCGTTCAGCCGGGTTTCGGTTTGCTCGAGCCGGCAGAACTCGATGACGCCATCGCGATTATACTTGGCGCCCTTCATATGGTGTTCACCGATATTGCGGGTGACCACGTTGCGCACGAGCGTGCCGTCGGCCCCGGGCTGGAAGTGCAGCCCGTGATGGAAGAATTCGGCGACGGTAAGATCGCGAATCTCCACGTTGTCCACGGTCGTCTGGATGCCTTCGTATACCCCACCCGAGTTGTTCATGCCGCCGCCGTGGATGATTACGTCGGCCGGGTCGCCCGTCGAGCCGCGGATGATCAGACCGGCCTTGTTGCCCGAGATGTACAGCGACCAGCCCAAATAGTAGGTGCCCGGATGGAGCACCAGCTCGTCGCCCGGCCCGGCGTTGACAAAGTTGGTCTGTAGATCGGAGATGTTGTAAATATTCCGAACCACGGCCCCTGCAGGGTTGCTGAGTGCGAGCCAGACCCCCAAAACGAGAACCAACGCCGTTAAGACCTGACCTCCGCCGCACCGTGCCGACAGCATGACCTTACCCTCCTTCTTCGCGCTTCGTAAGTCGATGGGAACGCGCAAAACGGGCTGCCTGAACTCGCCCGTCACCACAACGTCCCCTCCGTAAGCCTCCATCTAATATGATAACGGCGTTCGTGGCGAAAACCAACACCTCGCGGTCCGATAAGCGGACGAATCCGCACTCGGTCGATCCGACATGCCGCCTGCTTGCCCCTGCCGGTAACCTCCCGCCGCCCTACGGCTTGGTGGGGAGCCGGTGTCCCAGGTTGGCCTTGACCACGCTGTAATCCGCCGTCGTCACACGGCCGCTGCCGTTCAGGTCATACCTCGCGTCGGTGTACTCGCTCATGTGGGCCTTGACCTGCGAATAGTCCGCCGTCGTCACGCGCCCGCTGTTGTTGGC
>Ga0272442_10004604_pt1 | contig 18786 bp, 15 predicted proteins | sample SSMForm2O_FD_200262 | JGI IMG/M metagenome (GOLD analysis project Ga0272442, IMG submission 200262) | Marine sediment archaeal communities from Little Sippewissett salt marsh, Falmouth, MA, United States - SSM-Form-2O | ecosystem: Environmental > Aquatic > Marine > Wetlands > Sediment ... | reverse complement strand
CGCTTGAATATCCGGGTACGGTTGTTTATACTCTTTGTGCACAGTATAGGTTGTGCGTGGCTTGGTTTTGGGGCACAGCCGACGGATGTGCACTTTGGCATCCCGATATGGGTACAGGGAAGCAGGAGATTGTGCCCGTCCCGTAGCTAGCTAGCAAACTGTACAGACGGACCGACACAAGCTCTTGCCCCCCTTGCAGGCGACCGCCTGTTCGACTTCGGGAGTGGTTTTCAACCGTTGCTCGAGCCGATACCGGAAAATCGTAGCGGCTCTGGCGCCGTTGCTGCGTAGGCACGGAGTTCGTCAGGGTTGCTCGGGATTTCGTTCTGTTCGTGTTGTTCGGCTCTTTTTGAGGAGGTATGGGATGAGAGCGATTCTGTTGTCGGCATTGCTGGTCTTCGCCTGCGCGGGCTGCCCGGAGAAGCCGAAGGAAAAGTCGAAGGCAAAGCCAGCCGTCGGGAAGAAGGACACCAAGAAGAAAGACACCAAGAAGAAGGACACCAAGAAGAAGGACACCAAGAAGAAGGTCGAGAAGCCCGAATAGGGTCAGGATCAGTAACACGAATCTGGGGCCCGGTCGCTTTCGAGCGGCCGGGCTCTCAGTATATCGGGAGTGCGTTTTCCAAGGAGTTCGGGAATGAGAGCCGTCGTGTTGGCCGCGTTGCTGGCCCTGAGTTGTGCGGGCTGCTCCGGCGAAAAGAAAGAGCAGAATCAACTGCCGCCGAAGAAGCCGACCGTCACCAAAGACCTCCGGAAGGAAGCCGAAGACGCCGCCAAGAAGGGGAAGACTCCCGAGAAGCCCACGCCGTAAGACGGGAGCCGGTCACCGGCAACTCGCCGCCGGCCCGCCGCGCCCCGGCCGGCGAGCGGCCTAGAACAACGCCCCCTCGCCGATCCTCTCCACCGTGAGTTGGCGCCACCGAACGGCCTCGGCCGTCCGAATGAAATCGATGGGATTGTAGGCGTCCGTCAGGACGATGCCGTCGTCCCGCTGGGGAGCGACGGTCAAGCTCTCGACGGCTTCGAGGATGGGGTCCTCCCCCGGGTCCGCCCCCGGGTCGCTGCCGCCGAACGCATCGAGCGAGGAATAGGTCGTATCGTCCAGCCACCGTTTTCGGCCGAAGCCCAGCGGGCGCGCCGACGCGAAGAGGGTGATGGTCTGGACGTCGTCGCTCTTCTCGCACCGGATGGCGTGAACCTCGGGGAAAACCTTGGACAAGGTCTTGTACACGCAGGCGAACGGGCGACCGGTCGGCGAGCCGATGAAGTTGATCGCCAGCACCCCCTCGGGCTCGAGCACGCCCTTCACCGCTTCGAACGCCTCGACGCTGGCCATGTAGAACGGGAACACGTCGCCCGAGTAGGTGTCGATGATGCAGAAATCGTATTTCTTTTCGCAGTCTTCGAGATAGCGGCGCCCGTCGGCGGCGACGGCCGTCCCCCGGAAAGAGAACTTCTCCTGGGCCACCTGGATGATCTCCGGGTCCAGGTCCACCGCGTCCACCTGGATGTCGTGCTTCTGGAGCAGGGTGGCGGTCAGCCCGCCGGCCAGGCCGATCAGCAGCGCCTTTCGGCCCGCGGGATCCTCCACCGTGTACGGCAGGAGCTCCTGGAAGTAGTTGTAGTCATCGCGCAGGTGATCGCCCCGCTCCATCCGGTCGATCCGGCGGGACACCCCGGTCTGCTGAATGCCGTTGACCAGCAGCAGGCGCTCGCCGGTCTGGGCGTCGCCTTTCTCCAGCACGACGATCCGCCCGTGGGCGGACTCGCGGATGTCGATGACGATGACCGGCTCGCCGGTCGGCGTCTCGAACGAATCCCCCACCGCCAGCGTCTTCGGCCCGGGGGCCAGCCCGACCGCCAGGGGGAGGAGGAGGACCACCGTCCCCTCGCCGCCGAGCGCGGCGATCAGACCGATGGACCCCGTCAGGGCGGCGGCCCCCGCGGCGATCCGGAACCCGGTCGCCACGCCGAACTCCGGGATGAGGTACAGCCCCGCCAGGAGGGTCCCGGCGACGCTGCCCAGCGTGGACACGGCGTACACCCCGCCGGCCGTAATGCCCACGTGGCGCCCGCCGCTCATCACCCGGATCACAAACGGCCCGGTCATCCCCAGCAGGACCAGGGGGGCGGAGAAAATCGCCAGCGAGCTGACCAGGGCCCCGGCCCGAAGCCCCATCGTACCGTAGCATTCCTGGAGGACAAAGCGGAGGTGCGGGCACACGGCGACCAGCGCCCCGGCCAGGATCAGAATCGAGTGGAGCAACCAGGGCCGCGGCACCCAGTCGGCCAGCGCCCCGCCGATGAAATACCCGACCGCCAGCGACAGGAGGGTGACGGAGATCATCGCCGCCCACACGGTCAGGCTGGCGCCGTATCCGACGCTGAGCATGCGGGCGCCCAGCAGCTCGACCGCCATCACCACGGCGCCGCAGACCGCCGCGGCGACCAGGAGCCAAAGGGTGGTGAACGTGTTGCGCTGCATCGACGGCCCCCGGGAGATGTCAGTTCACGCCCAAGACCTTCTTGACCCCGTCCAGCCGGATCAGGCCGGAGTACGTCGACAGCCACAAGCGGTCGCCGTCGGGACCGGTACACAGGAACCGGGGATAGAAAACCCCCTTCACATAGAGCTTCGGCGCCGGGCCCTTCGGCGACGGCCCCCACAGGAAGTTCCCGCGGGACTTGTCCATCCGGTGCCGCTTCTTGATTCGCTTGACGAACCACGACCGCACGCCCGCCTTGGGCATCGCCTTGACATCGGCCTGCGTCCACGTCTTTCCGTCAAACCGCGCCGTCACCAGTTCCTGCGCCGCGAGCGTTCCGCGGAGTTGGACGGGGAGGATGCCGAGCGGCGCCGGTTGCGAGGTAACCACGATGCCGCCGGCCGGGTCCTTGGCGATCCGCGAGATGGATCGCTGGCGCAGGCAGCCCAGCCGCTCGAAGCGGCCGGTCTCCAGGCTCAGGCGGCAGAGGAGCCCGCGGTCCGAGCCCACGTACAGGTGCCGGCCGTCGTCGAACCCCGCCGTCGGCCGCCAGTAGAAGCGGAAAGGCGGCTCGGCGACGGTGTGCCAGCGCCCGGCCCGCTCGTCGAAATAGCTGATCCGGCCCTCGGTCACCGCCCAGCAGATCCCCTGGCGCCCGAACAGCCCCAGCACGTTGTCGTGCCCCACCGCCTCGAGCACCATCCGCCCGGTGTTGGAGATATTCAGGACCGCGGGCTGCTCGCCCTGGAGCCCTAAGGCGTCGGGCCGGTGCTCGAACTTCTTCGTCCACCCCGCGCCGTCCGCCTGCCGCACCGCGAGCTGCTCGACCGACTGGTAATAGCCGCAGAAGTACGACTTGGGGAACAGGCGGGTGACGCCGAAAACGCGCGACGCGCCGATGCACATCTCCTCGACCGCCTGCGGGGCCACCACGTCGTGGCCGCGGGCGCCGTCCTGCCCGATAACCAGCCGCCGCTCGAACGTCGGCCGCCCCAGCGGAGTCGACTCCCACCGCCGCCCCTTGGCCAGGAACCGGTGCAGGCACAGGCCGGTTGCGTCGAACACCTTGCGCTTCACGTACGCCATCCCCGGATGCGCCGGCTTGACCTTGTACTGCCCCTCGATGTTGAGCGCCCACAACGCCCCGTCCGTCTCTTGGAAGCATCGCACGCGGTCGGCCTTCCGCCCGTTGATCTCCGCCCACGTCTGCCATTTCCGCGAGCGCAGATCGAGCCGGGCCAGCCCCCCGCCGACCACGCCCTCCCCGGCGGTCTGCGGCTCGACGGCGACCCACACCGCCGACTCCGAGGCCAGAACGCGCCGGCATCGCCCCTGGGGAATCCCAGGCGGGGCGTGCACGGTCACCGCCTTCGCCTCGGGCTGATACTCGCCCACCCCCTTGGCGGACAGGAACCAGATCCGACCGGCCCCGGCGGTCAGCCCCCAACTGCTCTGGGCCACGGTGGTCCACTTACCGCCGTCCAGTCCATAGAGGTCGCCGTAGGAGCCGACATAGACCCGGTCGCCGACGCACACGGGGGTATGGAGGAAGCGAGCGGTCAGGCGCCCTCGCTGCGGCAGCCAGAGGCCCCGCACGACGTTCTTGGTGATCCGCGCCGCGGTGGGCAGGGCGGGAAACTTGTCGGGCGGCGTGCCGGCGTCCTTCAACCGGAACGTCCCCGTGTCCGCGATCACCCACACGCAGCCCTTGCCCGCGGCCAGCCGCGCGAAGTTGCACCGCAGCGCCGGGAGATCGACGACCCGACCCTTGCCGATCGTCAGCGCCGCGACCCCGGCCTGATGGACGATCCACAACGTCGTGCCGTCGCTGAGCAACTCGTGCGGGACCTGGTCCGGCAGCCCCTCGGCCCGGGCGTAGGACTTCACCCGGCGCCGGGCGGCGAGGTCGATCTGGAGGATCTCGCCGTCGGTGGCCGCCCACAGGAACTTCGCATCGCGGGACCAGGCGCGGATCTGCGCCTTGAAGCTGAACGGGCGTCCGTCGATCGCCTGGGCGCCCCGGAGTTCGCGGGGGATCGTGGCGTTGACCAGGGCGGGGGCGACGACACAGTAGTTGCACCTCATCCGCCGCCACTGCTCGTGGGCCGCGGCCATTTCCAGGTCGGTGTAGGCCTGCACGGTCAGCCAGTTCTTCCCGTCTTGCTTCAGGACCGTGCCCGACACCCGGGATTTCTCTCCGGACATCGCCCCGCCGAGCGCCAGCCCCTTCTTGTCGAGCGTGACGTGATAGAGCTCCCCCCGGTCGGCGTGCAGGAGCACGGCGGCGATCTTGCCGCCGTCATTCTTGGTCACCTTCACCAGGCCGGTGGTCCGGAACTTCCGGTTCCGCTTCCCCTGGGCACGGGCCGCGTCGGCCGTGACCCATCCAAGCAGAGCGACGACACAGGTGGCCGCCCCCAGGACTCGGGACCCCATTCGCATGCTGAATTCCCCCTTCTCTGCAGCCGCTCGTCCGAACGCGCCGCATGCCATGGCCGGTTGCCGACATTCTAGCATGGAGCGTGCGGAAAACAAAGCATCCAGGACCTTTCCTCATCGCCCCAGGAACCGTCGGGCGGCGGCCGACTTCTGTCGGCCCGGCCTGGTCTCATCCGTCCGGAGCCGGCGGCGTCATCGTCATAATCTGCCGGGCCAGATCGGGATACTTGGCAATGAACCGCAGCTCGCTGTTGGTCAGCGGCTTCTGCGTGTGGACGTTGGCGAACCGGGCCAGTTCGAGAATCTGCCGGGCCTCTTCGTCGTCGTGGAACTCGATGGCCAGCCGGCCGTAGACATCGCGGAATCCCTTGATGCCGCTGTACTCGCCGACGGTGATCTGGCGCCCGGTGTCGATGAACTCCGGCTCGCCCCGGCCGAGCTCCTCGAAGCTGTACAGCTCGTAGTTCCGCCGGTCCTTCAGCGCTCCGTCGGCGTGGATGCCCGACTCGTGGGCGAAGGCGTTGTCCCCCACCCCCACCTGGTTGACCGGGATGGGCACGCCGAAGGCGTACGAGACGTATTTGGCGAGCTGCCAGGCCTTGCTCAGGTCCACCCGCTCGTCGAGGGCGTACTGGTCTTCCAGCCCGCTCGATTTCTTGATGGCGAGGATCACGGAGACCAGGTCGGCGTTGCCGGCCCGCTCGCCCATGCCGTTGACGGCCGTGTTGATATAGGCGTCGACCCCGCCGTCGACGGCGCCCTTGGCCCCGGCGACCGAGCAGGCCACCGCCATCCCCAGGTCGTTGTGGCAGTGGAGTTCGAGGGGCAGGCCGATCTCCTCGGCGAGCGCCCGGCAGTTCTCGTAGATCGTCAGCGGATCGTCGTAGCCCAGTGTGTCGCAGTAGCGGAACCGGTCCGCCCCCGCCTCCTTCGCGGCGCCGGCGAAGCGGAGCAGGAACTCGCGGTCGGTGCGGGACGCGTCCTCGGCGTTCACGCCGATCATCACCGCGCCCAGCTCGCGGGCCCGCCCCACGCCGGTCCGCATCATGTCGAGGAGGTTGGGCTTCGAGGCGTCCTCCTCCGGGCAGCGGACCACCCGGCCGCCGAACTTGCCCCGGGTCATTTGCCCGGACGTGGAAAGCGAGAGGTTGACGTGCCGGATGCCGGTGGTGAACGCGAGCGCGATCTCGTTCTCGCGCATCGGGCACCAGCCGCTGAGGATGATGGGCCGCAGCTCCCCGCACTCGGCCAGGGCGAGGTTGGCGCGGATGTAGTTCATCTCGTGATAGGTGTAGGGGAAGCCGAACTCGCTCTGGTGAATGCCCATCTCGTTGAGATAAATGTTGATCATCGTCTTTTCGAGCTTGGCCAGCCCGAGCCGCGACGTCTGCACGCCGTCCCGGTTGGTCACGTCCACGATGCAAATGGTCGGCATCTTCGCCATTCCCTTCCTCTCGGAGCGGCTACGCTCCACCGGCCAGCCGAAGATATGATATCACGAAACGGAGACATGTCCACGCCGAAGCGCGCCGGGGACGGCGCCGGGCAGATGCGACGTGTCTCTTCTCGGGCGTCCGACTATTGCGTACGGTCTGTGACCCGTGTATTCTGTTGTCATGGCAAAGGGACGGGGCATTCTCGACGATGTCAGGGCGGCTGCGAGAAGGAGGCTCCTTTTCCTCCCTCACGCCGTGCGGCAAATGGCACGACCGGACCGGCTGATCAGCACGGGGGAACTGCGCTCGGTCGTCACGCAAGGCGAAGTCATCGAGGACTACCCCCAGGACCCGCGCGGGCACAGTTGCCTCATCCGGGGTCTTGGCGAAAGCGGGCGCCCGATACACGTCGTCTGTGCTCCGAAGAAAGGCTATCTGGCCATTATCACGGCCTACCTGCCCGACCCCGATGAATGGTCGGCGGACTTCAAGACGAGGGAAGAGAAATGAAGTGCGTTCACTGTCAGGGCGAGATGAAGCGGGCGACCGCGCCGTTCCACATCGACCGGAAAGGCTGTCACCTGATGCTTGAGGACGTGCCGGCCTGGGTCTGCGAGCAGTGCGGCGAGGCATACTTCGAGGAAAGAGAGGTGGACGCCATCCAGGATTTGATCAAGTCGGTCGAATCCAAGGCAGGAGCTCTGGCGGCGGCGAAGTAGCAGCGGGCCGCGCGCCCGCGCGGGGTGGCTGCGTGGGCCATGTATCGTCCCCGTCAAGAGACCCCAGAAAACATCCTTAGAAGGTCAGAAGAATACGGGGACCAGTTCGGCTTCGCCAGACACGAGAAGATTGCCGTCCTGTGTGGCCGCGGTCGCCGCCATACCGTTGTATCTCTACTGTGGTTTCGCCCACATCTGCATGTGCGGTCATTTCGCTCATCCACCTTACCGTTGGTGGGACTACGCAGATGATGTCACCGGGATAGCTCTATTGGCCGTTGCACTTGTGTCTTCATGCCGCTCGAATGTCCGATCGAAGAAAATCTCCATGGGACTCCTCCTGTTCATGATTACCTTCCGGGCAATACATACGGGGAGAAACCCCTTCTGAGAAAGGGGCTTTCTCCCCGGGCCCCTCTTCCCGAAAACTTCCGGGGGGAAGCCTCCTTTCAAGGAAGGTTCCCCCGCGTTCCACTATCAGCACGATGATCGATAAGACCCTCTTCACGCCCCCCACACCCGCGGCATCCACAGCGGCTCTTTGCCCATCTCGGCGAAGAGGAGCTTCATCACCAGCCGCGCTCTCAACTCCGCCGCCGCCGGCTCCGCCCACAGGTTGTTGACCTCGCCCGGATCTTCCTCGAGATCGAACAGTTCGCCGTAGTCGCGGTTGTAGTAGACGGTCAGCTTGTACCGGTCGTCGACGTACGTCTTCACGTGGATCGTCGTCGGCTGGTGGTGGTTCTCGACCACCACGTGGTCGCGGGCGGCGTCGGCCTCGCCGCGCCACACCCCGCTCTGATCCACGCCGGTCATCGTCCGCGGCACCGGGATGCCGCACAAGGACAGCCACGTCTGCGGCAGGTCGACCAGCGACAGCAGCGCGTCGGACCGCGCATCCGCCGGGAACCGGCCCGGCCAACTGGCGAGGAAGGGCACCTTGATCATGTCTTCGTAGTGGAACGCGCCCTTGGCGGTCAGGCCGTGCTGGCCGTAGAAATGGCCGTGGTCGGTCGTGAACACGACCACCGTATCGTCGGCCAGGCCCAGCGCCTCCAGCCGGTCGAGGATCACCCCGATGTACTTGTCCATCAGCGAGATCATCCCGTAATAGACGGCGATGTCCTTCGCCAGCTTCGCCCGCTCGTGGAGGTGCGAGCCGAACCCGTGCATCCCGTTGCCGTCCGGCTCCTCCCACGCGGAGAAGTCGGGCTTCTCCTGCTGCGTCATCTGGAAATGGGGCGGGTTCTTCGCGTGCTCGCCCTCGGTGATCTGCGGCACGGTCAGCGCCGCCGGGTCGTACATCGTGTCCCACGGCTCGGGCACGAGGTAGACGGGATGCGGGTCGAAGAAGCTCGCCCACAGGAAGAAATTCTCACCGTTGCGTGCGTACTGCTCCATCCGTGCGTTGGTCCGCTCGGCGATCCACGTGTCGTAGTGGAACTCCTCGGGGATCAGCCACTTGTGCCGCGTGCGCTCCTTGGTCCCGGTCGGCGCCAGGAAGTAATCGCGCCAGTTCGTGCAGCCCTTCTCCTCCATCCACAGGGCGTAGTGCTGGCCGACGTGCGCCTCGTCCGTGTGGTTGCGGGCCAGCTCGACGTGCTCGAACCCGTAGAACGGGCCGTGGAACTCGCGCCAGAAATCGAGGTCCTGCATGATCGGATACGATTCGAGCGACGGAAACTCGTCCGTCCCCCGGAGCGGCTGGAAATGCGCCTTGCCGACCAGCGCCGTCCGGTAGCCCGCCGCCTGAAAATCCTCGCCCACCGTGTGCTCGGCCTCCGAGAGCTTGGTGCCCAGCGACCACGCCCCGTGCTGGCTCGGATACTTCCCGGTGATCAGCGACGCGCGCGTCGGCGTGCACGTCGGATTCGCGCAATAGGCGCGCGTAAACACCGTCCCCCGCGCCGCCAGCCGGTCGAGGTTGGGCGTCTTGATCTCGGGGTTGAACAGCCCCAGCGTATTCCAGTGCTGCTGGTCGCTGGTGATAAACAGGATATTCGGCCGCTTGCTCATCGCGCTCGCCTCGGTTCACGGTGACCGGTCGGCGAACAGTATAGCGAAGGGCGGCGCGAACTCAAGGGAAGGCCGCTCAGCCCGGGGCAACGGGGCCAGATACTACGCGCGACAATATATTGTTTGCATGCGAGCGTGTGTGACGCGGGCATCCCCATCGACAAGCTCAGGGCCGTGAGCACCGTCGAACGGCTGGCCGCGTCGGTCGTTTGGATGCAAGACGAGGGCGAGACGCCCTCGTCACACAAGGTCATCGTCGGCAGCGCCGTCTCGGATTCTTCAGTCGAGCCGCAAAGGGAAGTCTTTAGGAGCGTTCTTCCCTCCACGTATCGAGAAGACGACGAGCGGTTTCCCTTCAAGCCCGATCGACGAAACGTCACCCCCCTCATATCTGTACGTTACTCTCTGTCCGTTCAGTTGCCACATGCAGGTCAGCGCGCTGACACTCGGAGGGCAGGGCTCTTCCGACTGCTTTTTCCCGTCTGGTCCCATCACATCCCAGGGCGGGCCCTCGTCCTCCTCCTTCACGGGTTGCTCCATCGTGATCTCCGCGGAGAGCAGCCGGGCCACCGTGCCGTCCCGCAGGTGATAGACACTACCGACCCCGAGCTTGCCCCAGACAATCGCCAGGGGGTTCCCCCACGCATCACTGAGCTCCAGACGGCCATCTGAGTCGGTGTCAGGCGTGAACTCCTCCGGCCAATCCTCTAAGTATTTGTCTCTGTTGACCAGCCAATCATAGAAGTACTCATTGAGGCTATTGGGCTCGGCTGGGTCAAAGCAGTCTTCACTGGGGAGCAATGAGACGCCCGTGGCGGGCCTGAGCATCCCCATGTAGGCCGCGATACAAACGAACCTGGATTTGATGAGTGTGCGGGTCAAGGGCACAGTGAAGCCCCGTCGGCTGATCCAATCGAGGACGCCCGGCACCAGGAAGACTACGCAGTACGCCACCGCCGCGAGAACTGCCACCGTGGTGCAGACCACCCGCACAAAACGTCTCACCTTCTTCGTCCAGTTGGCGGTTCGTTCTGACACGCCGTTCACCCCCTGTTGCAGCTATGGACGCCGCCCCCACCCTTATATATCCCGTCCGCGGCCGTTTGCGAACCAGTTTCTTCTGTTTTTTTTGCGCTGCTCGCAGGGACAGCGCGAGGAGAGGACCCTTTGGGAAAAGCGTTCTCTCCCCGGACCCCTCTTTCGGAAAACTTCTGCGAAATGCCTTCGGGCGACGCCCGAAGGTGTTTCGCCCAAAAGTTCTTGGAAGGGGTGCGGGGGAACCTTCTCTCCAAGAAGGTTCCCCTGCATTCCATTTGAAGCACGGACATCAAGGAAGATGCTCGGTCAGGCGGCCAGCCCGTTGTCCGAGGGGGGCGAGCGTGAGGCGTCGGGAGGTCGGGCCGGTGATGTCGATGGCCACGCGGAGGTGCTCGGCGGGCAAGGCGGCGGCGACGCGGTCGGCCCACTCGACGACGGCCGCGCCGTCGCCGTCGAAAAACTCGTCGCACCCGAGCGCCACGAGGTCCTCGGCGCTGCGCAGCCGGTACGCGTCGATGTGATAGAGGCGGACCCGCCCCGCGTATTCGTTGACCAGCTTGAACGTCGGGCTGGTGACGGTGGTCTCGGCGCCGACTCCGAGCGCCAGGCCCTTGGCCAGTTGCGTCTTGCCGGCGCCGAGCGGGCCGACGAGGGCCAGGACGTCGCCCGGCCGCAGCCGCTCGCCCAGCATCCGCCCCAGCTCGGCCGTCTCCTCGGGCGAGGTTGTCTCGATGACAACCGGCGATGATTCCCGCTCGGCACTCACCACTCACCACTCCCCACTCATTGCCCGCTCCACGTATGTTCGTAGCCGCGCGGTTCGAGCGTTTCGGGCGTTCCGTCCGCCCGCTCGAGCAGCACCTGGTCGCCGCCCATCTCGCCGATCACGGTTAGGGGCACGTCGAACGGCCACGCCTCCCGCAGCGCGGACAGCGCCTCGCGCGGGACGGTCGCCAGCAGCTCGAAGTCCTCGCCGTCGTCGAGGGCGTGTCGCACCGCGGGCACGCCGTCCTCTTGCTCCATTTCGCGCGCGGCGTCCGAGACGGGGACGTCGCTCTCGCGGAGGACGGCCCCGACCCCGCTCGCCGCGGCGACGTGGTTCAGGTCGGTGGACAGGCCGTCGCTGAGGTCGATCATCGCGGTGGCCCCGGCGTCGCGGTTGAGGAACAGTCCCTCACGGATGCGGGGCGGGGCGTCGAGGTGCCGGCCCCGGAGCGACCCGCCCAGGGATCCGGTGACGACGATGACGTCGCCGGGCCGGGCGCCGGACCGCCGCACGGGCGTGAGGCCGCGCGTCTCGCCGAGGACGGTGACCGAGACGGCGAGCGGCGAGGACCAGGAGGTCACGTCGCCGCCGACGATCGGCGCCCCGTACCGCTCGGCCGCGTCGATCATCCCCTCGCCCAGCTCGCGGACAAAGGCGTCGGTGCAGCCGGCGTTCAGCCCCACGGTGACGACGCTGACCGACGGATGGCATCCCATCGCGGCGATGTCGCTCAGGCCGGCGGCGACGACCTTGTGCCCGATGCGGGCGGGCGGGGCGTCGGGCGGGAAGTGGACGCCCGCCAGGAACGCGTCGACGGTGACGAGCGTGCTCCCAGGCTGGGCCGGGTCGATCACCGCGGCGTCGTCGCCGGGGCCGACGGAGACGAACGGCGGGGTCTGGATCCGTCGGCGGAGCCAGTCGATCAGCGCTTGCTCGGCCATGCCCCCCCTCTCGGCCGCCGCGCCGGCCGGGTCAGCTTCGTCATCTGCTCGAGACATCGGGCCACCACGCACTGGGCCTCCTGCTCGTGGAGGACGATCAACCGTCCGGTGGCGTGATGATAGAAGGCCATCGGCACGTCGGTCTTCTGCTTCTCCGCCGCGGTCACCCACGGCATCACCCGCTCGACGGTGATCCGGCGGGCGGGGATGTAGCAGAATACCATGGGCCGGGCGGCGTTGTGAAGCAGGGCCTTCTGGACTCGGTCGAAGAGGACCCCGATCCCGAAGCGCCGGACGAGCGGTTCGACGTAGACGGACCGGACGGTCGCCCGGTCCCAAGCCAGGCCGCCGGTGCTCCGCAGCAGGTCGCGGCTCTGGCCTTTCCCGAGGATCCAGAACCGGCGGCCGGGCTCGGCGACGACCGCCCCGAGCCCCGCCTGCCGCGTCACGGCGCCCAGCGCGGCGCCCAGCGTCACCTGGCCCAGCGCCATCCGGATTCTCCGCCGCCCCTCCGGCACCCGCCGATAGTCGAACCCGACGTGAACGCGGGCCGCCTTGCCCAGCTCCTCGACGACGTCGCGGACGTCCTGGGTGGGGAAATTGCACAACACGGTCGCCGTCAGCAGCTCGGACGGCGTCTTCGCCCCCTCGTCGGGCGCGGGCGGCTCGTACTTCCGCGGCCGTTTCATCTCCTCGACGATCCGGGCCAGCTTCGCGTGGCCGCGGCGCGGAAGCATGGCGGCGAGCCGGGAGCAGGTCCCGTCGAGCAGGAGGCGTGCTTTCGGTCGGCCGCCGCTCACGTGGTGGAGGGCGGCTCGCAGCAGGGCGAGCAGCCGCTGGGCCTCGTAGACCTGGTTGTACTTGCCGAGCACGGGGCGGGAGACCCGGGCCAGCGCTCCGACGGAATAGCTCTTCAGGGTCAGGCGCCCGCGGGTCGCCCAGCCGCGGTCGCGGGTGAGGCAGACGCTGTAGGGCTCCTCGATGGCATACACGGCTCCGGCCAGCCGGGTGAGCCAGTCGAGGGCGTAGCGGGCGGGCATGCCATGCACGGAGAGGTCGACCGAGCGCGCCTCCGGCGCGGCGCAGACCTTCGGGCCGACGGCGATGCCGAGGCCGGTCTTCCGGCCCAGCTCGTCGGCCACGTCCTGGAGCGGGGCGGACCGGGCGCGGAGGGTGACCGGGGCGTCGATGGCGTCCATCATCAGCCGGCGGATGCGGGCCAGGGGCCGCCCCAGGTACCGGTCGTGCCCCGCCTGCCGTTCGCCGAACGGCACCGGCGGCGTCGAGACGGGGCGCCCGGCGGGCGGCCCGGCGCACCCGGCGAGCAGCATCCAGGCGGCGCACGCCGCGAAGGCGCGACCGGGGCGCGGCAGCGATGTTGCGGCACGGGGACTCACGTCTGTCACGACCCTTCGTCGGGTGAGAGGCGACCCAAAACCGGACCGCGGCGGTGCGCTCCGCACCCGTGGCGGGCGCTCAGGTCGGCGGGAGGATGAACAGCTCGTCCTTGTCATTCTTCAGAATGACCGAGCGCGGTCGGATCTCGATCACGGTCATTCCGTGCACCACGTCGCCCTTGGACACGCGCACCGGGTTGCCGTCCTTCAGCTTGAGCAGAACGAAGCGGGTATTGTCCGCGGTGACCGACACCGTGCCCATGTAGCTCACGGGCAGCTTCCAGCCGGGTTTCGGCACCGGCTTCTTGGGCTTCTCGCCGTTCCCGTCCTTGGGATCCTTCGGCCGCTTGATGGGCACGCGCTTGTTATCCGGCAGGTTCGCGATCGGGCCCTTGGGGAAACGCGGCCGCTTGATCACGACCCGGGGGACGGCCTTCGGGGACACGTCGAGCTTGATGGAATAGGGATGGGTCCGGTACTCGAATCCGGCGAACACGCGGTAGCCGGACCGGTGGTCCTGGCTGCTGATCAGGCCGCTGGGAACGGTCAGCTTGTCGGTCGGCACGTAGGTCACGTTCTGGCTGGCGTTGGGCAGGGGTTTGACAGGCATGGGCGGCCGATAGGCGACAATGATCAGCCCGCTCTCGTGGGTCTTGTCGGGCAGGATGAGTTCGGGGATCTCGAGGATATCGGCCCTCGACTGTCGGGCCCAGGACAGGTACAGGCGAAGGCGGTACTTCTCGTTCACCCCCGACCGGAGCTTGACGGTGTATTCCGCGCCGTCCGATGAGGCCCCCCCGGCCTTCTTCCGCAACTGGTGCAGCGTAATGCCGTCCCTCTCCTCCACGCGGAGGCGAACGTGCTTCGGGACGGAGAAGCGGAATTCCTTGACCGGACGCGGCAGAATGGAGTACTTCACGTCGACGGTCGCCTGGCCGCCGAACCGCGAGATCTTGACGAAGGAGGTCACCCGGGCGGAGAGGACCCGCAAGATATCGCGGGCGGGTTCAAACGGCCGGCGTTCGCCCAGCTCCGAGCGCTCCACCTGGAGCAGCTTGGGCAGCGGGTTGTCGGGCACGGCCGGCTGCTGCGGGTCCATAGGAACCTCGGGCAGCGGCCCGACGGCGGGCGGCAGGCCCACCGCCTGGAGCGGCGCGTCGAACAGCCCGGCCCGCCAGCCAAAGAACACCAGTTGGCAGGCCAGCAGCCCGAACAAGATTCTCTCGGGGTTGAGCCACCGCGTCTTCCCGTCGGCCATTCCCGCCTCCTTCACCAAGTCGGCCCGGCCCGGACGGCCGGCTTCTTGGCCACGCCGGGTTTCTTCGTTTTCAGCTTGACCCGACCGCCCGTCTCGCCGTCGACGTTCTTGGCAGTAATATACTTCGTGGTCGGGTCAAATCCAAATGTGCTGACGTCCAGGGCGACCGTCAACATGTACGGGACGACCTTCTTGGGCGCCCCGTTCCCGTCGGTGTCCTTGGGGTCCACCTTTCCGGGCACGGCCTTGACGTCCATGCGCAACACGCGGAAGAATCCACTGACCGCGTAGTCGCCCTCCTGGACCCGCTTGGCCGCCTTGCGGGCCTCCGTGTCCAGCCGGGCGTAGGGCAGCGAATCCTCCTCGATCCTGGCGTACGACTTCCCCTTCCAGAGCGTCGTGACCCGCACGCGCGCGGCGTATTGCAGGGAGCAGGGGGTGTCCTTCGCACGCTTGTAGATGGTGAAGCGGTCGCCGACCTGGACGCCGTGCTCGCTGCCCTGGTTCAGCATCACCCCCTCGACCACGTCGTCGAGCTCGTCGACGCGGACCTGGGTGACGCCGGCGCGCTGGCCCTGGAGCGCGTCCAGCAGCTTCGTGAACGGGTCGAAGCCCGTCCGCAGCTCGACCTTCATCGGGTATTCCCACAGGAACTTCCGCCCCTTGGTGCCCAGTTCCCGGCGCGGGAGATAGGTGATCTTCTCGATGGACCTCACCTGGTTATCGGCGCACAGCTTGACGAACGTCTCGGCCACGGCCAACTGCCGCAACAGGCCGGGGACCGTCTTGCCGGTGGGGGGGACGCCCTTGTTCTTGATCTCGCCGAAGCCGAGGTCCGGCGTCACCTTGGCGCCGCGGGGCGAGCAGTACTGGTGCAGCCCCTCGCGCCGGCGGTCGCTGGTCCCGTCCAGGGTCTCGGTGAGGACGGTCATGAAGTAATATCCCCAGTCCGGCTGTTCCTTGTCCTCGGGCGGGAGAAACGGGCGGTAGGGAACGAAGACCAGCGCCTGAACGCCCTGGTCGAATTCCTTGGTGAGGCTCTCGTTGCTCTTCTCGAGGTCCTTCTTGACGTTCACAATGCTGTCCCGGCCCGCCCCGGGCGCAAACTCCCGGTTCTTCACGTGCAAGGCTTGGCTCTCGGACTCCAGCTTGTCGTGCTGTCCCTTCCAGGCGGCGCCCAGCCATCGGGCGAGCGGCGGCCCCGTGCCGAACAGGGTGGGCCGGATGATGATCAGGGCCAGGGCGCACGCGCCGAGCACAAGAATAAGCGGCTTGTTCTCTTCCCACAAGCGCGTCATGACTTGCCCCGCTTCGCGAACACCAGTTTCAGCTTGAACTCCGCCACGTGGTCCGTCCCCTCCTTGGAGACGGCGCGCTGGACGACCTGCTCCTTGGGGGGCCGGTCGAAGATCGGATCGTCCCGCAGGTCCTGGGCCAGCTTGGCGATGATCTTATGGGCTTTGCTCGGCTCGATCCACTCCTCGTCTCCGCCGGCCATCCGCACCTTTTTGAGGACGTAGCCCTCGACGATCACTTCATCCGGCTTCCCCGCCATCTTGGGAGGCCGGGTGTAGAACCGGGTCAGCTCGACGGCGTCGGGCACGGCGTTGGTCAGGGCGCGGAACGCGGCCAGGCTGAGCCGGGGGCTGTCCTGGATGTCCCGCATCAGCATGATTTCCTTGCGGTACACGTGGTTGACCAACGCCAGCTTGTCCTTGGTGCTCTTGCCCGCCTCGTTCGCCTCGTAGGCGTCCTTCAACTCGCCCACGTGCTGCCGGAGACGGCCCGTGTTGTGCCACGACGAATATCCGAGCAGCACAAGAGTGAGCACCATCGCCGCGCCGGACACCCACAGATACACCGTCTTCTCCAGGAACCGGCGGCGGGCCTTGATTTTCTTCGGCAGCAGGCTGAAGTCCACCGCGTCCGACTTGAGGCGCGACAGGGCCAGCCCGATCGCCGTGGTATAGGCCTCCGCGTTGGCCTCCACCTCTTCCCGCATGTCGTGCCGCAGCGGGCTGAGGTCGAACCCCTTGAGCGGATCGGCGGGCACGGCGGAGATCCCCAGCCGGCGGCTCAGCGCCTGGCGCAGCCCGGGCAGCTTCGCCCCGCCCCCGGTCAGCACCATGGTGTCCGCCTCCAGCTCCGGCATCCGCGTCTGGGCCCGGCAGTACATCAGCGACGATTGAATCGCCGAGGCGAGCCGGCCGACGACAGGGAGCATGGCCTCGGAGAGCTGGGCCGTCTGGTCGGCGTCCCGCGGGCTCAGCTCCGGGCCCGGCTCGTCCGGGGTGATCAGCAGGCCGTCCGCCACGGGGGTGTCCGACTCGGATGCGGTCTCGGACACGGCCGCGGCCATTTGCGTCGGGGCCTCCGGGCTGGGCGAGGCGACCGTCTCGTCGTCGGTCCCCGCCGAGGCGTCGCCGCCCAGCAACAGCCGGCCCTTGCTGCACTTCAACTCCTCGGCCTTGGAGAACGGCAGGCGGAACTCGTCCTGTACCGCCTCGGTGAACGCCCGACCGGCCGGCGAGATGTTCCGGGCGAAGAACAGCCGCCCGTTCCGCTCCACCACCACGTCCAGGTTCTCCGCCCCCACGTCCACCAGGAGCGTGGTCTTGTCATCCTCGATGGCCGCCCCGCGGCTGTGGACGAACGTGTTGAACACCGGGAACGGCGTCAGCGTCACGTTGTCCACCGGCACCCCCGCCTCGTCCATGATCTCGCAATAGCTCTCCACCAGCTCGTTGCGGGCCATGGCCATCATCACGGTGAATTCGAGGTGGGCGACCGGCAGTTCGAGCAGCCGGAAATCGTAGGCCAGGTCGTGGCTCTGCCCCTCCGTATCCCCCTCGATCTCGTAGTCGATCAGCATCTTGAGCCGCCACGCGGGGGCGGGGGGGACGCGGGTGTAGCGGATGATCGACTTCCGGCCGGCCACCGCGATCCGCGCCGGCCGCAGCGGGATCCCGGTCGATCGCAGCAGGTTGCGGACGATCATCGCCGCTTTGGTCTGCTTCCGGCGGCTCTCCTCGATGTGCTCCAGCTCTTCCAGCTTCGCCCGCCCGGCGCGGACGATCTGGATCCGGCTGCCCCGGCGGCGGAGCAAGACCGCCTTCACCGAATGGCTGCCGATGTCGACCCCGATCGCCGTGTCCGCCATCGTCTACTCCAGGGGCTCCGGGTCGGTGTACTGGTTGGCCGGATAGAGGCTGCGTTGTACGGAGAGCCCCCGCCCGCCGCGGGCCGCCCGGGTCGAGCCGTACCGCGGCCGCGAGTACTCGGTGCCCTTGTACGTCCAGATGCAGAACAGCCGTGCCGCGCCGTTGGCGGTGGTCAGCCGGAAGCGGACCTTGTCGTCGGCGCGGTAAAGCTCCGTCCCCTGGGTCACCACCAGGGTGAGCGCCCCGTTCTCGACGACCTGCTCGAGCTTGGGGAACCGGCGGGACCCGACGGCGACGATGACGCCGTCGAAGTCGCCCACCGCCTGGACCCACTCGACGTCCACGTAGCCGTCGCCGGAGATCGCCTGGAGCCGGGCCGGGCGCGCCAGGGTGGGCCCGCCGGGCTGCGGCCCCGGGGCTGGCGGGTTCAGGGATTCCTGGATCCCCCGCCCGCCGTCGGCGGCCCGCGACGCCAGGTAGTAAGGCCGGCTCACTTCGGTGCCGGTGAACGTCCAGATGGCGACGAACGCCCGCTGGCCGTTGGCCCGTTCGATTCGCACCGTCGTGTCCGCGTTGCCCCGGTACACCTCGGTCCCGTTCGCGACCTCCAGGTTGGCGTTGCCGTCGTTGTCGACCGCCGCGATCGTCGGGTAGCGGTTCGTGCCGACGGCGACGATCACGCCGTCGTGGGCCGCCGCCGGATAGACCCACTCGACGTCCACGTAGCCGTCGCCGGACGCGATCTGGGCGCGGGGCACGCGAGGCACCGGGCCCGCCGGAGCCCCGCCCTGGGCCGTGGTGAACGTCGAGGTGAACGCCGTCAGCGCCCGGTCGGCGTCGTCCTTGATGTCCGCGGTGAGGTTCACCGTGTGCGCCGTGTTGTTGAGCAGCCCGGTGTTGGGGGTGAACGTGGCCACCGTGCGCGAGGCGTCCAGGGTCACCGTCCCCGCCACCGGGTTGCCGCCCGCGGTGACGGTGAAGCTGGCCGCGGTCACGGTGGCGGCCTGCACCGGCTGGGAGAAGGTGGCGACCACGGTGGTGTTGATGGTCACGTCGACGGCGCCGTTGTGGGGTTGGATGATGGCGACGGTGGGTCCGGCGGTGGCCCCGCCCTCGACGATTCTCAGGT
>Ga0272442_10004603_pt1 | contig 18788 bp, 12 predicted proteins | sample SSMForm2O_FD_200262 | JGI IMG/M metagenome (GOLD analysis project Ga0272442, IMG submission 200262) | Marine sediment archaeal communities from Little Sippewissett salt marsh, Falmouth, MA, United States - SSM-Form-2O | ecosystem: Environmental > Aquatic > Marine > Wetlands > Sediment ... | reverse complement strand
TGCTGGTTATTTCTTCAACTTGGAGAGGATGCCTTTTTCTCGTCCTACTTCAACAAATTCATCAGTGCAATCAGTGTAATCCGTGGTTAATCTTCTTTGGTTGCGGCCCTCTCGGGCCGCGCTGTGTTCTCCGTGGTTTCTCTTCTTCCTATTCCTACACCTTCCGCTCGAAGCGGCAGATGGACGGTTCGCCGTCGGGGCCGAAGTCCCAGGCGGCCACTTCGTCGCCCTCCACGATCGGTTTGAGATCCCACATCAGTTCGGTGGCATCCTGGTGCGAGCCATCCACGCTCACCGTCCCATCCTCGCGCGGCTGCATCGGCAGATCGACATGCCGGAACCGCATCCGCACTTCCTCGCCCGTTCTCTCTACCGAGAACGAACCGTACGCAGGATGCTCGAAACTGCCGCACACACCTTCAGTCGAACACGGCCATTCGCCGACAGGCCTCGCGAGACGCTCCTCCAGCTTCTTCGGACCGGCCGCCCGCAACTTGCGTTTCTGCTCCAGAAACCTGTCCGCCCACGGCAATGCATCCCAGCCGGCGGCCCGATCCAGCATCTCCAGTCCCAGAGCGTCGGACGCGGGACTCGCCGACCGGTTCACGAGAGCCACTCCGGCGGCCTTGCGGCCCGGTAACACCTCTATCTGCGCGGTCCAGCCGCTGAATCCGCCCGCCCACGAGCAGAGCACCTCGCCGCGGTAGGCCACGCGGTGTCCTGCGAGCTGTAGCGACGCCTGGCACATCTCCGGCCAGCTTGGGTCTCCTGCACCCACCACCGGCTGCACGAGCTCCTTCCACATCGACTCCGATACCACCTCGTTGCCGTCAACCGTACCGCCCAACGCAATCATCCGCGCAACCTGGGCCAACTCCTTGACGCTACCGCAGATGGCACTGGCCCCCGCGCAGGCCTCGAAGTCGAAATCGTCCAGCCGCTCCGGCGGCGAGAACCCGCTGGGCCCGTACCCCAACATACGGTCCGCTTCGACAAACTCCTTCAGGCTGGTCAATGGCTTTACGCCGAGAACGCCGAGCGTCTCCTTGATCGCGTCATGCCAGTTCGTGCCAAGCGTCTTCATCGCCTCGGCCAGGATCGTGAAATTCAGATTCTGGTAATGGAAACCCGCGCGGAATCCGGGTGTGCACGGAACGTGAGGTATGCGCTCCATCATCACTTCAGGCGGTATGACTTCGCCCATCCAGAACCACCCGCCGCCGACCATGCCGGTCCTGTGCAACAGCAAGTCCCGAATGGTCGCGCGCTCCGTTGCAACCGGGTCGGAAAATCTCAGCTCGGGTAACAACTCCTTGACAGGCGTGTCCCACTTGACCTTCCCTGACTCGACGAGCCGTCCCCACGCAACGGCGGTGATCGGCTTGGATATGGAGTACCACCGCGACGGCGTGTCCTCGGTAACCGGCAGCTTCTGCTCGAGATCGCGGTATCCGCACGCTTCCGCATGCACCAGCTCCCCGTCAACCACGGCCGCCACCACCACCCCCGGCAGCACATGATCCGCAACCACCCGCTCCAGCAGCTCCTTCACGTCCCCAAACTTGTCCTTCATCTTACCCCACTACTTCGATGTTCGATGTTCCTCTTCTGACTCTTGGGCTCGGTGACCCGGTAACCCATGCAGTAGACGCTCCGCGTCACTGCAGGGCAGGCGCCCGGCCGAAGTTTCTGTCCCAACTCCGGAGCCGACACCTGACACCCGAAACCCGAAACCTTTCTACTCCCATTCCACGATCATGAACCAGGCGTCACGTTTGCCTATCGGGGCTTCGACCAGGCCGTCTTTCTTCGGTGCCGAGCCACCGTCAGCGAAACCGGTGACAACATAGCGCTTGTCGCCAACCGATACCACCTCGAACGGCCGCACTCCTGGAATTGCCGTCCAGAACGTCGTGTTGTGGTCCGGTCCCACCACCCGCAGAAACGCGTTCGGGTTCGGATGGATCGCCTCTTTGTCCGTCCACCACGCGTCTTCCGTCCACGGCAGCTTATGGTTCCACCGACCCAACGCCAGGAAATGATTGTCCGGTGCACCGGCCGCATCGATCGTCCAGGCCCACGGCCCCGTCTTCGCGCCGCCCAGCCCGTCATACTTGTCCCAGCTAACGCGATGTACCTGTCCCCAGAAATGGCACGGACTGAAGATCAGGGTCGGCCCGATCACCGGGCCCTTCATCTTCTCCCCATCGTTCCCTTTCGGCCCCTTGAACATGTGCGAATTGCCGCCGTCCGAAATCAGGCACACCAGCAGATCGTCGTCCTCCTCGACAGCAACGCTCAGCACCGCCGTGTCCGCTACCGTGCCGCCCATCCTGTTCCCGCCGCCGCTCATGGGATCATACTCATAGAAACGTTTCGTTGGCTCGCCAGTCTTCGCGTCGAGTCGCCACAGGAACGGCGACCACCAGGGCTCGTTGCTGGTCAGGGTTGCCGACCAGCCGCCCACCCAGAGATTCTCTTTGCTGTCCATCCGCATCCGATGGATGCGCGGGTTCCCGAAGTGTGTGAGATACCAGCCGTTCTTGAGCTTGCCCGCGACCTTGGGATCGGTCGGTGGTGTCGCTATCTCGGTCTTCCACTTCCGCTTGCGTAGATCGCCCGACAGCCTGCTCACGTGGTCGGGAACGTCATAGAAGCCGAGACGCTCGAGAAGCTTCTTGCGATCCTTCTCCTCTTTCGCCGCAGCTTCAACCTTCTCGCGGTCGGCATCGGTCGTGTTCCGGAAGTAGCCGCCGTCGTGTGACACCACCACATCGCCGGACTTGAGCGGACAGATGTTGATCGGCTGCCAGAAGAACTCGCGGAAGCGACCAACGTATCCCTTGCGCTTGCCGTCTCTCCTCACATGCCCGCACACCCGTTTCTTGTCGTAGACCTGCTCCCACCCCTCGAGATACGTTCCGCCTTCCAGCGTCCCAAGATCGAGCGACAACTTCAGCACGCACGGCGCGCCGAGCCGCTGCAGCCACGGACGACCGGCCAACGGATCCTTCCTGGGCTTGCCGGCTGCCTCAGCTTCCTCCTGCTGCTTCCTGAGATCCTCCATCTTGGCCCGCAACGGGTACTCCTGTATCAGGCCGCCTTTCCCCTTGAGCAGCGGCTCCAGGCCGTGCGATGCGAATCCGCCAACGTAGACGGCCTCTTTGGTGACGGCGATACCTGTGGCATGAAGGATGCCTTTTCCGAACTCGGCATACCCCCGGATCTTCCCGCCGTCTTTCGACAGCTTCAACACGAATCCGCAGCCGCAGTTGGAGCCGGCGCACTCGTCGCCAAAGGTCACCGGTTTCACCCGCCCCGGCAGGTCGTCAATCTTGGCACCGGCATTGCCGACCAGGTAGAGACTGCCGTCTTCCCCGGCCGCAGCCCCTTCGAAGTTGTCGTCCTCGGCCGTGCCGAAATAGGACGCCCTCACCACCTCCAACGGCGTCTCGGCGAGAGCAGGCAGAGCAAGGAACATGACGCCGATCAACGAGAGACCTACAGCTTTCCTCATCCCTGCCTCCTTTGAGCTTCAACGCCCAACATCCAACTCCCAACACCCAACTTCCAAGGAAGAATCACTCCCACTTGGGCGTTGGACGTTGGGCATCGGTTGTTGGACGTTCAGTCCTCGTCCTACTCCCAGCTCACGATCATGAAGTATCCGTCCGCCCCGCCCTGGTGCTCCTCGTAGATCGGGTCCTTTACCACGGCTACACCTTGGTTCGGTTCCTCGACAATGTCGATCCTGTAATCGGCTCTTCTTCGCCTCTTCTTATTGTCTTTATCGTCCTTGTTGGGATCGACTTCCAGTTTAACCTTCTTTTTCCAAAGCACGTTCGCCACCGACTGACCCACCAGCATGAACCGGCCGTCGCCCAATGAGGCGAGCTCATACGGAAGAATGCCGCGGATACCCGAAGCAAACAGCGGCTTCATGTTCTCGCCGTTATCATAGACACTGATCCAGGCAATCGGATTCTCATCCGGATCGGACCCCTGCCACGCCCCTTCCGGCCAGCTAGTCCTGTAGTTGCAGCGGCCCACCGCGAGCACGTTGTCGTTCGGCAGCGACTCCAGGTCCGTGACCCAGTAGCACGGCCCCGTTCGCACCGAGCCCGTCTTCTTCAGGGTCGCACGATCGCTGCGGTAGAGCGTACCGCTGAAATGGATCAGGCCGGACCAGCCACCGTCCGAGTAGCTGTTGTGCCAGAAGCTCTTTTCGCTCACGGCACAGGCATGGATGCCCCTGTCGGCAACAGCACCGTGCATACGGTGGTTCGGACCCGACATCGGATCCTTCTCCCTGATCTTCTCGATCAGGCTGCCGTCCTTCGGATTCATTTTCCAGAAGAAATAGGACCACCACGGCTCCCGGCTCGTGGCTGTTGCCGACCAGCCGCAGATGTAGACGTTCTCGTTCTCGTCAAGGCACATCCGGTGTGTGCGGGGATTGCTGTAGTGAGCATACGGCCAACCTGTCTTGACCTTGAAGGCCACCTCCTGGACTGTCGCCGGCGTGAAGATTTGCCGATGGAACACCCGTTCGCCCAGGTTCGGGTTCAGGCGGCTCAGATGATCGCATACGTTGTAGAACCCAAGCTGTCGCGCCATGCTCTTGTTTTCCGGCGTCTTCGCGACCCTTTTCCGATCCTCCTCCGTCAAGCACCGCATGTATCCCCCGTCATGACAGATCACAACGTCGCCGGATTGAAGCAACTCGAATACCGCCGGCTGCCATGAGTACTCGGACGGCCATACTTTCCATACAGGCTTCGTGCTGATGCAACGCCTGCGATTCGCCCGTGTTGCCCGCGATGTAGATCGCACCGTCCGGCCCCGCGCAGCAGCCCTGCAGATCGTCGTCACCCTTGGTCCCGAAAAACGAAGCCCGCACGAGCTTCAGGCTGCGCTTCGCGCCGCCCTTTGGGTAGCGCGGCGATTCCTTGAAGTCCTTCCCGGTGATCAGCTTGATCGCCTCCAACGCCTTGGGGTTGACAAGTCCGTTGAGCTCGGTGTCCCTGCCACCCAGATCGGCAAAGCGCTCCAGGTCGGGCAATGCCGGTTCCGCCACCTTGCCCATCTTCCCCAGCGTTCCCGCTGCACGCATGTTGGCCTTGTTGTCGCCCCATTCCATCGTGCGAACCATCGCCGGAATCGCCGGCTTACCCATCGGGGCTATCTTGTCCACCGCGCCGCAGCCGATCTTCCAGTCCTTGTGACTCAGGTCATTGGTCAGCTTCGCCAGCCCTTCCGGCGGCTTGCCGTACGTCTTCTCCGACTTCTTCAGCACGTCCGCCTCGACCTTGGCTATCGTATCCGAGCCCTTTATCTTCGACGGCATCGCCGCAACAGCCGCCTGCATCTCCCTCACCGACAGGCTCGGCGTCGTCTTACCGTGCGCGTACTGCTTCAGAATCAACTCGGCATAGTGCCGGCGCACCTTGTTCTTGCTCTCGTCCGACAGCTTGGTCTTCGCTATCGCTTTTTCCACCGACAGATACGCGTCGTGGTACGGGTACAGCACGCGCAGACACATCTTGCGGCAAACGCCTTCATCAACATTACCCTTGTCATCCTTGGTAAGGCCGCTCGCGATGCTCTCGGCAATAACGTCCAGCGCCGCCGAAGCCACTTCGCCCGGGGCCTTCTTCGTGATCCACTCCTTGATGGCCTTTGTGTAGGCCTCCGGCGAGTGCTCCTTGAACGGGATATCCATCTGTTCGCCCAGCGGCCACAGCTTGTTGAAGAGCTGGTACGGCCGGAACAATGTGCGTTCCTGGCCCGAGCGTTTGCCGTCCTGGTGATACTGCCGTACCGCCATGGCCATCTCCTTGTCGAGATGCCAGAACGCCTCTTTCTTGTCGCCCTTGTAGTCAGCCCATGCCGCCGGCGGATGCTTGGGGTATTTCACATTGCGATGCGTGAGCCAGCCATCCTCCGCCTTGATCTCGACACACTTTGCCGGCTTCGACCCGTCGCGCTTCTCCTTGGGGATCCGGTACTTCGCGCACTTGCGGATGAACAGCTCGCCGAGCTCCTTGCTCCACGCCGTGTGACCCTTTACCGGAATCGCAACCATGCACATCAGGTGGTTCGGATCCTCGCGACGACGCTCGAGCATCTGTTCGCCCTGCAAATACCACTGCGTGTCTAATCCGAGATGCCCGCGAATGCCGCCTTCAGGTCCGCATGACTCGTATTCGCCGTTCACAGCCATGAACGGCACGCCGCTGAGCGTCTTGCCTTCCGGGTACCTCTGGTGCATGTTGCCGCCGGCGACGTGGATGATGCCGAAGCAGCGTTCCGGCTTCTCGTAGACGAGCAGTCGTGCCATCAGCACGCTTGCCGACAGGCCGCTCACGAGGACGGGCGCGCCTCTTAATTCCGGGTGACCAGATTCCTTTGCCCATTCCTCGAGAATCTCGTCCAGCACGTCCCAGTTCTTCTCCACGTTCCACGTAAAGCCCTTGATCAGCATCGTGCCGAGATTCTCCTCGGCGGCGACTTTGCGGAAACGGTCTTCGGTTGCGAGTGATCCGATCATCGGATGGCCGACAATCACCCCGCGCACATACTTGCAGCCCTTCGGCAGCCAGCACACCGTCTCCGCCGGCTTCCGCTGCCTTCCTCTCTTGTCCTTCCCCATCTCCGTCTTGACAACCGTTTCCGTCCCCTCAACGGCAGACGCAGCGGAGCCCGTCAACAGCATCGCGCCGACTAATGCAAAAGCAACCACTCTGTTCATCTCTGTCTCCTCTTATCTCCCGCCTCTGGAGCTGACACCCGAAACCAGACACCTGCTTGCCCGCCGTAGCCTCGGCGCAGGCGGGAAACCTTCCTACTCCAACACAACGCCTTTCTGAAGCGCGGCCTGGTACTTCTCCCATTCCGCCTTCTGTTTCTTGTACTCTTTCATCTGCTGCGCATCGGCCGCCTCGACATCGTGCTCGATGAACCGCGGCGCCGCCCAGATCTTGTCCCATACCCGTAGCGCTCTACCAACGGCCAGCTGCACCATCACCGGATAGCGGCCGCGCTTGAGTCGGAAGCACTCCCGCGTCTCGATAAGCCGTCCCTCATGCCATCTTCCCAGGTCCACGGGCTTACCCGCTATCCACACCTTAGCCTTCAGAAGGTCCAGCGTCATCCATTTCTCGCCGCCCGGTGTCAGGAGCCGGAACTTGACGATGCGCTCTTTGTCAACGCTCAAAACCGTGTAGAAGTACCACGTTTCCGCACGGTTCTGGCTCCTACGCCAGCTCCCGCCACCCAGGTGAACGGACCCGGTCAAAACCGTGAGGTCGAGCGGATCCAGGCTTTGCGACCACTTGTTCTTTGCCCTCCATACCATCTTCGCGGCGTCGAATCGCGCAAAACTCCGTGTCGCCGCGTCACCGGTCGGCGGCGCGCAGTCCGGGTCCTCGACAGGTTCGGTGACAGGCTTCGGGACAAACTTGATCTCCGTACCCTCGACCGGCTGCGCCTTGTCGGCGCCGCCCAGTGACGCAAGGAAGTCCACCTGGATCGTGCTCGGCGTGAACGGTCCGGCGCAGAGCCAGTTCGTTATCGTGACGTTGCTGCGACCAACCGTGGTTATTCCTGCCTTCCCACGCACCGGCTCCGGTTCGACCACCGGCGTATCAACCGGTGCCGCCGGCTCGACGGGCACGCTGCCGCCTATGCAGTAGAGCCTGTCCCCCGCGCGTATGAACATGTCTGTTGCCGAGAACGACAGGAATGCCGGTCCATTCTCCACTTCGAATTCCCATATCTTCTCGAACTTCGCGCCCGGTTTCACCAGAACCGTCCTGGCGCGTTTGCCGCCAAACGTCGCGAAGATCGTGTCGTGCGTGGCCAGCAGTTGTGCCGCTGCGGTCTCGTCAATCGGCCCCGCGTCATCATCGGACGCCTGCATGTATATCTCCTTGCCGGTAGCCGCATCTGAGGCTGTGAACACGCCTGTATCGTGCAGTTTGTACATGATGCCGTCACGATATAGCTCCGAACCCGATGTCCCCGCGGATTCGGTCTTTACCAGCTTGTTGTACCGCTCTTGTAGCGCGTCTTTCGTTCGCGATACGTTGTCGATCACCGGCTTCCCGGCCCAGTCCAGGTAGATCGGCACATCATCCGCCGTCAATGCACACACCACTTCCCGCTGTAGATCCACGATCGGCGTACCGGCGCCCCCGGCGTTCCTCAACCGTTTCCCCGGCCCTTGCGACCAGAGGAGCTTGCCCGTTGCCGCATCGAGACAGCACATACTGCCCGTCTCGCAACTAACGAAGGCCTTACCGTAAACCACAACCGCCGCGGTTCTGCCTGAAGCCGGCAGTTTCGCCGACCACTTGATATTCGGCGTCCACCACTTCTTTAGAGGAATGGCATGCGGGTAGTTGCCGGTCCCATCGTTGCGGAACCCGTATGACGGCTTTTCCGCGCGTATATCGTAGACCGCCAGCAGCGGCTGATGCCGATGCAGGAGGAGTCCCTCAGCGATTGTCGGATGAATCCAGCTGTCGCGCAGGCCGCGCAACGGCTTGAAATGCCCCATGATTTCAAAACCCTCTTTCGTAGGCTTCACCAACGAAAGCCGTCCGTCCACACCGTAGCCGGGTGCGTACTCATTGGACGCGCCCATGCCGCGCCCGCCGCCCTCGAGCCAGTAGACCATTCCCTCCGCCGCTACCAGCGATCCGGCGTCGAACGCCGGCTTCTGCTGCAGCACCTTCCCGCCGGCGACGTCGACGCATGTGAGCGCCAACGGCTTCTTCCTGCCCTGGCTCTGGACCACGAAGAGACGATCATTCATGAAGAGCGCCTGCGTCAGACCGTCGAGACTGAGTTCGTGCAGCTCTTCATAGCTCTTGCCGTCCTTCGACAGCTTGAGCAGGGAATACTTCCCTTTCCCCTTCAGGCTGGGCACGAGAAGATAACCGTCGTAGTACACCGGTGTGAGCTGATGGACCGAGCTGTGAACCCTTTTCCACAGAAGCTTGCCCGTGTTCGCGTCGAGACAGATGGTGGCGCGGCATAGCGCTGCCAGGACGAACTCCCTGCCGTTGTGTTCGTAACCGATGACTGAGCCGTCCGCCGACGAATAGCCTCTCTTGTCGTCAGCGGGCGCCGCTGTCCAGATTGTCTTGCCAGTCCTCTTGTCCAGGGCAATGACCGGCGGTGACTTGTCGTCCCGCACGAGCAGGCTGATGATGACCTTGTCGCCCATCACCATCGGGCTCTCATTGTAGCCCCATCCCTGCTTGGCGCAGCGGTAGGTGGCGCTTGGCTCCGCGTGCCAGACGAACTCGCCGGTCTCTTCCTTGAAGCAGTAGATGTTGCGGTAGCCGTCGAAAGCGTTGGGTACAATGATCAAGCCGTCGCTGACGGTGACGGAGCCGCGCGGCCCCGAGCAGCGTCCCGCGCCGAATTCGGTGCCGTAGGGTCGTTTCCACTTAAGCGCGCCGTCGAGTGTGAATGCGAAGAGATATCCGACACGCGTCACCGGATCCTGGCCGGTCAGGTAGATCATATCATTCGCTACGGTGGGTGACGAATAGCCCCAGCCGAGCTTGTCGTACTTCCAGAGGAGCTTCGGACCTTCCTTCGGCCACTCCTGCAACAGCCCCGTTGCCGGGAAATGTCCGTCACGTTTCGGCCCCCGGTACCCGCCGGAATTCCCCGCCCGCACGCCCGTGGGTATCAGAAAAGACCCCAAGAACAGGAAGAAAACGGCTTTCAGCTGGAATTCATGTGTGTGCATGATTGCTCTCCGTAATGTGATCAGTCCGTGGCTCCACTATAATCTATACACATTCGCAGCCAATTGATGTTTGTACACAATCCTTTTTCTTGTGCCCAATCCTACGCCCAGAGGTAGAAGACACCACCAAAGCGGCCGGTGGCCACAACCAAAGAAGACCGGCCGCCAGTGAAGGTGACAGGTCGAAGGTGCAGGTGCAGCGGAAGGCGGAGTCATTGTTGAGAGCGTGAGAATATCTTGCCTTCACTTGCGACCGGGCTGGTGGTCTTCTTTGGTTGTGGCCACCAGCCGCCTTGTTCAAGATCAGTGCGGATTGGTGGTGGGGCCCCGCGTCATCAGAGGTCTTCGAAGACATCGTCGCCAATGTCGTCTGCCTTGGCCTTGGGCTTGCCGCGAATCTTGATCAGAGCATCGTTGATCGCCTTCTGTACGTCCTTGCTGGTCGTCATGTGCCCCTCCAACGACTCCACCGCTGCCGCCGCACGCTTCCCAAACGCGCCAAGCGAATCCGCCGCGGGCGCCACCAACCCCTCGCGACTGTGATCGACCACCGTCGCAAGCGCCGTCACAACCTTTCCGCACGCGGCCTTCGGACATTTTGAAGCGTGCTTGCCGATCAGTCCAATCGCCGCCGAACTGAACGCCTTCTTCTTCCCACCAACGTGATCCGCCAGCGCACTGAATCCCCTCGCCCGGCTCTTGTCGTCGCGGCGAACCAGCTCGTTCATCGCCACCCCCCAGTTCCCGGAACGGGTCCCTTTGAGCGTGTCAATCAACTCGTCCGAAGTGACATCCAGCGGAACGAACGTGTTAGCGGCATATCCCCCCAGGCTGATGTACTTGTACGTCTCGCCCTTAACCTTCGCGATCTGTATGCGGACCCAGCCCTTCGAACCGCGACTGTAGGGCGGCCCCTTCTTGTACAGCCGCTCCATCAACGGCAACGCGTCTTTCGCCTTCGTGCCAAAGTGGCCGAACACGCAGTACGTCAGCCACGGTACGCGACTCTTCGGCATTCTACTGTGCTCCTCCAGAGCGGCCGTCAACGGCGTGACAATCGACGCCCCTATCGCCTTCAGACACTCGCCCGCCAGCCACGAGATCAGGTGTTCGTTGATCTCCGGAAAGAAACTGTGCTCCACGTTCATCGACGGCTTGTAGTCCCGCCTCTTCCCCATCGTCAACGCTATCAGTTTATCCAACACACTCTTCGGCGGACCTATGTTCCGCAAAGCATCCAGTGCGTAGACAACCATCTCGCCGTGCTTGCTGTTCTGTACTGTATCCGCCAACGCCGGTACGGCGACCTTCGCGGCCGGCCCCATCGCCTTCAACGCCAGTGCCGCGCGCCCGTAGAGATACTCGTCCTCGCGTTTCAGCACCTCGACCAGTCCGGGCACGGCCGGTGCGCCGATCTCCCCGAGCGATTCCAGCGCCGCGCATGCGCGATAGACAACCATTTCGTCCTTGTCCGCCAGCAGCGCGCCGATCTGCGGAACCGCCTTGCCGGCCGCCGCAACATCGATCGCCTTGACCGTCACTGCCGTCAGGCGTACCCGGCCGAGCGGTCCTTCCTGCACCATCTTTGGCAATGCAGCCGCGAGCTGCGGCGCCACGGCTTTCGCCTTCGCGCCCCGCGCCTGCAGTATCTCCGCCGCCGCCTTGCGGGTGTGCCAGCCGGCCTCCAGCACCAGCTTCGTCAACGCCGCTGCGTCGACGTTACCCGCCTTCTTGAGCGTATCGACCGCAGCCTTGCGTTCGGTGAAATGACGTGCCGCGAGTTCGGTCATCCCGCCACCTTTCGGCAGCTCTTTCGGCGGATCGATCGGCGGCTGCGGGTTGCTGCAATACTCCTTCCGAAGATCCACGCAGTGGATCCTGCTGTCGCCACGGATGTAGAGTCTGCCGTTCGCAACGGCCGGACCGCCGTCCTCGTTCGCGATCGGGCCGCCAAGCTGGTCCTTGTTCGACAGACTGCTGTTCTTTACGTTCGGCTCGAACTTGCGGTAGCGTATGCTTTCACCGCTGCCAATCAGGTAACCGTCCGACGCAATGGGCGCGTATTTCCCGACGCCAACCTTCTTGTCGAGCAGCTCGCCCGTCTTCAGGTCGAACATGCGCGTGCTCGGGATATGAACCTTGTCACCGTAGATGACCGGGGAACAGAACCGCATCACTCGCCAGCCGCCTTCCCTGAATCCCTTCATCTCCTGCCACTGCCAGAGGCGTGTCGCCTTCTCCGGCGTAATACGGTAGCACTGGACCGTGGCGTATTCGGACCCTTTCGTGTCGTGTTCCTGCAGGTCTTTCTGCCCGCCGCAGCAGACCACCACGTTGCTCTGGACTGCCGGGCTCTGAAGCGGACCGCCCGGAACACCGTGCCGGTCGAGCGACCACATCACCTTGCCGGTTCTCGCCTCGATGCATTTCAGTATCCCGGGCGCAACCTTCCCGTTGAGCTTCCTGCCTTTCGGACCGCCCGTATGACAAATGAAGAACTCACGACGTGATTTGGGGTCATTGGCGTCCGGCTGGTAGACCCAACGGATCGGCGAGGCGTACTTGTCGAGGCAGTCGGGCACGGCCCAGAGGCGGCGCCCGGTCGCCAGGTCCAGGCCGGTCACAGCCGCGGCACTGCCCTTGTCGTGGCAGTTCAACGCCACGACGCCGTCCGCTATCATCGGGCAACTGTCGTAGCCGACTCCCTCTTCCGGGTTACGTTCGTTAGACTTCCAGTCCTGTCTTCCAGGCCGGAAACACACGTCCATGAACTGTGTCGCGAACTTGAGCGCGAGCGGGCCGGCATCTGACTCCCACAGCGGCTCGCCGGTTTCTGCGTCAAGCCCGTAGACACGGAGACTCGTGCCGAACAGGATTACGACCTCACGGCCGGTATTGTCGGTGCCGACGCATGGTGTTGCCTGGTAGCTGTACTGGGCCGGCGCACGGATGAACTGTTGGTTGACGCCGTATTCCTTGAAGATAGTCTTCCAGAGCGTGCGGCCGGTGTTCGCGTCCCAGCAGATCATCCCGTCATCGCCGCGTACCTTCGTACAGATCTTGGCCAGCCATTCGGCCGCTTCCGGTGTTTTGCCTCCGCGCAGGTGTCCGCTGCCCTTCGTCCAAACCTTCTTCATAAGAAGGAACTCGTCCCGCGCCAGCGGCCCGCTGCCCTCGCCATAGGCCATGTAGACCTTACCGTCAACGATGGCAAAATCGGAATAGCCCCAGGTAACGCCTTTCCCGCCGAAACAGGGCTTTGTCTCCTCCTCGCTGGTCCAGACCCGTTTCGCCCGCCCAATATCCTCTACCAGCTCCTCTCCACAGTCTGTAGCGGAGCCGCTGCACGTCGGCCCCCGCCAATTCGGCCAATCCCCGGCGCTCAACGCCCCTGACCAGAAGCAAACCGCAACCCACAGGGGTAGAACTCGGCCTACGGCCCGGCCGCGTCGGACAGAACTAAACCACTCAGGCGAATAAGCTGGCATTGTTACCATTAGTACTTACCAAATCTCAGCCTTCCCTAACCCGTTTCTTGCATTTGTTACTTGGATTTGGCGCAACACGCGGGTTACTGTCTGTCCAACACGCTTCCGTAGCTACTCCCCCAATTGAGAATCAAGATGGCTGATCCGCGATACAAAAGCTTCATGGGGCTCGGGCCCAGGCAGATCCCGCACTGGGAGCATTGGTCCTGCCCCGACGCCGAGACCTATCTGACGGGTATCGACTACTATGCCCATCCCCGCTCATGCCGACTCAAGCTGAAAGAGCTGTACCCTGAGCTCGGCCTCGATGTACCCGAAAGTGACGATCCCAAGCCGCGGCCCGAGGAGCAGTCCGATCAGGGCAAGGGGCGGTGGGGCGACACGTACCGCGACCATTGGCAGCAGGAGGAGGCCGGTCATAGGTTCGAGACGATAGACGACATGCTGCGCTTTAGCCCTCTCGAGCAGGGCGATTTCACGGGCTGGCACGTCGTTGTCGATGGCGACTTCAGCAGCGAGGATGTAATTTACGCGCGGTACCGGGAAAGATACCCGGAGGACTGGGGCAACAAAGCGCCCGCCGGTTCATCCGCCTCCGTGGGATTCTACAACACCATGTTCATGTGGCCGCTCCTGGTCTTCGGGTACGAGAACTTCCTTTCCATCTGCCTGGAACCCGAGTTCGACCGCATCATGGATGAGTTCGCCGAGATCAACCGTCGCGTCTTCCGCGCGTTCGCGCGGCTGCCCGTCAATTTCGCCGTGAGCCACGACGACATAGTTCTGTCGACCGGCCCTGCCTGCAGCCCCGCCTGGATGCACAAGCACATCTTCCCCCGCTACGAGGAGTTCTGGGGCATTCTGAAACAGTCCGGCAAGGAGGTCATTTTCATGGTCGATGGATGCGTGGATGCTTTTGTTGACGACGTCATGGCGTGCGGGGCCCGCGGCATCATCAGCGAACCGTTCACGGACTACAAGGCAATCGCCAAACGACACAAAGACTGTTTCATCGCCGGCGAAGGGGACAACCGCGTCCTGATGCGTAACGATCCGGACGAGATCCGGGGCATGGTCGAGTCCATGACCGAAACCGGTCGCATGTCCAAGGGCTACATGATGTGCGTCGGCAACCACATTCCCTTCAACGTGTCCGGCGAAGCCATCAAGCGATACCTCGACCTCTCACGCGAACTGGCACACCGGTAAGACACGCTCACCGCCGTCGCTCCTGCGCCCGCAGCGCAGCCATCCCTGCCTGCCCCATCCGTTTCACTCCCGATCCCCATGGAGAGCGGCGGGCCCCGCCGCACAGGTATGCGTCCCCCACCTCAGCCCGCTTCTCCAGTCGTTCCCCTCGCCCCCGGCGAATGATGCACTACATTCCCAATCGGTACTCGCGCAGGTTGGCGTAGCTGTTGCCGTCTACGCGCACAACTGCGGATGGGCTGTCTGGCTTACCCCCCAGCACTCGGTACCACACGAAGCTGTTCCGCTGATTGATCTTCTGCATGTCTGCGGCGTTGCCGTCGATCGCGGCGCGCATGGCTTTCTCGAAATCCTTCGCCACGTAGAACTTCGCGAAGCCGTCGACATTTGTGTAGAACGACCGCCACGACGTGAAGCCCCACATTGCGTTCGATTCCGCCGGGTCCGGAATGTACAGCGTGATCCGATTGATGAAATCGAGATTATCTATGGCCTTGCACACGTCATAGACTTCTCGCGGCACATCCCTCTGTGGCGGCGCGGGGAACGCTTCGACATGCGTCAGGAGTTGCCCCTCGAAGTTCGTGATGTGTTCGGCAGCCAGTCGCTTGAAGACCTTGCACCTGTGTCTCAACACAAGATCGTTCACTCCTGCACAGAGGCTGATCAAGAATGCCATTCCCAGGACAATGCCTAGCATACGACTCGCGTAAGCCCCACGTGGGGCCTCTGGCTCAGTCGGGACCCGCGTTTGTGACTGCACCCACTCCTGGAAATTGCGCACCGATTCCTGCATCGCAACAATCATTGACATGGCCGCGCCAAAACCGGCCAAGGCCATGCAGGCGCCAAACACGCCGTATAGCAGGGCTTCCAGCTTGGGACCGAAGATGTCCCAGTTCAACGCCTCGTTGAAGATCCCGAGAACCGCCAATACCGCTCCGACAGCCAGGAGCACGAGCGTAGACGAAACTACCATGCGCAGAAGTCTGATGCGATGCTTCATGATCCCTCCCCACTGGTCCGTTCACCATATGGATACAGATGATGAATGCGAGAGTTACACGGCAATGCCCTCTTGACCCACCGGTATTCGTGTGCGTCTTCGTGAAGCCACGGACGGAAACACGGCCGGGCTTCTGGGTCAGACTCCAACTCAGCGGATATCGGAAACTCGAACCTTCCTCCTCCCCCCCGGCACCCCCGCTACCGACCGCAGCCCACCGCGCCATCCAGCACAGCCTGTCGTAAAAGCTACTTACGATCGTGAGCCGGTTATGCGACAGCCATCCGGCCAACGCTCGGAGTGAGGGACCCAGCAGCATCCAACGCAGTTGTGGTGTCCCGGATTTTTGCTAGAATTCTTCCGCGTAGTACCGTAACGAAGAAGCTGGAGCATAGTCCCAACATGAACCCGGATCAGGAAAGCGGGCACGCCAGGAGCCATGCCGGAAGCAGTGTCGCGATCTGGGTGTCTCTCTCACTGGTCATGTATGTATTCCTTCTCGGACCGGCGGCATTCGTGTATGACTCCTGTCCCCAGTCGGTTCAAGACGCGATCGCGTTCATCTACACACCCCTGGAGTGGCTGGACAACATCATACCGGGCCGTCCCTTCACCAAGTACGTCGAGATCTGGGAGTCCTGAGCCACACGCCCAGCAGTTCACTGCCCACTCAGCGCCGTCTGTCGTGGAACTTACTTACGACATCCTCGGCACTCTTCGTGGCAGCTTGCTCATCAGGTTTCTCTGTGGTTCGTTTCTTCTGCTAATCGTATTTGGCGTGCTGATTCCATTCCCCCCGGGCCGCACTCGTGAGCGGGCACGGCGCACTCTGTGCATGACCAAACTCGCGGAGATGGCAAGGTCCACTATGTTGTTCCAGGAGAAACACACAAACCACTTCCCTCAATCGGTCCGCGACCTGACACCGTTCCTGACCGATCCCGCGGCGTACATCTGCCCAAGCTCCGGAAACAAGAGCGGCGACCTGGCCGACGTGAACAGCTGGACAGACTACGTCTACATATCCCCGCCGGGCACGAACCAGGTCCTTGCCTACTGTCCGCCAGGCAACCACAAGGGCAAGGGCGGCAACATCGCCTTTGCTGATGGCTCCGTGCGCTGGTACGGGGCAGAGGAATTCACGAACGTGCTCCGGCACGGGAGGCCAAAGACAAACTCCACGAGATCACAACTGGGCGCCGGCCTCGCGCCACAGACCAACATCGTCATCGACGACGGCGTCCGCCACATCACCACTAAAATAATCGGTGTCGAGCCGGACCCTCTCGATCCCGACGGCACCCGCGTGATGCCGGACATGACCCTGGTAGACGATCGAAAGAAGGACTGAAATGGCTGAGTCGGCCCCGAATGGCACTAACTTGAGCGTGTTGCCGCGATCAGTCCGGCACTGTGCTTAAGATGCCTCGACTGCGCTCGGCATGACATCTTGTGGGAAAGTCCGCGTTTTCCCAATGTCATTTCGAGCGAAGTCGAGAGATCTCAAGGCTGGGCGCCACGCTTAAGTTAGTGCCATTCGGGTCGACCCGAGAGCTTGAACGATGCGATTCTCAGATCTCACCCTGGTGTATGTGTGCGTGCTCGTTGTCCCGGGCATCCTGTTCCTGTGTGATCCGCGCATTCTCGTGAGCAGGAAGCTGCGTCATGTCCGCTGGACACCCGCAGAGATCAAACAAGGCAGGATCTTCGGAGCCGTTCTCGTCCTGCTTGGCGTAGCAATAGTGCTCTGGCGCCTCTGGGCCCGCTCTTGAATCAGTGACAAGAAACCACAATGCTCATACCTGCTACGAAAGGCAGAGAACGATCCTCAGAACAGGAGATTACTGATGGAAGATGGTGTCTTCAACAGAACGGATTACGACTCCCGCGGGCGACGAATCAGCAGGAACGTCTACAACCTTCTGATCGGATTGGTCCTGTGCTGGGGATTCCTGGTGAACTGGGTGATGGTGAGGACCATCCCCTACGAAACCATCGCCAGCATAAACACCTGGGTCTTCCTCATCGGGTACTTCGCGTCCTGCTTGTTCGGAATATTTCTCTTCCTTAAATCAGACGTCGCGATCGTCAGTTTCATCGGGTACAACTTCGTCGTTGTTCCCTTCGGTCTGGTTATAAACTACGTAGTCCATCACTACGATCCGTCCCTGGTGCTCGACGCGATACGGGTTACCGGGCTGGTCACACTCGTCATGATGCTGCTCGGCTCCATCTTCCCGCTGTTCTTCCGCAGAATTGCGGGAGCCTTGGGACTCGCACTGCTCGTCGTGATAATCGTGGAGTTGTTCGAGATATACGTACTGGGGATCCACCATGGGATAATTGACTGGGTTGTCGTTGTCATCTTCTGTGGCTATGTCGGCTATGACTGGGGGAGAGCGAACAGTATACCGCCCACGGTTGACAATGCCGTGGACAGCGCTGCTTCGCTCTACATGGATATCATCAACCTGTTCTTGAGAATCCTGAGGATAATGGGACGACGGAGATAGGTGTTGCCCGAACCTAGGACCTCTCGACCCATTCGACCTCGCTCGGGCAGGCTTCGCTCCCTCCTTCGCCAAGGCTACGGCGGGCGCGCGAAATAACACTGGGTGGATCTCGAGCTTCCTGGCGAATGTCATGCCGAGCGCAGCCGAGGCATCTCAAGAATGGGCCAGAATGGATTCCGGCAACACGCCCTGGATCCGCTTGGTGGGCTTGGTTGGAATCGAACCAACACGGCCGGGGCTTCAACCCGGTGCTCTACCATTGGAGCTACAAGCCCATTCTCATCCTGCGACGGGCGCCTGCTCGCGAATCAAAACAGGCACAAAAAAAACCCGCCGAGATCAACTCCCGGCGGGGGTAGGACGTCATCGTCTGGCTAGTGGCACAACCCAGTCGACCACCCCACACCGGGGCGGCTCCTAAAACTGCGTCGAACCTGTATTCCTGCCTTCATTGTGCTAATCATAATACCACCGGATCGCGCGGCTGTCAATGCCGGATACCCTCGAACGCCCACTCCTCCCCACTCACACACGCCCCCTCCGCCACCATTCACTATCTTGTCCGCCGTAGCTTCTCAGCGAAGGAGGATCACGATTCACCATTCACTCTCCCCTCTCCCCTCCCACCACCGGCCACTGGTTACTGGCCACTTCTCCCCACTCTTCCCTCCTTGACCAACCCCGTCGCCTTGCAGCATAATCCAGAACGGCTTCTGTCAAAAGTTCGATGAAAACGGATGAGACGGGGAACGGACGACGATGACGGGCGACGATTACGGAAGACGAGGGTCTGGCGGGCCCGATCG
>Ga0272442_10004600_pt1 | contig 18791 bp, 12 predicted proteins | sample SSMForm2O_FD_200262 | JGI IMG/M metagenome (GOLD analysis project Ga0272442, IMG submission 200262) | Marine sediment archaeal communities from Little Sippewissett salt marsh, Falmouth, MA, United States - SSM-Form-2O | ecosystem: Environmental > Aquatic > Marine > Wetlands > Sediment ... | reverse complement strand
CCAGTTACGTCGAAGTACCCATTACAGGAATGACAGTAACAGCGGGTACGGTATCTATCTGGGGTAATTTGGCGGGAAGCCGGCCCGGTATCAGATACTTTTTCGGGCATACATCAAATCCTGCCGCTTCTTACTCCGACAAGATACAGGTGTTTATGGACAAGAATGATAACCAGCTTGATCTTGGTTTTGGCGACCGTCATTTCAAAAAAACTAATATTACTTCTTTGAGCATCAATACGTGGCACCATATAGTTTTAACCTGGAATGCCGGCCGTTATGCGGTTTATGTGGATGCTGATAAGAAAGCTGCCGGAAGTTACAGCGGCTTTGACAGTCTGGGGTCTGTGGCACACATTGGTAATGATGGACGTGAATCTCCTGACGGTGGCGCTTTTTTCGGCCTGCTTGATGATGTTCGTATATATAACTATGCTCTATCACAAAGTGAGATTGAAGCACTTTATTATATCTCACCCAATGCAACCAGGCCTTCTCCTGCGAATGGGGTTATGGTCAACGCCGATGAAAAATTGAAACTGACCTGGCGGCCGGGGGTATCAGCGGTCAAGCACAAAGTGTACTTCGGTACTAAAAGCGATGAGTTGTTGCCTGTCGGTGAGTTTACAGACCTTAGCTATAACGAATTGTCGAAACTGGAAAAGAATACCACATATTACTGGCGTGTTGACGAGGTACAGGCTGATGATTCCGTAATAATGGGCGATATCTGGAGCTTTGATACGGGCAGATTGATTGGGTGGTGGAAGTTTGATGAGACCGAGGGCAATAAGGCCTCTGATTCGTCCGGTGAGAACAATGACGGCAGTTTGATTGGCGGGCCTCAATGGAGGCCATCAGAAGGAGTGTTCGGTGGGGCACTGGAATTTGATGGGATAGATGACCATGTAACTGTACCTGATTTTGACGTGAGTACGGATACCATAACATTTGTTGCCTGGATCAATGGATGGAAGACAGCCGACTGGTCAGGGATAGTAATGTCCCGGACCGAGCCTCCCTGTGGCATACACTTTGGTGCAAACAACACACTGCACTACACGTGGAACAACGATAATTTCCGAACTTACTCCTGGAACGGCGGCCCGCAAATTCCACAAGGCCGGTGGACGATGGTGGCAGTGACAATCGAACCGGACAAGGCAACTGCGTACGTCTGCACCGCAACAGGCGGATTGCAGCAAGGCGTCAATAAACTTCGTAATGTCAAGCAAAAGATAGACAATCTGAAGTTCGGCTGGGATGAAACTGAAGAACACAAGGGACGGCGTTTTGACGGTTTGCTTGACGAAGTGCGAATTTATAATTATGCATTGAGTTCCGATGAGATAAAAGAGCTTTTTAGAGCAGCGAAAGCGTCTTCAACGAATTAAACGAGGCACTGATAGATAAATAGAGGCTGGCGTTGAAAAGTAATCGGGAAATTGATATCGGGTACAGCCGGTTACGATGGGTAGTGCTGCTGTTGATAATAGCGGTGGTGCTGCCGACGGTTTGTCTGTTGTGGTTTATGACGCAGGCGGTTAAAAACGAGCGCCTGGCTGTGCGGCAGAAGCTTATTGACGTATATTCTGAAAAAGTCAGCTTACACTTAACATCTCCACTAAAGGACAGTTGTGAAATGGAGTTTGGATCTTTAAGGTGGAGTAATTTGAAAAAGGCCTTTTGGAATCTTAACCAACCGATAAAATCGCCGGCGATAATTGTATATGATGAACAGGGCCAACTGTTATGGACTCTAACTGAAGATGAACAGTCGGATTTTATAGAAAGTGAATTATACACAAAAGCACAAAGCCTGGAATATGCAGACCATAACTATCCTATGGCATTGCAATTTTATAAAGAACTAATAGACAGCAATGACACTGGTATATCCGGTAAAATCAAAATGTCCATGGCGCGATGTTATTTGAAAATGGACGATGTAAAAAGTGCGAAAAGCATATATCAGGAAATCTCTTATTCAATTCCAACAGGTTCAGATGATTATGAATACGCGTTTGTATGCGATCCTGATGTCATGCGTGCAAGAGTAGCTCTGGCTGAGTTGTATGCTAAAGCCGGTGATCCCAATCTTGAACAACATCTGGAAAAGTGTTTGCAAGGAATTGTATACCTCGAAGATATAAAACAATACAGGACATTATTATTTACACCTGATGTCTGGATTTGGGGGCTGAACAGGTTAATCGGTCTTGCGGAAAAGAACAATTTGGATTTAAGGCTTGAAACGGGCCATGCCAAGAAGAGAATTAAAGAGCAAAAATATTGCTCATTGGTTTTGTATATCTATGACTACGAAAAAGTAAGAGAACTGGAATCCGGCATAGTAACTTCACTGGGAACGGAGCCTGCTCTTTATGGCATAAAGGGGCAAGTAGAGGGATGGCAAATTTTTCTGATAGCCGATACAGATACCATCGTAAAGGGGCATCTTCGGGGCCATTGGGATAAGATAAATAATGAATCGTGCTTCGTGAGACTAATCGACGATAAAGACAGATGCATTGCAGGGCCGAACAGGCCTAATTATGAACCATTAATCACCGTGGCTGTCGGGGAACTATTTCCGAAATGGAAGGCACAAGTGTACCTGAAGGACAATGATATATTTGAAAGTGCTGTCAGGAGGCAGGCGAGCATCTACATCTGGACGGGTACGCTTGTTGTTGTATTGATTCTTGCAGCCGGCGGTTTTGCAACTCAGGCCGTCGGCAAGCAGATTCGGCTCAATCGGCTTAAGAATGATTTTATAGCGACGGTATCGCATGAGTTGAAGACGCCGCTGTCATCGATGCGGGTGCTTGTGGACACTTTGTTAGAGGGCAATTACGAAGGCCAGAAGACGGCAATCGATTACCTGCATTTGATTTCAAAGGAAAACGAGCGGCTCAGCAGGCTGATAGATAATTTCCTGACGTTTTCACGTATGGAAAGGAATAAAAAGGCGTTCGATATTGGGAGGGTAAGCCCGGCTGAGATTGCACAGACGGCGGCTGAGGCGGTCCAGACCAAGTTAATCAAGGGCAAATGCAGATTAGATGTTAGTATTGAAGAAGGTCTGCCGGATGTATCGGCCGACAGGGATGCTATGGTAACCGTGCTGGTAAATTTGCTTGATAATGCATATAAATACTCTTATGATAATAAGCAAATCGAGTTGAGAGTATTTGGCGAAGGCAGTTTCATTTGTTTTTCAGTCAAGGACAACGGTATAGGGATGACTCGCCGACAGATAAAGAAGGTGTTCGACAGGTTTTACCAGGCTGACAGTTCGCTTTCCCGCCAGGCCGAGGGCACAGGGCTGGGTCTTGCGATTGTGAAATTTATTGCGGATGCCCACAAGGGCCAGATAACAGTCGAGAGCAAGCCCGGAACAGGAAGCACTTTTACAATTAAACTGGAAGAAACTTAATATGGGAAATTTTTTGTGGCCTTTAATAACAGCTTCTGTTTCGCAAGCCCAGCAGGAAGAGCTGTTTGTAAAAATAATTGTTTTAATTTTTCTTGCTCCCATCGGCCTGTTGTTTATAGGGATTTCAATCCCATTGCTTTATGAAAAAATCGGGCCAAACTCCTGTTACGGCTTTCGAACACGAAAAACACTTTCCAATAAAGAGATATGGTATAAAGCTAACAAATACATGGCCAAAGGCTTTATAATATTAGGCACCCTGCAGGTTATTTATAATATTTGGTTGTTCGTCTTTAATGCGGATATTTATCTGCATGGATTGATGGGCAATCTACTGTTTTTGACCGTGGGTGCAGGAATAATTGTTCTAACATCACTTTTGTATCTAAAAAAACTGTGATAATACAAATGGAAATTGTTTTAATAATTGAAGATGATTCGACGATGCAGATAAAGGCAAGATAAGAGTTGACAGTAAGGTTAGTTGCGGTAGTGTATTCAAGGTACTGTTGCATATTTTAGTAGATAAGGAGAAATAGAAATGAGTAAGTTAACTTCTTTTTCAATGTTTTTGGTTTTGCTTTTTTGTTTTCTGTGCATCGGCTCGTGCATACATATCGACGGAGACTGCGGGTGTAATTTGAATTCGGAGTTCAAAAGGGATGTCGAATTAGAAACTGATATGGCTGAGGGGGTGACTATCTCAGTGGAAACGAGCCATAGTCATATTAATGTTTCAGGGACAGATGAGGAGCGATGTTATGTAAAGGCCAATATCAGGGTGCGGGCGGAAAATGCTAAAAAGGCCAGAGAAATTGCGGAAAAGGTAAAAGTAGATTTTAAGAAGTTCGGGGAACATGTAATTATAGCTGCATTTAAGCCGCAAGTAGCAGAAGAATATGCTGTTTATGTAAGTTACGATGTGAGGACACCAAGAAAAACAAATGTTATTCTTAAAACAAGTCATGGTCCTGTTGAATGTGAGAGCCTCGATGGAAATGTAACAGCTTCAACAACCCATGATACGGTACGATGCAGTAATATCAGAGGCAACCTGAGAATAACAACGAGTCATGACCCAATCGAATGTAGTAATATCGTCGGGGACTTGAAATTAAACACTACGCATGGCCAAATAAAGCTTAGCCATATCACCGGCAGTGTCGAAGCAAATACGACGCACGACCCAATCGAAGCGGAATATGTGAGCGGTCGGATGGACCTGCGAACTTCGCACGGGAGGGTATTATGCAGAGAAATCGACAGCAACAAATTGTATATCCAGACAAGTCATGACAATGTCAATATTTCTTTTAAGAGTGGAGTTGGGTATGAAATTGATGCAGATATTAACACTTCATACGGGAACATTAACTTTGACTTACCCGTTGATTTTAATGGTGAAATATTTATGTCGACCACTCACGGCAGGATAAGAAGCGATGTTCCAATCGTTGTAAAAGGTGACATATCCAAGGAAAATATAACCGGAACCATCGGAGAGGGAGCAGGTAAGGTTAGTTTGAAAACAGAACATGGTTCTATTTTATTAAAGTAACACTATGGGAATCCGGTATACATGGAAACAGTACTAATAATTGAAGATGACCCGACGATGCTGCGGGGGTTGAGTGACAACTTTGAGTTTAAAGGTTACCGCGTCAAAATCGCCCGTGACGGTGAACAGGGTCTGAACGCTGCTCTTGACGAAAAGCCGGATTTGATAATTCTCGATATAATGCTGCCGAAGATTAACGGGTACGAGATATGCAGGCTAATCCGCGAGCAAAATCTCGATATGCCGATAATAATGCTGACGGCCAAGGGCGAGGAGTCGGATATTGTACTGGGATTGAATCTCGGGGCGGATGATTATGTAACGAAGCCCTTCAGTATAAAAGAACTTCTCAGCCGTGCAGAGGCTTTTCTTCGCAGGAGAAGAAAAGCGGAGCCGGCCGTATATGAATTCGGTAATTGCCGGCTGGATACGAGGGCGTGCACTTTTATGCGGGACGGGAAAGAGGTACGGCTGACTCCGAAAGAATTCAGGATGCTGCATTTATTTGTTCGAAGGGCGGGGTGCGCCCTGACGCGGGATGAGATTTTAAATTCCGTCTGGGGTTATTCGAGCTTTATAACTTTGCGGAGCATAGACCGGTTCGTCACGACCTTGAGAAATAAAATCGAGCCGGAGCCCCATAATCCCACCTATATTCATACCATAAGGGAGATAGGCTACAAATTCGAGGCGGGGAAGCAGCCTGTTTGAAAGCGAGGAAAAGTTTCTTGCAGTTTCGGGGTCGGGAGGGTAGTTTATTGTGATAATCTTAGTGTCGGAGCGGCGATGAGGCTGCAACCGGAGTTTCAGGATTTTTTTTGGAGGCTGGAAAATGCTGTTTATAAGGCGGATATTACTTGCGGGGGTTTTGTTTTGCTTGCTTTTCGGCGTTGGGGCGGCAACAGCGGCCGGGGAAAAGCCGGGGCTGGACAAATCGATACTTATGATTCGAAGCGTGAGCCAGAGTTTCGACTATACGACGCCGTGGAAGCAAAACCCGATGAGCCAGGGGATAGGGTCAGGGTTTATTATCGAGGGTAATAGAATCCTTACCAACGCACACAATGTCAGCGACAACAAATACCTTGAGCTTAAAAAGGAAAATATCGCAAAGCGGTACCGGGCGCGAGTCGAGTATATCGGGCATGACTGCGACCTTGCGACAATCGCGGTGGAAGACGAGAGTTTTTTCGACGACACCGTGCCATTGGAACTGGCGGGGCTTCCACAGGTCAACACAGTAGTCTCGACATACGGTTTTCCCCTCGGCGGCAGGCGTATATCGGTTACGGAGGGAGTTGTTTCGCGGATACAGATGGATACTTACGTTCACAGCGGTGCGGATTCGCATCTTGTGATACAGACGGACGCTGCGATTAATCCGGGCAACAGCGGCGGGCCCGTTATGCAGGACGGCAAGGTTGTTGGGGTGGCGTTTCAGGGTATGATGCAGGCCGAGAATGTGGGTTACCTGATTCCTACGACGGTCATCCGGCATTTTTTGGATGATATCGAGGACGGGAAATATGACGGCTTCGGGACGCTTGGTGTAATTCTTTATCCCGGGCTGCACAGCGCAAGTTATAAGGCTTATCTTAAGGTGCCGGAGAAAGAGGAGGGCATCGTTGTGATAGATACGATGATGCACAGCTCGGTTGAGACATTACTACAGGTGGGGGACGTTCTTACCGGAGTCGATGATTACAAGATTGACAATGATGGGATGGTGGAGATTTACGGGATGACACTTCATCTGAGCGAGGTGATTGAAACGAAACAAATCGGGGAGAAGGCGGAACTGAGTTTTTACCGGGGCGGGGAGTTGAGGCGTGAGACGGCGACGGTGGCTCTTAACCGGCCGATATTCGAATATGCCCGTCAGTACGACCGGCCGGGGAGATATGTTTGCTTTGCGGGTCTGACGTTTGTTCCGGCGACACGGAATTTTCTGGAGAAGTGGGGACGGGACTGGATGACTGATATGCCTTTTTATCTGCGATACCTGTTCCACAATTCGATGCAGTTAAATACGGACCGTGAGCGGAAAGAGTATATTGTTCTTTCGGAAATAATGCCGGATGAGGTTAATTCTTACAGCGGGGATTTTAAGAGCCTGCCGATTGAGAGCATCAATGATACTCCTATCTGGGGTCTTGATGATGTTGCGCAAGCATTCAAGCGGCCGGTAGGTGATTTTTATATCATAAAGTTTATGGGGAGCGACCGTATGCTGCCTATTGAAATAAAAAAGGCCAGGTCGAGGCAGGAGATTATACTTGATAAATACCAGATACCTTCGGAGGCCTATTTGGAGGAAGAGTTATGAAACGACGAAAATTAATTTTGGTTATTACGTTTTTGAGTGTAATCTGTTCTTGTTCCGGGGTGAATGGGGGTGAGACCGGCCGGATTGATATGACCAAGGCAATGAAGGAGTCTATAGTTTATTTGAATATATCTTTCTATGGTTATCAGCAGCATCAGCCGTGGCGGCACAGGGACGTTAAAGAGGGGTGGGGGTGTGCGTGTGCGGTTGGGGAGTACGAGGTGCTGACGACGGCGTGGAATGTTGCAGATGCCGCCTTTATAAAAGCTCTGAGGTACGGGCAAAATGAGTTTGTGGGGGCGAAAATCAAGGTGGTGGATTATGAAAGCAACCTTTGCCTTATAGAGCTTGACAACAATGAAATGAGCGAGCCTTTGAAGCCGGTTGTTTTCAGCGAAGATTTTCCGAAGGGGGCAGAGGTTGATTTCTATTGGCTATCGTCCGGCAATCATTTGTACAGCGGGCGGGGTTATCTTGACCGTGCGCGAGTTGAGAGGTCAAGAGTTTCATACGAAAGGCGGCTTCATTACGTCGTCGCTAATACATCCGGCCGTACGGGTATAGGTCAGGTCTATTGTGTCGGCACAGAACCGGTCGGTATAGCGTGCTGGTCGAACGATAACAAAGAGGCGGGTCTGATTCCGGGCGAGGTAATCAATAAGTTCTTAGCAGAAGCGGGTAAAGAGAATTATAGGGGATTCGGAGCGGTTGGTTTTGCGGCGACGAGCCTGCTTGACCCTGCGATGCGTTCTTTTCTGAAGATGCCGGAATCGCTTAAAACGGGGGCTTATGTCAGTGATGTTTACAATCTTGGGACGGGCAGCGATATTCTTAAAAAGGGCGATGTGATATTGTCGATTGACGGTGAAACGCTGAACGCTTACGGGAGGTTTTTGCATCTGAAATATGACCGTTTGTATTTTCACCATTTGATTGCAAGCAAGACAGTGGGTGATAAGGTTTTGTTCGAAATATGGCGGGACGGTGGGAAAAAAGAACTTGAGGCTGAAGTTAAAAACTTCAAGGCCTCGGAGATGCTTGTGCCGTATCATGAATTCGACCAGCAGCCGGAATATGTTATCACCGGCGGTTTCATCCTGCAAAATCTAACCCGCAAGTACCTGGCCGAATGGGGTGAGGACTGGTCGGGGAAGGTTTCGCCGCACCTGTATAACTATTATCGAGACCTTTCCTTCAAGCCGACGGAAGAGCGTAAGGACGTGGTGATACTAAGTTATGTTTTACCGGCCGATATCAATCTTGGGTACAAGAACCTGAACCAGATTGTTGTTAAAAAATTCAACGGAATGAAGATAGGTTCGATATCGGATATTCTGACTGCCCGCAGGTTAAATCCGGAAGCGAAATATGACGTGATAGAATTTGAGATGGATAATCCGGTTGTTGTAATCGACCGCGAGCAGTTGGCGGCGGCGGATATGCTTATCTCCAGAACCTACGGGATAAGCAAGCTTATTAATATTAACAGGTAGCAGGTTTTTAGGTTTTGCCGTGAAGAGGTGATGTTATGGATAACGCACTTACCATAACAATAATTTTTATAATATTGGCCACCGTAGTTGCGGCGTTTATCAGGAGGCTGAAAAGAGACAAATGCCTGAAGGATTTTTCTGATTATATGGTAACGGTGGCGCAGACGTCGGGTAAGACGATTCACGGGAAATTGCGTGTAGAAAATACGGGGCTGGAATTGATTTATTCGGCTGCCCATCATGACGAAGACGGACATGAAGAGACGAGCTTTATTATGTATAAATACGAATATCCTGATATTCAAGCTTTGATTCGCTATCACGATGAGCTAAGTCCAAGCGGCAAAGAGAGAAGAGAGAAGGAGTTAGAAAGAACTTATCATCCCGGGACATGGCGGAGGTTTAAGAGAAAGACGCTTAATGTTTTCAAGGTGATTAGGGATTCTGTGGCAGAAGTAGTGAATTTATTAATAACTTATGCCAAGAAAAGTACACCTGCCGGTGGGACGCTGACAAGCCAGGATAAATATGTGTCGCAGATGAAACAGGAATTAATGGGTTCGGTGGGGACATCTTATGAGCCGTTATTGGAGAGATATATCGGGAACAAGGTTGTGCTGGAACTGCTTAAGGGGGACAAGGTGTTCGAATATTGCGGCGTGCTGAAGGAATACACGGCGGAGTTTATTGAAATAATGGATGTAGATTACAAATCAGACGGTGAGAGCCCGGCCAGAAAGGCAGATTTGGTTGTGTTGCGAAAATACGGTCTGGTGCGTCATCTTGGCGAGTGATACGTGGTATAGCGAGCAGCGCAGACCAGGTTGTCGACTTGCCATTCGAATTAAACTTGAGAATTTGCACTGGCCGAATAGCTCCCAATTTTCAAGCAGCGAAAACTTAACGGCAGCCTTGGTGAAAAAATATCCCCTGAAGCCAATCCAGATGATTTTGCATTTGACAACTCGGGTACCACTGTTGTATCGTTTGCCAGGAATGAATCCACTTAAATGAAGTTTGTTTTTTAAAAAGATGGATAAAACACCAAATAAGTATCAGGTTTTTTTAATTTATTTTGCTTTGGCATTAACTACTCTGGCGGCCTTCTGGCAAGTGCGCAATCATGAATTTATCAACTTCGATGATGACATGTACGTTTACGACAATAGCCATGTCAAGGCTGGTCTGACGCGAGAGGGCATTGATTGGGCATTTGCTACGACACACGTTTACAACTGGCATCCGGTGACGTGGATATCGCACATGCTGGACTGCGAGTTTTATGGTTTGGACGCCGGTGGTCACCATTTTACGAATGTGCTGTTTCACACAGCCAATACCCTGCTTTTGTTGCTGGTGCTCAGCAATGCGACAGGAAGTCTATGGCGCAGTGCTTTTGTGGCTGCAGCGTTTGCCCTGCATCCGCTTCACGTAGAATCGGTCGCCTGGGTCTCGGAACGCAAGGACGTGCTCAGTACCTTCTTCTGGATGCTCACAATGTGGACCTATATACGTTATGTAGAGCACCCAACAGTTCAGAGATATCTGTGGATACTCCTGGTTTTTGGCCTTGGGCTTATGGCCAAGCAGATGCTGGTCACGCTCCCATTTGTACTGTTGCTTCTGGACTATTGGCCCTTACGACGTTTAATGCTCAAAGACAAAAGTTTTTCGAATTCCTTAAGGGCTGGCGTTCCGGTTTCCCTTCGGCGATGTATTTTTGAAAAACTCCCTTTGGTGGTCTTATCCGCAGTTGCCGGCGCGGTAGTTTACACTATTCAGAAACACACAGGGATTGCGAAATCCTTTACAGAATATCCGCTAATTTACCGCGTTGGAAATGCTCTTGCAGCATATGTAACATATATGGGAAAGATGATTTGGCCGAGTGGTCTGGCAATTTTTTACCCGTATGCGGGCGGCCGGTTGTCGGTTTGGCGGATTGCAGGGGCAGCTTTTTTATTGGTGTGTATAACAGTTGTAGTAATATGGAAGACACGTCAGCGTCCCTACCTGACTGTTGGATGGCTGTGGTACTTGGGCACCCTTGTACCTGTTGTAGGTCTGATACAGGTGGGTCTACAAGCTTCGGCTGATCGATACACGTACATACCGCTTACGGGCCTGTTCATTATTATTGCGTGGGGTATCCCTGATTTCTTTGCTAAGCTTCATTATCGGAACGTGCTGCTTTTCCTGTCTGGCGGGATATTGCTTTTAATTCTTTGGATTACGACGTGGCTGCAAGTCGGCCATTGGCGCAATAATATGACGCTGTACAAGCACGCAACAGAAGTGGTTTCGAACAATGCCTGGGCGCACCATTATTTGGGACAAGAGCTTGTTGTGCAGGGCAAGCCTGATGAGGCAATCGGGCATTTTGCCAAAGCGGTGCGAATTGAGCCGGAATGGACCAGTACGAAGAACGCTCTGGGAAAGGCACTTTTACAACTGGGCAAAACCGAAGAAGCTATCAAGGTGTACGAGGAGTTTTTGCCGGCATTGCCTGAAAGACTACCAGAGCATACCAGCCCGGGGCGTGTGGTTATCCAAGAGGGTAAGTTAGAGGTGATTGCCAGTGTTTATACGGACGCGCACATAAATTTTGGCATTGCACTTAGCCGCCAGGGCAAGGTCGATGAAGCTCTTAAGCATTTCAAGGAGGTGCTGCGAATCAGGCCCGACTCCGCGGTAGCGCACAGGAATCTGGGAGGTGCTCTTCAACAACTTGGCAGGCTCGATGAAGCCGTCCAATATTACAGGCAAGCGCTGCAGATTAAGCCGGATTACGTAGATGCTATGTACAACCTGGCAATGGTGCTGAAAGAACAGGGCAAAATCAATGAAGCCATTGAAAACTGGGAAATTGCGCTGGAGCATAACCCTGACCATCCCGGCGTCCATTTCAATATGGGTTTAGCGATGGCTGAGCAAGGCAAGTACGATGAGGCCATCAGGCATTTTGAAAAGGTTTTGTGTACGAGACCTGACTGGCCGATGGTATACTTGAAACTTGCAGCTATCTATCACAGTCAAGGCAGGCTCGAGATGGTTGTTGAACAATGTACAAAGGCTTTGAGTTTAAAACCTGACTTTATCGATGTACGTGTTAATTTGGCCCGTGCTTTGTTGCGATTAGGAAGAGTTCGGGCTGCTATCGAACAATATCACGAGACACTAAAACTCGAACCTTATCAGCTTGACGCATTGGAGGATCTTGCCTGGCTTTTGGCTACTGTCAAAGATAAAGAGCTTCGAAATCCTACCGATGCGGTTAAATTTGCTCAGAGGGCTTGTGAACTGACGAAATATAATCAACCTGACCTCCTTAACACTTTGGCTGTCGCTTATGCCGCCGCAGGTAGATTTAGCCAAGCAATCGAGACCTCTGAAAAAGGAATAAACCTGGCTCAATCCGCTGGGAAAAAAACCCTCGCTAAGGAAATGCAGAAGCGATTGAAGCTTTATAAAGCCGGCAAAGCCTATCGCGAGCCGTGACCAACTCGTTGCGCAAATTGTATCCGCTATAACTAAGCACCGGCAGACCAGGCTTTCATAGTTTCTTCCCTGCAATATAACGGCCCGGTGAAAGAGCGAAATACCTAACAGGGTATGGATTATAATCAAAAACGTGTAGCGGAATTAACTCCTCATATATTGTTGCAGTTATCCGTCGATGTCGTGTGTCCGGATAAAGTGAATTTGAAAGATTACGCAATGGCGGCTTGCAGAATTATCGCGTGGCGCTGATCCGGATAGAGGTGACGGTTTTGATAAATTCACGCATTGGGTGGTTTTGCAAATGATTGGCAGAACACAACAGATGCAAATAACCTAGCCGGCTTTGCGGGGCGGCGGTTGCGGTCCAACGCGCATTGTGCCGATGTCGTACCTGAAACTGGTGAAGACGGTTTCGTAGATATGCTGGACCTTGCTTTTTTGGCCGACAACTGGTTGGTAGGCTTTGACAATTCATTATTTTCTATTGACTATTAATTAATCTTTTCAGGATGCAATATACGAGATAGCGAAGAACAAAAAGCGTATAGAAGCAAAGTCGAATTGTGGTTAGTTTATTTTTTTTACGGCGATGGTATAGATTTGTCTTTGTTCTTTGAGATATTTTCTTTCGAAGTTGGTTCCGACCCATTCACCTTCATCGGCGCCGGCAGGAGGCGGAAATTCAATCTCTTCAAGCCGGTGGCTGTGCTCAGCCAGAACTTCCTGAATCTGTTCAAAATAATCAGTGTGGTCTGTAGCGATTTTTATAGTACCGACAGTCTTTAGACAGCGCAACAGTTGCTCGGTATTGGGCGGGGACACAAAGCGTCTTTTATGGTGTCTTTTTTTAGGCCAGGGGTCGGGGAAATAGATGTGAAAACAATCGACCGAATTATCGGAGACAAAATCGGTTATAAAAGCGGCGGCGTCGGTTCTTATTATGCGCACGTTGGTCAATTCCCATCGGCCGATCCGGTCAACAGCGAAGCGGTAGTATTTTCTTGCCCATTCGATACCGAGGAAGTTGATATTCAGCTGGGCCTTAGCCTGGTTTACAAGGAAAGTTCCCTTGCCGGTACCGACCTCGATATGAACCGGGCTTTTTCGTCCGAAAACCCGCGCAAAATCGATTTTGCCGTCCAAATTTTCGGTCTTTAGCGAGATATCAGGATAGTCCTTTAATATTCGTCTCATCAGCTAAATCAAGTCCTTAAACCCTTAAGTAGCAAGAGTTCAAGGTGGTATTATACAACAAAGAGACCAAGGGGCGAAAGCAAATCAGTTTTCGGATTTTATTACGGTTAAAGCAGGCTCAATTAACGTTCGATAAGACGATGCGAACCTATTTTTTGCCTATGCGTATCGATTAATAGACGCGGAGAGAGGCGAAAAGGAGCAAAAAGATGATTCGGCAGTTAATTAGAACTCGCCGCAGGCAGGTACTGATAGATATCAGTACTCAAAAAGACCTGTTTCTTGCTGATGGCAGTGCCTGTATAGGCAACCACCGGAGGGTTTTAGCTCATATTCGCAGGATAATAGCGTGGGCGAGACACGGTAATATACCTATAATCTCGACGTGTGAGGTTTACGCTAACAATAACGGCGGGGATGCCCTGAACTACTGTATTGACGGAACAGACGGTCAGCAAAAGATACATTACACGCTGCTGAAGGAGCGAGTGAGTTTCGCAGCAGACGGCAGTACGGATTTGCCTCGCGATATATTTCGCCGTTACCGTCAGGTGATTCTGCACAAGCGATGCACCGATCCATTCGATGAGCCGCGGATTGACAGACTTCTTACTGAACTGTGGGCGAGTGAGTTTATTTTGATTGGAGCCAGCGCCGAAGGCGCTGTGAAGTCCGCTGCTTTGGGTCTTCTTCACCGGGGGAAAAACGTGACAGTTGTAGTCGATGCGGTAGGCTCTCACGATAAAAAGGCGGCGAAGATGGCATTTCGGAAGATGAAAGCCAAGGGGGCCAAACTAATCGAAGCCAAAAAGCTTGCCGGAACCACACATCTAAGGCACGTTGGGATATGCAACTGTGAAAGTTGCCGGAGGCGTGGGAAAGAGTCACTGCAAATCGATTCGGATAACTAAAAATTCTGTTTTTGCGGCTGCGGCTGGAGAATCACCCTTAATATCCCGCGGGGAAGTTTTGCCCCAAACCACACCGGATGAAAAATACGTTTTTCTATTATTCCACGTCAATGTTTAAGGATTGACAGAGTCGGTTCGGCGTAATATATTAAGCGTTTACATTTTAACTGTTGAATTATTGTTGGTTAGGGGAACTTAAAAATATTCATTTTTTAGTATTTAATTAAGGGCGAAGATATGGACAGTCAAACAAGAAGAGATTTTTTGAAAAGAATCGGTCTTGCAGCGGCATCGGTACCGGCACTATCAATATTGCCGGGTTGTAAGAAGGATACGGAGGAAGCGGTAGAAACAGAAGTTGAGCAGGCAGCACGGTATGCAGGCAAAAAACCGAACATCATTTTCATAATGGCCGACGACCTTGGTTACGCACACCTGGGCTGCTACGGGCAGAAGATAATTAAAACGCCGCACATTGACAATATTGCAGCCGAGGGAATGAAGTTTACACAGGTTTATTCCGGGTGCACGGTCTGCGCTCCCTGCCGCAGTGTTCTGATGACGGGTTTGCATATGGGGCATACTTCGGTGCGTGAGAACAGCGGCGGAGTGCCTTTGCTAGCTGAAGATGTTACTGTCGCCGAGGTGCTCAAAAATGCCGGCTATGCAACTGGCGGTTATGGTAAATGGGGTATTGGCGACGCCGGCACCGATGGCATGGCTACTAAACAGGGCTTTGACGAATTTTTCGGTTATTACCACCAGGTTCACGCCCATTACTACTATCCGGAATATCTATGGCACAACGATGAGAAAGTTGTACTTGAGGGCAATGAAAACGACGGCCGAAAACAATATTCTCACGACCTGATAATGGAACGTGCGATGTCTTTTATCCGCAGCAACAAAGACCAGCCGTTTTTCTGCTATATACCGATAACCATTCCGCATACGGAGCTGCTTGTGCCGGAGAAGTCGATGCGTAAATATGCCGGTCGTTTTGACGAGCCTACTCCGTGGGTTGACAAGCGTCGTCATTACGCCGACCAGGCTCAGCCACGTGCCGCCTTTGCGGCTATGGTTACTCATTTGGACGATGGTGTTGGAGAGATCATGGCGCTGTTAAAGGAGTTGAAGATAGATGACAATACGATAGTCTTTTTCACCTCCGACAACGGCGGTCAGGGCAGCGGCGGCCCGGACGCTAAGTTTTTCGAGGCCAACAAACCTTTGCGTGGTTACAAAGGTCATATGTATGAAGGCGGCATTCGGGTTCCTATGGTAGTTCGCTGGCCGGGAAAGATAAAAGACGGAACTATAAACGACCATATCAGTTATTTTCCTGATATTATGCCTACGCTGGCGGAGATGGCTGGGGCTAAAGTTCCCGCCAAGACCGATGGCATATCCATCGTGCCTACATTGCTGGGTGAGGATGTTATTGGTAGAAATCAAAAGGAACATAAATTTCTCTACTGGGAGCTTGGTGGTGAGGGCAATCTCAGCCAGGCTGTGCGTATGGGCAGGTGGAAAGCCGTACGTCCCAAAGGCGGCGCTGCTCTTGAACTGTATGACCTGGAAACAGATATCGGGGAGACGAAGAACCTTGCTGAAGAACGCAGCGATATTATGGCTGAAATAGAAGCTTATCTTAAAACCGCCCGGACGCCGATGCGCGCTCAGGGAGAGCCTGAGGGCGTCGAATGGGACTGGCGAAATCCAATGTATTGAGAAAGCTACCAAATATAATATGGTTTAATATTACCTACAGGAGGTCGTTATGAAATCTCGCAGCATTGTTTTTGCTTTCCTTTTGGTTGTTTTATCATCGCCGATATTGACAGCCGAGCAAACGGGTTACTTTCAACAGGGAAGGCTTATGGAGAGTTTGGTTTTTGACAGCAAGATTCTTGACTGGGACGTTAAATACAGCATTTATTTACCTCCTGATTATGACAGCTCGTCACGGCGCTACCCTGTCGTCTATCTTCTTCATGGCGCTACAGACGATGAGACCGGTTGGATTCAGTTCGGCGAGGTTCACTTAGCAGCCGACAGGGCCATTGCCGCACGCCAGATTCCTCCTATGATAATAGTGATGCCGGACGCAAAGATGACCTGGTATATCAATGACTACCAGGGCAAAGACCGATACGAGGATATGCTCATTACTGAATTCATACCTTATATCGACAAGACTTACAGCACCCGGACGAAAAAGGAATATCGCGGTATTTCGGGCCTTTCGATGGGTGGCTATGGGGCGTTGATAACGGCTATGCGTCACCCCGATTTATTCACAGCCTGTGCAGCCTTTAGTTCCGGAACATGGACGGATGAAGAAATAATAACAATGGAAGAGAAACGTTATGAACAATATTATTCGAAGCTGTACGGCCGTAACCTGACAGGCAAGGCGCGTCTAAGCGAACATTATAAGAAATACAGTCCACTGCATCAGGGCAAAAACCTTCCTGAAGAAACATTAAAAAGTGTTCGCTGGTACCTGGATTGCGGAGATGATGATTTTCTTTTCCGGGGCAATTCGGCTTTGCACGTTCTTCTGCGTGAGCGCAAAATTCCGCATGAATATCGCGTTCGCGACGGCAGTCACAGCTGGATTTACTGGCGAACGGGAATTACAGCGGGCCTGAAATTCATCGGAGAAGACTTTAATCGATAGCAAATCACCCGGCTGGGACTTTTAATCATTGACATACCGCATTTTGCGTAATATATTACACATTCCTGTTTCCCAATGGGAGTATTATAGAGGTTTTGTTCTGAGAGATTAGACACTACCCGACGATTTGCAAAGTTATTCGGATATGACGTATTAATTAAAAGGAGATTTTTGACGATGGCAGAAAAAAGAGTATATTTCTTCGGCGGTGGAAAGGCCGAAGGCAATGCGAAGATGAAGAAGCTTTTGGGCGGCAAGGGGGCGAATCTGGCAGAGATGACGAATCTTGGTGTGCCGGTGCCTCCGGGCTTTACTATCGCTACGAAGGTTTGCGACGAATATTACAGGAACAAGGGCAAATGGCCAAAAGGATTAGCCGAGGAAGTTGATAAGAATGTTGCCAAGCTTGAAAAGGCGATGAATGCGAAGCTCGGTGACCCGGACAGGCCCTTACTGGTCAGCGTCAGAAGCGGTGCGGCTGTTTCGATGCCGGGAATGATGGATACCGTGCTTAACCTTGGTCTTAATGATGCGGTGATTGAAGGTATTATTAAGAAAACCAAAAATCCCCGATTCGCATACGATATATATCGTCGGTTTATCGATATGTTCGGCGATGTCGTGATGGGGTGCAGCCATGAGCACTTTGAGCATGTTATCGATGCGGCCAAGAAAAAGGCCAAAGTTAAACTGGATAATGAGTTAAATGCCAAACAACTGAAAGAAGTTGTCGATAAATATAAAGCAGTTTATAAAAAGCATGTCGGCAGGATGTTCCCTCAGGACGGACGCATTCAGTTAACACATGCCATCAATGCCGTTATCGGTTCCTGGATGGTTGAAAGAGCAGTTAAATATCGCAAGTTGAATAATATTACGGGTTTGCTGGGAACGGCGGTAAATGTTCAGGCGATGGTTTTTGGAAATATGGGAAAAGACTGTGGTACGGGGGTCTGCTTTACAAGGAATCCCAGTACAGGGGAGAAGGAGTTTTACGGAGAGTTCCTGATGAATGCACAGGGCGAGGATGTTGTGGCCGGTATCAGAACGCCTTTGCCGTTGAAGAAACTCTCCAGGATAATGCCAAAGGCCTACCTGAAGCTGACCAGGCTGATGACTCGATTAGAGAAGCATTACAAAGATATGCAGGATATGGAATTTACGATTCAGCAGAAAAAGCTTTATATTCTTCAGACCAGAACCGGCAAAAGAACCGCCGAAGCTGCGGTCAAAAATGCTGTTGATATGGTCGGTGAAAGACTCATACCTAAAAAAGAAGCTGTTATGAGGGTGACACCCGAACAGTTAGACCGTCTGCTGCACCCGCACTTTGACCCCAGGGCATCACGTAATGTGATAGCAAAGGGACTGCCGGCATCGCCCGGGGCGGCCGTTGGCCAGGTGGTGTTTGACGCCGATACCGCCGAAGCGTGGAGGAATAAAGGCAAGAAAGTGGTTCTGGTCAGGATTGAGACCAGTCCGGAAGATATTGGCGGGATGGACGCGGCGGTGGGTATTTTAACGGCGCGGGGCGGTATGACCAGTCATGCGGCGGTGGTTGCCCGCGGTATGGGTAAATGCTGTGTGGCGGGTGTGGGGGCACTGAATATCCATTATAAAACCAAAAAACTTAACATCGGTAAACTGACAATTAAGGAGGGAGACTGGATTAGCCTTGATGGTTCA
>Ga0272442_10004599_pt1 | contig 18795 bp, 21 predicted proteins | sample SSMForm2O_FD_200262 | JGI IMG/M metagenome (GOLD analysis project Ga0272442, IMG submission 200262) | Marine sediment archaeal communities from Little Sippewissett salt marsh, Falmouth, MA, United States - SSM-Form-2O | ecosystem: Environmental > Aquatic > Marine > Wetlands > Sediment ... | reverse complement strand
GCAGAAAAAACAAATCTAACGCTGGCAGAATTAGACCTATATTTATGGTATATGGAAACAGGGAAAATATTGAAGTAAAACACTGTTTTTTTTCGACAAATTACGAAAAATATTACCAAAGGTTTTTAGAGGATTACAATATCACCGGTGTGGTGATTTAATTTGGATTTTAACCTTACCGCTGAACAAAAATTATTTCAAAAAACAATAAGAGAATTCTGTGAAAGAGAACTAAAACCAATTGCAGAAAAAATTGACAAGGAAGAATATTTTCCAAAAGATTTTTACAAAAAAATGGGAAAAATGGGACTCATGGGAATGACTGTTCCACAAGAATTTGGTGGTGCAGGAATCGACAGAATAAGTTACATGATAGCACTTGAAGAAATAAGCAGGTATTGTGGCTCAACAGGAATAACAGTAGAAGCACATAACAGCCTTGGAATAGGACACATCTATGAACATGGAACAGATAAACAGCGTAAAAAATACTTGCCAAAACTATGTAGTGGTGAAGCTTTTACAGCATGGGCACTTACAGAACCCAATGCAGGCTCAGATGCTGCATCAGGACAAACCACTGCAGTGCTTGAAAAGGATGAGTGGGTGATAAACGGTACTAAACAATTCATAACCACGGGTGATCTTGCAGATGTTACAATTGCTATGGTTATGACAGATAAATCAAAAGGGGCTAAAGGAATAAGTGCAATAATTGTTGAAAAAGATACTCCAGGTTTTAAAATAGGGCAACTGGAGGACAAATTAGGTCTAAGAGGCTCTCACACTGCAGAGCTCATCTTTGAGGACTGCAGAGTTCCAAAGGAAAACTTGATTGGAAAAGAAGGTAACGGTTTTATTGGAGCTATGGATATTTTAGATCGAGGGCGAACAGCTATAGGTGCTATGAGCGTTGGGATTGCACGTGCCTCATTTGAAGATGCTTTAGAATATGCAAAGCAACGTGAGCAGTTTGGAAGACCAATTGGTAAGTTTCAGGCAATTCAATGGATGCTTGCCGACATGGCCACAGAAATAGATGCAGCAAGACTTTTGGTATTTCGTGCAGCAGATATGGAAGATAAAAAAATACGATTTACAAAGGAAGCTTCAATGGCCAAACTTTTCGCATCTGAAATGGCAATGAGAGCAACGGTCAAAGGAATGCAGATTCTAGGTGGATATGGATATACTAGGGAGTATCCATTAGAGAGATATTATAGAGATATAAAGCTTTGTACAATAGGGGAAGGTACTTCTGAAGTACAAAGGATGGTAATTGCTCGTCAGTTAGGTTTATAAAAAAATTTAGGGAGGAAAAAACTTATGCCAAAAAATACGGATAAATATGAAAAACTATACAATGAATTTAAATGGGAAATACCAGAGCATTATAACTTTGGTTTTGACGTTGTAGATAAATGGGCTGAAGATAGAACAAAACTAGCATTAATTTCTATTGATAGAACAGGTAAACACGATCGATATCATACTTTTCATGATTTAAGTGTTGCATCAAATAAGTTTGCAAATGTACTAAGAAAAATCGGTGTTAAAAAAGAAGATAGGGTTCTCGTGATACTTCAGAGTATCCCTGAGTGGTATATCGGGCTTATCGGAATGTTTAAGATAGGTGTTATTCCAATGCCTGGGACGGTTCTTCTCACAGCAAAAGACGTGGAGTACAGAATAAACAGAGCAGAAGCAAATATGGTTATAACTGATTTGGATCATGCTGATATCGTTGAGTCTGTAAAAGCAAAATGTCCAACACTAAAACATATGATGCTTATTGATGGCAAAAGAGCTGGTTGGTTTAACTATGATGAAGAAATGAGTGAGGCAAAAAGAGACCTTTCTCAAAAAGAAGTTGGAAAAACCAAATCTGCTGATCCGATGCTAATATACTTTACATCAGGAACAACAGGCCATCCAAAGATGGTGCTTCACACGCATAGTTATCCACTTGGTCATGAGGTAACTGCAAGATTTGCACAGGCTCTAACTGGCAAAGATCTTCATTGGACCGTATCAGAAACAGGATGGGCAAAGGCTGCATGGGGAAAACTATTTGGTCAGATGATTGTAGGAGCTGCTGTTATTCAATGGGAAACACCAGGTCGTTTTGATGCAGATGGGCTTCTTCGTGCAATGGAAAGGTATGGTGTTACAACATTCTGTGCACCTCCAACTGTATACAGGCTTTTGATTCAGATGGATCTTACAAAATATAATCTAAAACTTCGCCACTCTATGAGTGCAGGGGAACCGCTTAATCCTGAAGTAATACGTGTTTGGAAAGATACTTTTGGGCTTGAAATCTATGATTTCTTTGGTCAAACTGAGACGGTTTGTGTTCTTTCAAACTATCCTTTCATGCCAATTAAATATGGTTCTGTTGGAAGACCAACACCTGGTCATGATGTAAGAATCGTAGATGACAATGGGGGGGAATTGCCTCCTGAAGAAGAGGGTAACATTGCAATATATATAGGCGATGAGAGGCCACCTGGTCTTTTTAAGGAATATTGGAAAGACCCAGATATTATGAAAATATCATTTAGAAATGATTACTATTACACAGGAGACCGTGGTTATAAGGATAAAGATGGTTATTTCTGGTTCGTCGGAAGAGACGATGATGTAATAAAAAGCTCAGGTTATAGAATAGGACCTTTTGAAGTTGAAAGCTCACTTATGGAACATGATGCAGTTGCAGAATGTGCTGTAGTTGGTGCAGAAGACCCTAAAGGAGTTCGCGGAGTTGTTGTAAAGGCATTTGTTGTTCTCGCAAAGGGTTTCAAAGCATCAGATGCTCTTACTAAAGAGCTTCAAGAACATGTAAAAACTACAACTGCCCCATATAAATATCCTAGAATAATAGAATATAGTGATGAGCTTCCAAAGACTATCTCTGGTAAGATATTAAGAAGAGAGCTTAGAAAAAAATAAAGATTTTTTCTTTATTCTTCTTCTATTTTTTTGTATTTATCACTTAAAACTTGATTTACTAATCCATTTTTTATATCTGTTAGTTTTAAATGTATATAATATTCATCTGATATAAAGAAAGGATGTTTCAGGTTTCCTGTTTTAAACTCATTTTTAAGATCTGATTTTAATCTTTCGAATATTTCATCTGCGGTTGTATTTATTATTATTTTTATTACTTCCTCAGGTATTTCTTCTGTTTGTTCTTTATTTTTGTAGTATTCAGTTATCTCTTTTAGTATCCTATCTTTCATTTACTTTTCATCCTTTCAGTTGTTATGGTGTATTTTGTTAGGGTTTATAAATTGTATTTATCTTTTTTCTACCTGTAGTTTATTCTTTTGTTGCTAAAATAGCGCTTTGTTATATATTTTACTATTATTTACTTTGTTTGGTATGAATTTAAACAATAAGTTTTATATAGATTGACGAATAAAATACTATTTGTGATGAAAAAATGGTTACGATAAGCCATCTCGTTCATAAATTGGTTGACGAAAAAATCTATATCCAAGAGGCAATAGGAAAAGGTATTGCATCTTATGGAAGTGTAGCAAAAAGACTAAAGCCTCAAATAGAAAAAGAACTCAAAAAAGAAGTGGCACACTATGCAATAGTAGCAGCACTTAGAAGATATGCAGAGAAACTAAACACCAGATTCAAAGACATTTCATTTGATGCAAATAATTCTGAAGTAAATCTAAAAACAAATATAATAGATATAACAGTTCAAAAAACACCCTGTCTTTTTGATAAACTTAAAAAAATATATGATGTGATTCATTTTGATCAAGGGGATATATTGCACATAATTTATGGTAGAAACACTGTAAGTATAGTTACAAACGAACGTTACAAAAATCAGATAACTAGATTCCTGCAATTCGAAAAAGTAGTGACTGTAGAAGAAAACTTAGTAGCATTATTTTTCTCAATAGATAAAAAACTAGCAAAAACACCTGGAGTATTATTTCAAATACTTAGAAACTTTGCTTGGGAAAGCATAAACATAAAAGAAATAATATCAATAGATTTAGAAATGATATTTGTTGTAAGCGAGGAGGACGCAGTATCTGGTTATAGGGCATTACAGAGGCTTATCACCTAAACTTTTTTTTACATCCTGAAAACGCCAGGTTTCCAATTTGGTATATCTGCATTTAATGAAGCACTAATTCCAAGACCTAAGACAAGTCTTGTATCAGCAGGATCAATTACTCCGTCATCCCAGATCCTTGCTGTACTATAATATGGGCTTCCCTCATCTTCGTATTTTTTAAGAATAGGCTCTGTAATTGCTTTTTCTTCTTCTTTTGTAAGCTCTTTTCCTTTACGCCACATCTGATCTTTTTTTACAGTAAGAAGAACATTTGCTGCTTGCTCTCCACCCATCACACTTATACGCGCATTAGGCCACATCCAAAGCTGTCTGGGTTCATATGCGCGACCACACATTCCATAGTTACCCGCACCAAAACTACCTGCAATAATTACGGTAAACTTTGGAACATTTGCAGTAGCAACAGCAGATACCATTTTCGCTCCATCTTTTGCAATACCTCCGGATTCGTATTTTCTTCCAACCATAAAACCCGTTATGTTTTGCAAGAATACAAGTGGTATCTTTCGCTGGCAACACATCTCAATAAAATGAGTTCCTTTCAGAGCCGATTCTGAGAATAAAACGCCATTATTTGCCAATATACCTACAGGGTATCCCATTATCCTTGCAAAACCACATACAATAGTTGGGCCATATAATGCTTTAAACTCATGAAATTTAGATCCATCTACGACACGAGCAATTATTTCACGAACATCAAATGGTTTTCTAGAGTCTTTTGGAATAATTCCATATATTTCTTTTACATCATAAGCAGGTTCTTCAGGTTTAGAGACCTCTAAATTGGTTTTTTCAGACCTATTTAGATTTTCAACTATGCTTCTTGTCATATGTATTGCTTCAGAGTCATCATGAGCATAATGATCAGATACGCCGCTCTCCCGACAATGCACATCTGCTCCGCCAAGGTCTTCTGCACTTACTTCTTCACCAGTTGCTGCTTTTACTAGAGGTGGTCCACCCAAAAAAATAGTCCCAGTACCTTTGACTATAACGGTTTCATCACTCATCGCAGGAACATAAGCACCACCAGCAGTGCAGCTACCCATAACAGATGCTATCTGAGGAATTCCTTTCGAACTCATCACTGCTTGATTATAAAAAATCCTGCCAAAATGCTCACGGTCCGGAAAAACTTCATCTTGCATCGGCAAAAATGCGCCGCCACTATCGACCAGATAGACACATGGTAGATTATTTTCCATTGCAATTTCTTGGGCACGCAAGTGTTTTTTGACGGTCATTGGATAGTATGTTCCGCCTGTAACTGTTGCATCATTTGCAACTATTACTACTTCGCGACCATGTACAACGCCTATTCCTGTTACAATTCCAGCACAAGGAGATTTATTATTGTACATTCCATGACCTGCTAGAGTGTTAAATTCCATGAATGGGGTGTCAGGATCAATTAATGCATCGATACGCTCACGCACAAGCATTTTTTTACGAGATTTATGTAGTTTTATCTTCTCAGGTCCGCCCCCTTCTTGTGCCTTTGCAATTTTATCTTTTAGATCTTTTACAAGTAATTTATAATGCTTGGAATTTTCTTTATACTCTTTGCTCGAGGTATCAATACCACTTTCGATTACATCCATAATTTATTCCTCCAATTTTATTTCTCAATTTCTACTGTTTCTTCACCAATTTCTATTTGATCTTTTTCTTTGAAGTTAACCTTTTTAACCTTTCCATTATAAGGAGAACGAATTAAATATTCCATCTTCATGGCCTCAATTACCATTAAAACATCTCCTTTCTTTACTTTGTCACCCTTTTTGACCTTTACATCTACAACTTTACCTGATATAGGTGAGTTGAGATTTCCTTCTTCTTTCTTACGGGTCTTTTTCTTTGCTGTAAGCTCCACATGTTTTACTTTGTAAACATTTCCATCTACAAACACATATTTTTCTTTATCGCCTTCAGTTATCACTGCTTTTACAATTCTGTCACCAATTTTTATTTTTAATTGACCTGGTTTTATTTCTTCAGCTTCTGCTTTGTACTCTGTGTTGTTGTATGTTATATAAAAATTATTATCTCGTTTTTCAGTTGTTACGTTGTATACGCTATTTTCATGTTCATAATTAATAAACATTTTACTGACCTCCTTCTCCGCTTACACGCCATCTTCCAACATGCTTCCAAGGATTATGAGGATCGACTTCTTTGTATCTTACTATATCTTGGGATTTTTTATGCATAGAATCAAATACAGCAAGAGCAATTATTGCATCTATTGGAAGACCTTCTTTTGAAACAGTTCCTTCTTTGAAATGATTCTCAATAAAATGGGTTGTAATATTTCCTTTTTTAAACGCAGAATGCTCTAAAACATTTTTCAGAAAAGAAATATTTGTAGTAACTCCTAAGATTACATATCTAGAAAGAGCCCATATCATTTTGTTTATATTTTCTTCTCGGTTTTCTGCATAAGTTACAATTTTTGCAAGCATAGGATCATAATAAGGTGTTACTTTCATACCTGTATAAATCCCGGTATCATCACGAATATTAGGGCCTGCTGGTGCTTCTACTTTCTCAAGTTTGCCAATACTTGGCAAGAAACCTTTCTCAGGATCCTCTGCATAAATACGACATTCAATAGCGTGACCTCTTTGTGTCAAATCTTTTTGTTTTATCGAAAGTTTTTCTCCACTTGAAATTTTAAGTTGCCATTTTGCAAGGTCTATTCCTGTAACCATTTCAGTTACAGGATGCTCAACCTGAAGTCTAGTGTTCATTTCCATAAAATAGAAGTTTAGATTGCCATCAACCATAAACTCAACTGTTCCGGCATTTGTGTAATTTACAGCTTTTGCAGCGGCAACAGCTGCATCGCCCATTTTTTTACGTAATTCTTTAGTCATAACTGGGGAGGGAGTTTCTTCAATTATTTTTTGATGACGGCGTTGAACACTGCACTCACGTTCAAAAAGATGAATAACATTTCCGTGTTCATCTGCAAGTATTTGAAACTCTATATGTCGTGGCTTGTCAATATATTTTTCAAGAAATACAGTGTCATCACCAAATGAAGATTTTGATTCACGTTTAGCACTTTCAATAGCCTCAGCAAGGGTGCTTTCTGAGTAAACTATGCGCATTCCTTTACCGCCACCACCAGATGCGGCTTTTACGAGAAGTGGAAAACCGATTTTTTTCCCTTCAGCGATAAGTGATTTATTGTCTTGTTTTACTCCATGATAACCTGGGATTACTGGAACTTTTGCTTTTTCCATGGTCTTTTTAGCAGCGATCTTGTCACCCATAAGACTTATGACTTTAGATGAGGGGCCAATGAATTTAATCCCGATGTCATTGCATGAATGGGCAAAATCAGGATTTTCTGCAAGAAATCCATATCCTGGATGAATCGCGTTAGCTCCTGTGTCTTTTGCAATTTTAATGATTTTAGGAATGTTAAGGTAACTCTCAATTGGTGTAGGATCACCTAGGCACACGCTTTCATCTGCAAGTTGCACATGCGGTGCTTTTTTATCAACATCTGAATAAATTGCAACCGTTTTTATTCCCAACTCCTGGCATGCTTTAATAATTCGTACTGCAATTTCTCCACGGTTTGCTATTAGAACTTTTTTAAACATATTTTTATTCACTCCATTTACTTTTCCTTTTCTCAAGAAATGCATTGATTCCTTCTTGACCTTCATCTGATACTCTTAATTCTGAAATTTTTTCAACACTAAACTTTTTGTATTTTTCAACATCCATTTTCTCACAAGCATCAACTAGTTTTTTTACTTGTAAAATTGCTTTTGGACCTGAACTACGAATAATTTTAACATATTTTTCTACAAGTTCATCAATATTTTCTGATGCAACAAAATCAATTAGTCCGACTTCTTTTGCATATGCTGATTCAAAGCGCTCTCCAGTCACAAAAAGCCTTCTCATATCAGAATTTTTCATGCGTCTTGAAATATAGGTAGAAATAACTGCTGGTACTATTCCAAGCTTTGTTTCTGAGAACGCAAACTTGCAATCAGGCACTGCAATTGCTATATCACAAGCTGCAAAAAGCCCAATTCCTCCACCAAATGCATGACCATTTACTTTTGCAATAACTGGTTTTGAACAACTATAAATTGACTCGTATAACTCTAGTAACAAATTACTATCTTTGATGTTTTCTTCTTTTGAGTAAGAAACCATGCTTTTCATCCAGTTAAGATCAGCACCGGCACAAAATGACTTTCCGTTACCTGTTATAATTATTACTCGAGTATCTTTGTCAGTGTCAAGTTTTTTAAAAGAATCTGTGAGTTCCTTCATTAATTGCTCATTCATTGCATTGTGAACATCTGGTCTGTTTAGAAAAATAGTCGCAACCTCTTTTTCTTTTGAAACACTGATTGTTTCGTATTTCATTTTATTTTCCACCTTTTTATCAGAAGACAACCAGCCGATATTAGGTAAAATACATAAAGGTTTCTAAAGTTTTTATAGCAATTGTCGTAAAATTTATTCTCCTTTAAATACTGCTTTTCTCTTTTCAACAAAAGCAGCAACTCCTTCTTTAAAATCCTTTGTTGCAGCTGCCTTTGATGCGGTAATGCTCTCTAGACCAAGATGATCTTTCATAGTGTTATCCATGCTTTTATTTATCAGCATCTTTGCTTTACCAACTGCGATCGGTGGGAGATTTCTAAATTTATTTGCAAATTCTTCTACAATTTTTTCTAGTTCTTTATCTTCCACGGCCATGTTTATAATCCCTAGTTCTTCTGCTTTTTGTGCAGTAAAAATCTTTGAGGTTAGTATATATTCACAGGCTCTTTGATATCCTACTAGTTTTGTAAAAAATTGTGTACCGCAACCAGGGGCAAGGCCGATTCCAATAAATGCTGTTCCAAATTTTGCATTTTTTGAAGCAATTATTATATCACATGCAAGTGTAAGTGATAGGCCTGCTCCAAATGCATGGCCGTTTACTGCCGCAATGACTGGTTTTTCCATGTTTCTCATTTCAAGGACACATTTATGAATTACAAGAGTGAGTTCTCGCAAAAACTTGGATTTGTCTTTTGCAAGATGCATTTCTTTTACATCTCCACCACCGCAAAATCCCTTACCGGTTCCTCTTATGACAACTGCCTTGATACTTTTTTTAGGCGTAATTTTTTTCAAAGCATCGTATAGCTCTTCTCCAAGTTTCATGTCAAAAGAATTTAATCTCTCAGGTCTGTTTAGTGTTATATAAGCAACGCTTTCTTTTTCCTCTGTTGTAATTGTTTCGTAAGGCATAATTATCTTCTGCTAGGAAGCAGTTTTTTGAATTTAAAGGTTAACCAAAAATATTAATAAACAGTTAACCATGCACGCCGACGAGGTTAACAATGGAATCTACTCTTACCCTTGGAATAATAATTACATATCTTGCGGCATTGATTATTATTGGCTTTTTTAGTTCTAAAAAAATAAAAAACACAAAGGACTTTTTCCTTGCAAATAGAAGTCTTAAAACATTTCCTTTAACTGCAACGATTACTGCAACTGTTGTAGGTGGATCTGCTACAATTGCAACTGCTAAACTGATTTATTTAAATGGAATCCCTTCGATGTGGTTGGATATAGGATCAGCGATTGGTCTAATATTTCTGGGATTGTTTTTTGCCCAAAAAGTCAGAAAAACAGGATTATTCACACTATCTGAGATAACAGGTAAATTCTATGATGAAAAAGTACGATTTGCAGCAGCAATACTAATTTTTATTACCCAAATTGCATGGATCTCTCTTTTAATCCAAGGTGCGGGTGCCATAATATATGTTTTATTTCCGTACGATTATACTATACTTTTGACTATCATTACCCTTATTTTCATATTATACACAATATTGGGTGGACAATTTGCAGTTGTTTATACAGATATAATCCAATTTATAATTATGATAATAGGTGTTTGTCTGATTGCAGCACCATTGCTCTTCTTAAAAGCAGCACCTGATCTAAGCACGATTTCTGCGGGTAATCTTTCATTTCCAATAAATGGAAATATTGGAATTTTATCTGCAGCATCATTCTTTTTTATGATGTTTATGCCTAATATCGTTGGACCCGATGTATACTCAAAGTTGCTCTCGGCGAAAGATGAAAAAACAGCAAAACTTGGAACCATTTATTCAGGTATTTTCAGAGCAATATTTGCAATATCAATTGGTCTTATTGCGGTCTCTGCAATAGTTCTTGTACCTGGCCTGGATGCAAGCGAAGCCGTTTTTGCAATGCCAAAATCGTTATTGGTTTTAGGGCCTGTTTTAAGTGGCATTGTTCTTGCTACATTTATCTCTGTTATTTTATCATCTGCAGATTCTGTATTGATCTCATCAACAACGATTTTCAGTGTTGATATCATAAAAAAAAGTAATTTAAAAATGTCAAGGATAATGATATGTATAATTGGCGTCCTTGCATTACTTCTGGCATTATATCTTCAGGATATTGTAGATACCTTACAACTTGCATATACTGTGTTTACCTCAGGTCTTACATTACCAATCATTTTTGGTTTTTATAAAGAAAAAACAAAAGCAACATCAAAAGGTGCATTGTTAAGTTTGATTTTAGGTGGGGCTGTTTCATTGATATGTTTATACCTTATTGAGTCTGTTTCTAGTTATGCAGTATTAATCGGAATGATGTTTTCGGTATTACCTCTACTATTATTTAGGGGAGATAAAAAATGAATGATAAATTAATAAGTTTTCTTAAAGAAAACGAATTTGTATCTGGAGAGATTCTTGCTAAAAATCTTGATATTTCAAGAACGGCTGTCTGGAAACAAATCAAATCTTTAAAAGAGATGGGTTATGAAATTGAATCTGTTAAAAACAAGGGATACATGCTTGTATCAAAACCCGACATTCCGCTTCCTGAAGAAGTAAAAGCAGGACTTAATACAAAGATTATAGGGAAAAAAATAATCTATTTCAAAAAAATAGATTCAACTAATTTGTATTGTAAATCTCTTGTAAAAGAAAATGGGGATGAAGGGATTGTTGTCGTTGCAGATATTCAAGAAAAAGGACGAGGACGTAAAAGCAGAATGTGGTCTTCACCATTTGGTGGTTTATGGTTTTCAATAATATTGCGACCAGAGATCCCTCCTCAAAATGCGATGATACTCACTATGGCGGCATCTGTTTCTATAGTGGAGGCGATAAAAGAAGTCTCCGATTTAAAACCCATAATTAAGTGGCCTAATGATATTTTGATTAGTAATAAAAAAATTTGCGGAGTTTTAACCGAGCTTGATGCTGAGATAGGTAAGATAAATTATGCAATAGTTGGCATTGGTCTTAATGTTAATAATTTAATAAAAAAAGATTTGCAAGATATTGCAAGCTCTTTAAAGAACGAGTCAAATGAGTATATTTCAAGAGTAGATTTTTTAAAAAATATACTTGAAAAATTTGATAGTAACTATGATTATGTGAGATCTTTTGATTATAAAAAAATCAGAGACTTATGGTTCTCATATGCAAACATTGTTGGTAAAAAAATAAGAGTTAATCGTGAAAAAGATATCGTTTTAGGTACAGTCTCTGATGTTGATGAGACTGGTTGTCTTATTATAAAGAATGATAAGGGTTTTGAAAAGATAATTACAGGAGATGTAACATTTTTATAGAAAGATTTATAAATAAATTACTTTATATTTATATAAAAAGTTTGTGTGGTATTAAGATGAGAAAAATATTTGTATTTGTTATTTTAGGGGCTTTTATTTTATTAAATACAATCGGCGCAAGTGTTTTTGGAAATTCGGTATATGGACAAGTAGAATCTAATCTTTCAGGTCTTAGCACAGATAATCCAGAGGCTTTAGATCAGTATCAAAATGAAACTCAGGGTTTGCCTCTAATTATTGGCCGGTATCCTTCTGAAGATGTAAACACAAGTGCCCTAATGGCTCAATCATTTGTGCCTACAAAAGAAGTCCTAACAAAAGTTGAGCTTTATATATGTAAAAATTTTAGCGCAAGTGAACCATTTGTTGTTGATATACGTAAAGATTTAAATGGAGATAATCTAGCAACTTCATCAGTTTTACCTGAGAATATAAACTCTCTTAATGTATCAGATTCTGAACTAAATCTTTCATGGGTTTCTTTTAATGTACAAGAAGCTTTTCTAGATGTAGGAGAAACGTATTACCTAGTTGCTCATACTGAAAACACAACTGATAACTGGTATATATGGGCACAAAATAATGACTCAAACTCTTATTTAGCAGGAGAGGCATATATTTCTTATGATGAAGGAAGCACGTGGACAAATCATTCAAAATCAAAACCAAGACCTCATGTTAGATCTCTATCTGATGATAATAACAAGTCAGATATGTGTTTTAAGACCTATGGAATAGATGCAACGCAAATTAGTATTGAATTTCAAAGATTTGGCAAAAACCTAACAACAATTTTCAATAATACAGGATCTGTAAACGCAACAAGCATATTTTTTGAAGTCAAGGTAACTGGTGGTCTATTAGGGTTGATAAACGAAACAACTGATGGTTTATTTATCGTTCCGTTAGTACCTAATGTAGAACTAGAAGTTCAAACACCTGTATTTGGTTTAGGCCCAGTAGATATACAGGTAACAGTATATGCATCTAATGTTGAACTATCTACGGTTAAATTTGAAGGGTTTGTATTATTTAGATACATCTATGTCCCAGAGTACATTTTTTTATAAATATTTTTTATTCTTTTAACTCTTTATTATTTTTTTCAAAAATAAAGACAAGCTTATATACTAACTTTTTTTATTACACTTAAATATTCCGGGGGAGAAAAAATGGTAAAACTAAGTGAGGTAAAAATAAACATAGCAACAGCAATTGCAGCTGCATTTGGTTTTGTAATTGCTTTAGTATGGAAAGAAATAATTGTTGGTCTCTTTGCCCTAGGGGGGCTTACAATAAATGATATACAAGATGGAATGGGTGCAGCAATAGCAGTTGTTGCAGGTATCATAATTACGATTGTTTGTGTAATTGGCATTATGTATATCACTAAATGGGGCGGAATAGAAAAGAAATAAAATCTATTTACTTCTCTCTTTTTTTTTATTAATACAAACTTATTTATAGAAAGATGTTATTTTGAGCTTTTGAAGGATGAGGATGAATTTCGTGATTTTCTGATTTTTGTTTTTGTTCTTAATATTAGATTTGAGATGGTAATGATGTCAGTTGTTAAAAAAGGCGATAAAATAAAAGTAGAATACGAAGGAAAGCTAGAGGATGGAACAATATTTGATAGTTCTGAAAAACATGAAGCACCTTTAGAGTTTACTGTAGGTGAAGGTCAACTTATAAAAGGATTTGAAGAAGCCGTAGTTGGTATGAACGTTGGTGACGAAAAAGAAATTAAGCTACTTCCTGAGGAAGCATATGGTAATCATAACCCTGAGCTTGTAAGAGAAATGCCTAAAGAAACATTCCAATCTGACCAAGAAATTCAACCTGGCATGATGTTTCTTATGAATTTGCCTGATGGTCGTCAGATACCTGTTAGAATAACAAATGTAAGTGATGAAAAGGTAACAATTGATCTAAACTCACCACTTGCTGGAAAAACACTTATTTTTAAAATTAAAATTTTAGAAATTGCAGATTAAAAAAATATTTTATTGGGAAGGATTGTCAACACTTCCCATAAATAGTATTGTACCTGTTTCTTTGTGATGTATTGTAAATAAGAAAGGATGATCACAGTCGAAGGTTATTCTTTCTGGTGGTTCGTTTGGGTTAATAGCTTTGTAATTAATTATTACAGCTGTTGCGGCAGCAGCTTCTGTGCCTTCTTCGTTTACCTCAACAAAAGCTTTGTGTAAAACTTTTGATATAAATAACATCTTTGTACCGTCTATTCCTGAAAAATCTGCATCATAATTGAAAGCATCTATCATTCCGAGATCCATTAAGTATTCATTAAGGCCATAAGATGTTTCAAACTTGAACTTTGGAAGATATATGTCTGCTTTGGTTTCATACATTTCATCAACCCATGAAATATATTCTTCCCTATCAAGTGAGCTTGTAACATCTGATAAACTGACACCGTCTTTTGGGAGAAGAATCATCATTGATATATCTCCGCCATCGTAAGGGAGTTCAAGTATCTGTAAATCATCTGTTTCAGTATAGTTAAACTTGTTATCCATGTCTATCAAATTCATTGTTTCAACTTCTACATTTTCACCTGAAGAAAGAGTGAACTCTCTATCTGTAGTATTTTCTTTATCGAACTGTATCTGCCATGTTCCTTTAAAATAAATAGCGTTTGTTAAGATCAATTTAGTTAAAATAGGGTCTATTGCATCTGGTGGAACTAAATCTTTTATAAGATTATTCGTCTGATTTTCAACCCATTCATTTATTACTCTTGCAGCTTCCTCAGGATTTGCATATTCAACTTCAGATGCATTTCCGCCATAGTATGTTTTGATTATGTTAACATATTTATCCAACATTGTAAATCCAACATCAGGCCAGAGAGCATTTGCGGTTGAAATATTATATTCATCATTGTAGTTTAGATGATTGTATAGGCTTTGCATGTACTCATGAAACGACTCATTATCCTGTTTTATATGCAAAACATTTCCCATTTCAACTGCTGTGTTATTTCTTGCGCCTTCGTAAGTCATTGCAAGTGCAGTGAAAACAGAATATGGGGAATAGAATATATTCGGACTATTGTTTTCATCATCAGCAAGTTTTTTAAAAAAATCAAAACAAAATTGATTTACTGCATCGTTAAAAGAAGTTATATTTCCTAAAGGATTTGGGTCTTTATCTTCTGGTTCTTTATTTTCGTCAATTATGTCTGAATTGTTAAAATCTGTTGTAAAAACAACACCCAATGTCCCTATAATCAACAAACTTACTATAATTACGATAATTGGTTTTTTATTCATTTTCATATTCACCTAGTAATTTATGTATTGCATTATTTAGTATTTAAAGACCTTTAAAATGTTTGGAAAAATCCGAACAAAAATAAAAATAGATTTATTCAGAAGGATCTATTACTTTTCCCATGAATAAAATTGCTCCTGTGTCTTTTTGCTGAATTAAGAATATAAATGGATGATCAGCAATAAATGTAGTTGGGTCTACTCCGCCTGGAGCTGCTGTGAGTTCCATTATTATCACGGTTGCTGCGGCTGCTTCCGTTCCTTCTTCATTTACTTCTACAAATGCTTTATGAAGAACTTTGCTTATGAACAGATTTTTTGTACCATCCATGCCTGAAAAATCAGCAATACCTGGTTTAAAAGCATCATCCATGCCCATATCTGATAACATATCGTTTAGAGTGTATTCTGTTTCCAATTTAAATTTTGGAATTTTTAATGTATCGATCTCAATATTTACAAAACTGTCTTTCCAATTTGTAAGATTCTCTTTGGAAAGCTGTTTTTCAGCAAGTGTAATATTGTTTTCTTTTGGAAGAATTATAATCATTGATGTTCCGTTTCCCTGGTAATTCATCTCTAATATTTTCAAATCATCTGTCTCAGTATAGTTGAATTTATTATCTTCGCCCGTGTACTCCATCATATCAACTTTTACCGTTTCAAAAGTATTTGTTTCAAAATCATCTTCATATGTGTCTTCTGAATCGAATTGCTTTTCCCAGAGTCCCTTAAAATAAATTGCATTTGCAAGTACCAATTTTGTCAAGTCAGATAGCATCTCTGGCTTGACCATATCTTTTATTTTGTCATTGGTTTGTTCTTCTATCCATGAGTTAATTATTTCTGCTGCTTGTACGTTTTTTGAGAAATCAAGTTCATTTGCTTCTGCTATATAATAACTTTTTAGAAGATTAGTATAATTGTCTAAGAATTCATAATCATCATTTGCCCAAAAGGCATTTGCAGTGTTTATCGTATAGCCTTCTATGTTGTGATTTAGTAAGTTATATAGTCTACCAAATGAAGATTCTGTAACCGAGTCATTTTGTAAGATATTTAAGATATCTTTCATCTCTTCTGCAGTATCTCCTTTTGCTCCTTCGTATGCCATAGAAAGTGCTGTAAATATGCTATATGGTGAAAAAAATACATTTTCTTCTTTCATTATTTCCTTATAAAATTCAAATGAAAAATCATTTAGTGAATCTACCAGTGATTGAACACTTTCAGCTGTTGCATATTTTTCAACTGCTACTGGTTTTTTTGAAATTTCAACATCGGGGTCATCATAGAACACACCCACAAATATTGCTCCAATTATGATTGCTATTACACCAATTGTTAGAATATTTTTCTTATCCATTTTCGTTTCACCTTTTATATGCTATATAAGCTTATTGAGTATATAAAAGCCGGGAAAATGTTTGGAAATTTCCGAATTTTAAAAAAAAGAATATGTGGCTAGATTGATTTTAAGTATTATAATAATCAGTACTAGAACTTGTTGTTGAACGACGATATGGATTGAAATCTTTTGACTCAGAAACAACTTTTTTGGTTTTTCTGCTTGCCACCAATTTTTGTAATTTTTTTGTTGTATCTTTCATTTTTATCACAATCCTTCATATTTGCTATTTTATATCATGTCAAATAATGACAATGTATCTATTTGGGTTTAACTAGTTTATATTACTTTCGTCTATTATTAGCAAAAAGACATTTTTACAAATACAAAAAATAAATTAAATTACAAAAAATTAGATAGTTGCAGCGTCTTCCTCAGCTTTTTTCATCTCTTCTTCCATAAGTTTGTCTAGTTCTTTGTCAACACCTTGTTCATGAGCTATTGTCTGCATTTCAGCAAGGATTTTTTCCCATATTACTTGTTGACTGCATGCATAATCCCACATATCAAGACGCTTATCTCCCTCTGATTTTTTAAATTCTTCCATAATTTCCTTTTTCCCTTTTTCATCCATATATGTTACACCTCTTAATCCTCACCAGAAGATGGTTTTGAACCTGACTTAATTAGTTGAATTCTTGCTATTTTTGACATTTGATCCATGATTTCATCCCAAATGGCTTCTTGTTCTAATGCAAAAAACCACATGTCCATCTTTTGTTGAACATCTCCTTTTTTAAAGTCTTCAAGAAAATTATTCATATCTTTTTCATTCATTGTTATAATCCCTGCCTATGTTCAAATTATATATCAACTCAATGTTTTTAAAACATGAGGAAAAAAACTTTTAAACCCATCGAAAAAAAGAAAAAAAGAAAGAATTTTTTTTAAATTGTGCCTGTTGCTCCTAGTATGCCTAATAGTAGGACGATAATTCCAATTATTCCCTGGAATCCACCTAACCACTTAGCAATTTTTTCTAGAGATTTTCCTATCGCAGGTATTGCTGGCAGTATTCCAACAATCATTATTAGTCCAGCGAATATTGCAATAATGCCGTATAAACCATTCCAATAACCAGCCCATATAACATAGATTATGAGCACTATCCCAATTATTGTGTCGAATCCACCAAGCCATTTTGCAAATTTTGCTAAGTGTTTTCCCATTTTAGGAATTGCCTCTAAGAATCCAACACATAGTATAAGCCCAGCAACTATGTTTAAAATATGTATGATTTCCATATCTATTGCCTCCTCCCTATTTTTACATTTTAATTATTTATTTGCTTAAAAGGGTTTCTATTTGCCTAGTTTTAAGATTTGATTTTATCTTCTAAGGTTTTTACTGCCTTGCTTACATCGTCTGATTTTATGATAAACGACCCTGAAACAAATAGATTTGTACCTGCTTTATCTGCAAGTTCTATTGTTTTATCAGTGATTCCCCCATCAACTTCTATATCTAAATCTGGTTTTAATTTCCTTAGTTTACTTACTTTTTCAACCGTATTTGGTAAAAATGGGCTTCCATAAAAACCAGGATTTACTGTCATAATTAATACTTGATCAATTTCATCTAGATATTTTTCTATTCTTGAGACAGATGTTTCTGGGTTTAATACAATACCAATGCGTTTATTTTTACTTTTTACAAAATCAATTATTTCTTTATGGTTATCACATGACTCAAAATGAACAAGAATTGTATCTACTTTTTCTAAATTATTTTTAACCCAATCTAATGGATCTTTTATCATAAGGTGTGCTTCAAACTTGCATTTTGTTTCAGGTAATTCAAATTCAAAATCAATTGAGTTGTTTGGTACAAACTTACCATCCATGAAATCTAGTTGAATAATTTGTACATAATCTTTTACTTTCAATATGTTTTTTGTAAATTCTTCTTGATTTTTTGCAATAATTGCGGGTATTATTTCTTTTTTCATATTTTTTCACCATCTAGCAGACTATCTGTTTCACATTTGTATTTTTTAAAGTTGTAGCATAAATCTTCACCCTGAAGATAACCTTCATGGAATCTTTTAATTATTCTAAATGCTTCAAAGCTATCTTTTGCAACAAATAAATGTTGTAGGTCTTTTTGAGCTAAAAAACCTTTTTTCAATGGATGTTTTTCTACCCATTTCAAAAATTCTCCCCACATCTCACCTAAGAGAATAATAGGTATATTACATATGTGTTTTACTTGTACAAGTTGCCATGCGTATGCAAGTTCAAGAAGTGTTCCAACTCCTCCTGGAGCAACTACTACAGCATTTGATAAAACCATAAATGTATCAAGACGTTTTGAA
>Ga0272442_10004598_pt1 | contig 18796 bp, 15 predicted proteins | sample SSMForm2O_FD_200262 | JGI IMG/M metagenome (GOLD analysis project Ga0272442, IMG submission 200262) | Marine sediment archaeal communities from Little Sippewissett salt marsh, Falmouth, MA, United States - SSM-Form-2O | ecosystem: Environmental > Aquatic > Marine > Wetlands > Sediment ... | reverse complement strand
TGTCGGCTCCTTTCGACCCGCCTTGCGGCGCGCGTTCGCTCGGTTCAAGTCCTGGTGTTTTGAATGCAAAAAGCGGGACGACCACTAAAGTGATCGCCCCGCTTTTGGGCCCACCAGGACACTTGCCCTGCGATCCTCGACTTCGTGTCTCGGATCTCCGGGCCGCCTCGTTCACTGGCGCTCGGCCTCCTGCCTCGCTTCCGCGCCTTGCGGCGCGCGTTCGCTCGGTTCAAGTCCTGGTGTTTTGAATGCAAAAAGCGGGACGACCACTAAAGTGATCGCCCCGCTTTTGGGCCCACCAGGACTTGAACCTGGGACGCCCTGATTATGAGTCAGGTGCTCTAACCAACTGAGCTATAGGCCCGTGGAAGATATAATACCGAAAAGTGCCCCGGAATGTCAATATTATGAAGAAAATGAGTTCTGTTCTGTTGTTCCCCGGGAAAACCGCGGGGTGGACGTGAAATAATTCTCTCATCCTGTTCGTTTATCATCCGTACGCGGCCGGCGGGGTTTCCGCTTTTGTTTCCGGTTTCGGCCCGCGGGGAAGGGGATCAGCCCTTGATGGAACCTGCCACCATTCCCTTGATGATCTTTTTCTGCGCAATCAGGAACAGAATGATTACAGGAATCATAGCGAGGAGGATAGCCGTCAATATAAGGTCCCCCTGTTTTACGCAGGCCCCGGCGAAGTTGGCCACCGCCAGGGGCAGGGTTTGTATCCGGTTGCCCTTCCCCAGAACGAGAAGTGGCAGGAGAAAGTCGTTCCATATCCATATGCCGTGAAGGATGCAGATGGTGGCATGTGTCGGCGTGAGCAGTGGAAAGATGATCCGGTAGAAGACCCCCGGACGGCTGCATCCGTCGATGGTGGCCGCTTCCTCGAGCTCGTAGGGTATCCCCTTGATGAAGCCGTGATACATGAAGACGGACAAGGCCAGGCCGAACCCCAGGTACGACAGGATAATTCCGGTATATGTCCGCAGAAGCTTTATACCGGTGACTTCATAGATAGTTCTGAACCATGTGATCAGCGGAAACATGACGATCTGAAAGGGAATGACCATCGAGGCGACGAACATGAAGAAGATGAGCTGGGAAGTCCTGGTTTTCGTCCTGACAAGGACCCATCCCGCCTGGGCAGGCAGCAGGGTCAGGATCATGAGCGACAGACCGGTGATGAGGATCGAAGAAATGAAGGACGATCCGTAACGGATGTTGGGGTCGGTGATGATGGACCGCATATTGATGAATATCTGCCCCCAGTTTGCCGGGATTCTCATCGGGTACTGGGTCACGCTGAAGGCGTCCCTGGCGGAGTTGATGAAAACGATGACGAAGGGGTAGAGGAAGACCGCAAGGATAAGCAGCATAAGGGCTTCGAAAATGTAGATGGAATACTTCTTCATCACAGTTCCACCTCTTTGCGCTTGTTGATCCTTATCTGGATGAGGGTGATGTCCACGAGCACCACAAAGAAAACCACCGCCCGCGCCTGCCCGCCCGCCAGGTTGTTGGATACGAAGGCCGTCCGGTAGATATTCAGCGCCAGCAGTTCCGTGCCGAAGATCGGCTTCTCCATAAACATGGTAGCCGGTCCGCCGGCGGTGAGGGCGTAGTTGACATCGAACTGCTTGAAGGAGTTTACCAGTGTCAGGAACATGGTGATGGTAAACGCCTGGGCGATCATGGGGACGGTGATACTGCGGAACTTCATCCATTCCGAAGCCCCGTCGATCTTCGCTGCCTTGTACAGGGAGCCCGGGACTGCTTCGATGGCTGCGACGTAGATCATCATAATGTAGCCCGCGTACTGCCAGGACCCGACAATGACCAGTGCCATGACGGATGAACAGACTTTGCTCAGAACAAGATTTTCCGGCAACGCCAGAAATCCGAATAAGGGCAAATTGCTGCCGATTGAGGGAATGGCGTTGTTGAAGATGAACTGCCAGAGATACCCCAGTATGAGGCCGCCGAACTCCTGATCCGCCTGCTGGAGACCAATAAAAGTGAAAGGCCCGCCCTTTCCCCCAATCACTATATAGTGGATACCCAGCTGATTATCAGGGAGACTATCTGAGAGTGGATAAAGCACGTTTTATGATCGTCCACCAGGACGGCAATCCGGTCCTTGTTGATCAGCACATATATGGCAAAACACACTATCGCGGGATAATACCTGTTAAGAGCCGCTGAAGCGCTTCGCCGTCACTTCTCAGCTGCCGTCCGTGTCCGGAGCCCTTCAACCGTACTTTTCAGTCCTTCTTCGAGACTGACAGGCTGGATTCCCAATTCAGTGATCATTCTGTCGGGGGAAACTTCCCAGTGGTAAATGCTTTTTCCCATCCAGCTTGGAGTGAGGGCCGGTTCGATCCCGAAACAGCGGGCCCCAAGCAGCTGTGTCCAGGTAAATCCGTGCTGTATCCAGAGGGGCAGGTGGACCATCCGGCGATGTATACCGCTGACCGAAGCCAGGACCTTGAAAAACTCGTTGTAGCTGGCGTTGACTCCGCCCAGGATATATGTTCTCCCGGAGCGGCCTTTTTCAAGGGCCTTCACGTGGCCTTCAACCACGTCATCAACGTGGATATAGTTGCCGACCTGATGCCCTCTTCCGGGGATGATTTTCCAGCCTGAAAAGAGGTAACGCTCAACCAGACTGGTGACGGAAGCCGTTGGTCCGATGAGATACGGGCCGTATACCCGGGTGGGACATACAAAAACCGTGTCGAGCTTATGGCTGATGATATAATCTTTTGCCCTGGAGTCGGCGAGCGCCTTGGAAGATTCATATTCGTTGAGAAAATCTATATCCCTGGCCCGGTCTTCGGTGACCGCCCCCCTCAGCGAGGGGCCCCATACTCCGGCGGTGCTGGTGATGATGATTTTCCTGACGTTACTGCTTACCGCCGCCTGCATAACCGCTTCGGTCCCGAGCACATTCAGATCGAAATATGTCGCCGGATTTCGGGCCCATACTTTTGCGTAGGCGGCCAGATGAAAGACCGCTTCGCAGCCTTCCATGGCGGCACCGATGACCTGTTCATCGGAAAGGTCTCCCTGAAAAAGCATAAGCCCCGGATCTTCGAGGGAGGCGGCTTTGGCGGGAGTACGGACCAGGGCATGTACCTGGTGGCCGTCTCTCAGCAGTCTTTGGGTGAGTTTCGCCCCGATGAAGCCTGTGGCGCCGGTGATGAAAATCTTCATTATGCTAATTCCTTCCCCGCGCGGGGCTCAGCAGACGTGTGTCCTGCCGGTAATGAAAGGCGAACAGACCGTTGGGCAGGGCCAGGGCGAGGTGCGTGAAAAAGGCGATCCAGATGGTTCCGGTATAGATTGTGAGCAGTGAAAGCAGTATGCCGAGGAAGAGGGCTCCGACAGCTTCCCTGGCTCCCTTGGGAACATGCGCGGCTGAGTAGAGGGCCGCGTTGATTCCCGCTGCCGCCCACGGACCGGTGAGTCCCATGACCGGAAAAATCAATACTCCCCTGAAAAAGAGCTCGTATGCCAGAAGGTATATCGACCAGCCTGAAACATGAACGATGATGGTGCCCGGGGTCCAGGTTTTTTTTCTGATTTCAGGATACCGTCCGAAGTCCGTTTTTTTCCGGGCTCCCAGCCACGCGGAGAGTATCGCCAGCGGGCAGAGGATACCTATCCAGATCAGCGTTATTACAGGCCTGGTTCCGAAAAATTTGAAACCGAGGTCCGGCAGGCTCAGGCCGGGGAAAATAATGAAGGCCGCGGCGGGTGCCGCTATTCCGAAGAGGATGGTCCCCCATCCTTTGTTGAATATAAAATAGAACACACTGCCCCGGTCGTCTCCGAACTTCTCATTGAAGGAACGGACTATTTTCGGGCTGTCTATAAGCAGCCAGTAGGCGAGAAAGAGGATGATCGCGGTGATATAGGTGAGAAAAAGGGCAAAATCGCCGGGTCCCGGCGGAAAAAGAGGTGTATTCAAGGGTGTATTCAAGCGCGGGCCTCCACATAGCCGTTATCCCGCAGCCAATTGAAACTCTCTTCCACCGCCGTTTCCAGCGGAGTGGCCGGCATCGCCAGGTGTTCGCGGGCCTTGCTGACATCATAGTAATGTCCGTCGCAAGCCACCCGGGCCATGGGAAAACTCAGCAGGGGCGGCTTTCCGGTGATTGACGCGGTCAGGGACCCTATGGCGCCCGTGGCGAGCACAAGGGGCCGGGGCATATTCAGCCTGGGGGCCGCGACCCCCAGTACGGCTGCCGCTTTTCGAAAGAACTCGCCGTAGCTGAGGTTCTTATTGCCGACGATATAACATTCTCCCGGCACACCCATGGTGAGACCGTTGGCCATGGCCGTGGCAACATCACGGACATGGACCCAGTTTTTTCCCCCGGAAGTATATCCAGGTATTTCGCCCATGTAGAGCCTTATCAGCATGGTGCCGCTGCTGGGGGTTGAATCGTAGGGTCCTATCATAAAAGTGGGATTGACTATAAGGACCGGCAGCCCCTTTTCCTCATGGGCCTCCAGCAGAAGCTTCTGGGCTTCATATTTGCTGTCCATATAGTCCATCCCGTAATGTCCGCAGATGTAGGGCGTCCCCTCTCTGCCCGGGTTTTCCTTTGTGCTTCCGGGGCTGAAGGAGTTCGACGTTCCCACACAGATCATCCTGCTGATACCGCTATTAAGCGCCGCGTCGATCATGTTCCGGGTGCCTTCAATGACGACCCTGCGCATTTTTTCTGAACGCGCAGGCCAGACGCTGGTGGAGGCCGCGGCATGGATAACAGCTTCCATTCCCTCAAAGGCGGGAGCAAGTGTCTCCGGAAGAAGGATATCTCCAATGCAGCGTTCTATCGGCAAACCATCGAGAGTCAGCTGCGGACGTCCGGCCTGGATCAATGCCCGCACCGTATGTCCTCTTTCAAGGAGGACCCGGACCAGGTTGCTCCCCAATAAACCGTCCGCGCCTGTAATCAGAATTTTCATGGTCAGAGTATAGATTATAGCCCACAGCCGGGCAAGCAATTTTCACGTATTGATTTTTCAGACAGCCGGAATTATGCTTTTTTATATGAACCGGGAAGTAAAATGCGTCATTGACAGCAGGTCCGACCTGGGCGAAGGGCCGTTGTGGAGCCATAGCCGTCAGCGGTTGTACTGGCTTGATATTGATAAAGGTTTCGTACACTCCTTCGATCCTCTGAGCGGTGAAAATGTGAGTATTCAGACGGGACAAAAAATCGGGGCGGTTGTACCCAGATCGAAACAGGCCGGCGGCGGGCTGGTCCTGGCCGGCGAAAAGGGATTTTGCCTGCTGGATGAGAACACAGGAGGTCTTGAAAATATCATCGATCCGGAAGCTGAAAACAAAGACACCCGCTTCAACGACGGAAAGTGTGATCCCGCGGGGCGCTTCTGGGCGGGAACCATGTCCTGTTCCCGTACAAAAGGGGCTGCCAATCTCTGGTGTCTCGACACCGATTATACAGTGTCGAAGCGGGTGAGCGGAGTCACCGTATCAAACGGCATCACCTGGAGCCGTGATGAAAAAAGTATGTACTACATAGATTCAAGCGAATTCGCGGTAGTGGTTTTTGATTATGAAAAGGAGAGCGGAGAAATTGCCAATCCCAGGCCGGCGGCGGTAGTGCCTCAGGGACTGGGGAAACCGGACGGGATGTGTATTGATGAAGATGGAATGCTGTGGATCGCCCTGTTCCGCGGCGGGGCGGTTTCCCGCTGGGACCCCCGGAAGGGAGAACTCATGGAATTGCTTGAAATACCCTGCAGGTATGTTACTTCCTGCGCCTTCGGCGGTAAAAACCTCGATACCCTGTACGTGACTACCTCCCGTGGCCCAGCCGATGAAGCCGAGCTCGCGCGGTATCCATTATCCGGAGGGCTCTTTTCCGTGAACTCCGGTGTGGGGGGGGTACCATTCTACGAATTCGGCGGCTGAACACCAGTCCTCTCTCCTCCTCGTCTAGTCTGCTGTATATGAATTTGACTATATCTTTTGTAATTAGTATTTTTTTAACGATTACTGATCAAAGACATGAAAAGGGGAAAGCGGTGCACGATATTATTGTGATTGGCATGGGACCTGCCGGAATGGCAGTCTCTGCTATGGCGGCGAAATTGGGACTGAAGGTGCTGGGGATTGAAAAAAACAAGATCGGCGGCGAATGCCTCAACTGCGGATGTATCCCCAGCAAAGCCCTGCTGAAGGCGGGTGAAGTCCGAAAGGTGATTGAAAATCTGGAACAATTCGGGATTCATCCCGCGGATAAACCTGCAATCGATGATCCCCTCGGCATTGTCCGGGACAAGGTGGAAACCATAAGCGGTCCGAAAACCATGAAAGCTTTTCAGAAGGTGGAGCTGCTGCTCGGTAAAGGCGGCGCGGAATTTATCGATCCTCATACGGTCATGGTGGACGGGAAAACATATAAGGGGAAAAAGATATTTATAGCTACGGGTACCGAACCGATGCTTCCTCCGATCCCTGGTCTCAGCGGGGTTGATACATTGACAAACGTCAATCTTTTTGAACAAAAGGAAGTTCCTGAGAGTCTGATGATAATCGGCGGCGGCGCCATCGGTTCGGAGATGGCCCAGGCTTTCAGCCGGCTCGGATCAAGAGTGGTCCTGGCGCATATGGACCCCCATCTGCTTCCTGCCGGTGATAGGGAAGCCGGTGAAACCCTTCAAAAAAACCTCGAAAAAGAGGGCGTTCAGATCTACAACAGTACCAGGATAGAAAAAGTCTCTCAGAAGGACGGGGAAATTATCACCGTCACCGATAAGGGAGAATTCACTACCGGGAGAATTCTGATCGCAGCCGGACGTAAACCTGTACTGGATGAACTGAAACTCGAAAATGCCGGTGTCAGGTATACGAAAAAGGGAGTGACGGTAAATCAGAAACTGCAAACCAGTAAAAAACATATCTATGGTGTGGGGGACTGTAACGGAATAGCGCTTTTTTCCCATGCCGCCATGCACCAGGGCATGATCGCGCTGATGAATGCCCTCAATCCAGGTCCTTTCGGGAAACTGAAGCACGGTAACTACGCGGTACCCTGGACGGTATTCACAAAACCCGAGGTCGCGCAGGTAGGCATCACCGAGGAAGAGGCCATCGCGGCGAAGATGAACTATAAAGCAGTTCAGTCAAACTATGCCGATTACGGGAGGGCTATCGCCGATGGTCAGCCGGAAGGTTTTGTAAAGGTGATTACAAACAGCAGGGGAAAAATATTCGGAGCTACAATCGTGGGTGAATCGGCCAGTGAGTTGATTCATGAATGGACCATGGCGATACAATATAAGCATTCACTCTTCGATATATTGATGATGCAGCACTCCTTTCCCACGATCTCCCTGATGAACAAACGAATATCCGAAAACTGGATGATGGAAATGGCTGAAAAACCTGTCCTGCAGAAAATCGCGAAATTTCTTATTTAGATAAAAAAACCCGCCGGTTGTACCGGCGGGTAAAAATGAATGAAGGCAGATTGAACAATGAAGTAGTACATTCTTCTTTTATCTTCTTTGAAGATACTAAACCTGAGTAAAAAAGTCAAAAATAACTTATTGACTTGTTTTATGTTGCATGATAATTTCTCTTCTGTCAGGTAAAACAACAATGATAGTAAAGAAAATTCTCCTTTTAGGCGCCGGCGGGTTTGTAGGCAGCAATCTGAGGTACTGGCTTACCATCTGGGCGGTACAGATGTTTGGTACGTACTATCCTGTCGGAACATTTATCGTCAATATCTCAGGAAGCCTGATGCTTGGGCTGCTTACCGGCATCGGTACCGAATCAGCTTTCCTGTCAGTAGAAATGCGGCTGTTGATAGGCACGGGCATGCTGGGCGCTTTGACTACTTTTTCAACATTCTCCGTGGAAACCCTTCATTTGTTTGAATCGGGACGTTTGGTATCCGCCGGGGCTAATCTGCTGCTGAACGTGATTATCGGTTTCTCGGCAGCCTGGGCAGGGCTGCAGATGGCGGGGGGACTTCCCTTTTCCATCGAGTAGCGGAGCGGTTTATTTTGCTGTTCATTTCGCGGTTCTGAACGTTTTCTCTCTACTGACCCGTCGGCACGAATGGTAATATCGACCGCAGGTCATTATCGGTGAGTCTTAATCCCAGACCTGTCTCCTCTGAGATGTGCCGTTCCCTGAACGGGGGCACTAGTACAAGTGTATTTTTTACTGTTTGAAAAGTCAAAGAAACAAAAAAAACCGCCCCCTGAGGGGCGGTCCGATGTATCATTCAGTTCAATGAACGGTGATCATCATTAGAAAGGACGATCCGCGATGTACTTGTATTCCTTCCATTTGCGGTCGATGTCTTTTTTGATTTTGTTCAACAGCATTTCCGCTCTTTCAGGATTGGCGCTGCGCAGGCTTTTGTACCGTACTTCGTTGTAGATGTATTCTTCCACATCCGATGACGGTTCCTTGCTGTCCAGTTTGAAGGGGTTCTTTCCTTCTTCCACCAGGTCCGGATTGAAGCGGTACAGGGGCCACAAACCGCTCGTGACAGCCCTGCTCTGCTGGTTCATACCCTTCATCATATCGATACCGTGGGCGATACAATGACTGTAGGCGATGATTATGGACGGGCCCTTGTAGGCTTCCGCTTCACGCATCGCGCGGATTGCCTGGATCCTGTTGTAACCCATGGCGATCTTTGCCACGTACACATAACCGTATGACATTGCCATCATTCCAAGGTCTTTTTTGGTAATACTCTTGCCGCCGGCTGCAAATTTCGCGATAGCTCCGGTGGGGGTCGCTTTTGACATCTGTCCGCCGGTGTTGGAGTACACCTCGGTGTCCATTACCATTACATTCACGTCTCTGCCGGAAGCCAGTACATGGTCCAGTCCGCCATAGCCGATATCGTAGGCCCATCCGTCACCGCCGAAGATCCATACGGAACGGCGGACAAGATAGTCGCTTAAAGATTTCAGCTCTTTCAGAAGCTCGCTCTTGCTCTTTTCAGCGATGGCAACAACCTGGTCTTTCCATTTGCGCTGATTTTCGATCTCTTCTTCGGTCCTCTGGGGATTGTCCCTCAGGTTCTTGAGGACTTCAGCGTCTACTTCCTTGTTCCCTTCCTTGATCAGGCGGTCGAGGAGTTCTTTCGCGTAGGTCATGTTCCGGTCGCTCGCCAGGCGCATACCGTAACCGAACTCGGCGGCATCTTCAAACAGTGAGTTGTTCCATGAGGGGCCGCGGCCGTCATCTCTGCTCGTGTACGGAGTTGTGGGAAGGTTTCCGCCGTAGATGGAAGAACATCCCGTGGCGTTCGCGATAATGGCACGGTCGCCGAAGAACTGGCTCACCAGTTTGACATATGGTGTTTCACCGCATCCCGCGCAGGCCCCGGAGAACTCAAACAGGGGCCGCAGGAGCTGTGATCCGATGGTGGTCTGCAGGTTCAGCTTAGTCCGGTCAAAATCGGGAATATTGAGGAAGAATTCCCAGTTCTGCACTTCCTGCGCACGCAATGGAATCTGGGGCTCCATCACCAGGGCCTTCATATCTGTTTTTTCGCCGTTTACCTTGCGGTGGGCGGGGCAGATATTCATACAAGCGCCGCATCCGGTACAATCTTCGGGAGCTATCTGGATAGTGAACTTCATGCCCGCGAACTGCTTGCTCTTGGCGTCGGTGCTCTTGAATGAGGAGGGAGCTTTATCGAGCAACGCCGGATCATACACCTTCATGCGGATAACACCGTGAGGACAGACTGCCGAACAGTCTCCGCACTGGATACATGTGTCCGGGTCCCAGACGGGGATCTTCTCGGCCACATTTCTCTTTTCATATTTGGTCGTTCCGAGAGGATAGCTGCCGTCGGCGGGAAGCTGGGATACCTTAAGATCAGTGCCGCGTCCGGCGATTATCTCACCGGTTACTTCCTTTACAAAATCAGGCGCGTCATCAGGGATGATCTGAATCATGTGCATATCCCCGACAGTCTGCTTCGGATAGTCAACCTTTTCGATAGCGTCAAGGGCCATATCAATGGTATTGATGTTCTTTTCGACTACGTCATGGCCCTTCTTTGTATAGGTCTTTTTGATGTATTTCTTGATCAGGTCGATGGCCTGGTCTTCCGGGAGAATACCGGAAATCTTGAAGAAGGCGGTCTGCATGATAACATTGATACGTGTACCCATGCCCGCGGCTTCCGCGATTTTGTAACCGTCCACTACGTAGAACGCGAGCTCTTTATCGATGATCTGTTTCTGTACTTCAACGGGGATATTTTCCCACACCTGTTCTTTGCTGAAAGGTGAATTGAGGAGAAATACACCGCCCTTGTTCACGTTTTTGAGTATGTCGTATTTTTCAAGGAAAGAGAATTTGTGACAGGCGAGAAAATTGGCCTTTTGAATAAGGTAAGTACTCCTTATCCGGCTTTTTCCGAAACGAAGGTGGGAAACGGTCATGGCGCCGGCTTTCTTCGAGTCATATACGAAATAGCCCTGGCAGTAGTGTTCAGTCGCCTCACCGATGATCTTGATTGAGTTTTTGTTCGCTCCAACGGTACCGTCGGAACCAAGTCCGTAGAACATGGCCCTGTGGACATCAGCTCCCGCTGTCGAGAAGTCAGGGTCCCACGCAAGGCTGCTATTGGTCACATCATCGTGAATACCAACGGTGAAGTGGTTTTTCGGCTCATCGAGCTTGAGGTTATCCAGAACGGATTTTGCCATCCCGGGGTTGAATTCGTTCGATCCGAGACCGTATCTGCCGCCGACTATAATAAGCCTGTTCTTCAGTTTTAACACGCCGGTTTCAGTCATTTCGCTGACGGCGGTCCTGACATCTTCATACATGGGTTCGCCGAGTGAGCCGGGTTCCTTGGTCCTGTCGAGGACCGCGACGGCCTTCACTGTTTCCGGTAAGGCTTTTACGAAATCCTTCGCGCTGAAGGGGCGATAGAGGTGTACCTTTATGGCACCGACTTTTTCGCCCTGCTTCACGAGGTAATCAACCGTTTCATTCATGGTATCCGCGCCGCTGCCCATGAGTACCACGACCCGTTCCGCGTCGGGGGCCCCGACGTAGTCGAAGAGGTGATAACTGCGGCCGGTCAGTTTGGCGAACTTATCCATCGCCTTCTGCACAATTGCCGGCGTAGCATCATAGTATTTGTTTACCGTTTCACGAGCGGCAAAAAATACATCCGGGTTCTGGCTTGTCCCGCGGATAACGGGTTTTTCGGGATTCATTCCTCTCTCACGGTGTGCCCGGACAAGATCGTTGTCGATCATTTCCTTCATTACATCGTAGGAGACTTCTTCAACCTTCTGTATTTCATGGCTTGAACGAAAACCATCGAAGAAATGCAGAAAGGGTACCCTTGCTTCCAGTGTAGCGGTCTGCGCTATGAGGGCGTTGTCCATGACTTCCTGGATATTGTTTGAAGCAAGTTCAGCAAATCCGGTAGCTCTGGCAGCCATCACATCGGTGTGGTCACCGAAGATTGAAAGCGCCTGAGCCGCAACCGCGCGGGCTGCAATGTGAAAAACAGTCGAAGTGAGTTCCCCTGCGATCTTGAACATGTTCGGAAGCATCAGCAGAAGACCCTGCGAAGCCGTAAATGTGGTAGTGAGAGCTCCGGTCTGCAATGAACCGTGAACTGATCCGGAAGCACCGGCCTCGGATTGAAGTTCGACTACCTCAGGAATTGTACCCCATATATTTGTCTGTTTATTAGCGGAAAACTGATCCGCTAATTCTCCCATGGGAGATGACGGTGTAATAGGATAGATAGCGCAAACTTCGTTTGTTGCATGCGCAACATACGCGGCGGCGGTATTGCCGTCAATTGTAACCATCTTGTTTTTTGACATTTTGCGTCCCTTTTCTTTGTAATATGTTGGGCACATTATACCTTATTCATTCATGTCAGACAAGGATAGTATTTCTGGATGGGGCGAAGTATCGATACTTTTATATAAAATGCCATTATTTGAATATAGCGGGGATTAATACAAAATATGCGTCACCGCGCATGGAATAACAGTCTGAAATTTTTTACATGACTGAATAAGGCAAGCACATTCGACTCGATATCCTTCCCCGTGCTCTGGTCAGGGTTTTGTTCCGGTCCTGTTGAAGCGAAGGATTCGAGAATGGAGAGGACCTGTTTTGTATGCGCCTGAGGCCCGAACTTCGACATTACTCTCTTAGTGTCTCCGCTCTTCGCATTCAGCAGAAGATTTTCAGCTGCTCCCGCGGCCTCGGCGTTCATTTCACGGAGGATTTTCCGGTAATCCGGGGAATGCGCTGTTTCCCGGAGATGTTTGTACTGTAATTCCAGGCTCAGGAAAGAGTAGTCAATGGTATCGGATCTAAGCATCTGCTCTATTTCTCCGTGAAGACCCTTCAGAATATCTTCGGGCAGGGTACCATGTAACGAGGTCATAGCCTGGAGGTAGTCCTGCTGAAGGGTCCTGCGTTCCGGTTCCGGTAACGGGACCATGATGCCGCTGTAAAAGTGACTGTCCGCCGGGGAATAAAGACTTTTTATCCCGTCGAGGATATCAAGGTCCCGGGCAACCAAGGGGACGGACCAGAGAAGAGAGTTGATAAACAGATAACCGAATCCTTCCTGTATAGAACTGGACAGTATCAAATCCACCGCGTGTGTGAGTTCGGAAAAGCTGGTCTGGAGTTCCTCCAGGTAATTTCCGATGGCCCATGCTCCGGGAACCAGTTTTTCCTTATACGCCAATGCTACGAGATCTGAATAATGCTTTTCCTGGTTCGAACTGCCTGGCAGGGTGACCAGCAGGTTAGCCGGGGTGTCCAGCAGGTTGGTGAACAGGGCGGCTTCCAGCACGTTTTTCCGGCGAATCGTCCTGATCGGATAGAGGATGAGTTTTCCTCCGGTGATCCACCGCTCCTGTGTGTCCTGTGCCCACCGGTTGATCTTGTCATGTACCTGCCAGAAATCGGTAAATCCCGTGTCAACGGTTTTCACCGGGTTGTTTAACAGGAAGACATTGTCTGACGGGAGCCCGGCCTGTATCAGAATGTCGTGATCTCTGCTGTTTATCACTACATAGCGGATGTTTGCATATACAGGATACAATGAGGGTCCCGCATGCGCGTGGATCATTTTCAGGTTTGAAAAACGCCCGCTTTCGGGGAAATCATGGATCTGAAAGAGAATGTGCTGGTTTTGATGACTTTGAGCGATTTCAATGAGTGCCCTGGTAAAATGGGGATTTTTCCCGATATGATAGTTATGTACCCACCAGATCGTGCCTCCATACCTGCTGAGCAAGGCTTCTTTTATTGCTTCGGAGTCGGGAGAGGTTTCGAGGGAATCGGTATACCCGATCATGCTGAATACCTCTCCGGTAAGCCTGGCCTGTATCTGATTGCGCGCCAGTTGTTTTTTTAATAAAGAGATAAACTCATCGGTCTGTTCTTCCCTGCCGGAAACGATCTTTATTTCGAACTGTTCCGGGGCTTCCTGCAGCATGGCCAGCACAGAATCCCTGATTACCTGGGTGATACCGCCGGTCTGCAGATGGTAGTGAAAGATGGTGATTCGGTACATATTCATGATACTAAAGCATTCACCGCGATGATTCAATTAATCAGGCGTTTTTTTATCTTAACCAAAAATTAACTTTCCACTCACATTATTCTTATAGCCCGGGATTATGTTTCAATCGTAAAAAAGAATATAAACCGGCTTTTGCCGGTAAAATTAATGGAGGAAAAGATGAAGAGACTTTTTACGGTTTTCTTTCTGGTGCTTATTGCCGCGACGGCATTCGCGGGGGGACAATCCGAAGCCGGTGATTCAGGTTTCAGCGGTGACTACGCGTTCGGCGGTTCTACCACTGTTGATCCGATCATTACGGCCGCCATCGAGGAGTGGAAGGACATCCATCCCGCAGTGCACATCAGCTATGAAGGTGTCGGTTCCAGCAATGGTGTAAAGGGTGTTATCTCCGGTCAGTATTCACTTGGCGCCGCTTCACGTGAACCCAAGCCGAAAGAAACTGACCAGGGTGTAAAGGCTATACATGTCGCCCTTGACGCGATCGCGGCGGTTGTAAACAAGAACACTGTAACCATATCGAACCTTTCCATCGAAGAACTTGCCGGAATATATGCAGGCGAAATCCGGAACTGGAAGGAAGTGGGCGGTCCCGACAGGGGGATCGTTGTTTTCAACCGTGATGAGGCTTCCGGCACCTATGAAACATTCGAGAGTAAGGTGATGGGTGATTATGAGTTTAACGCTGAAGCCGGTGTAGTGACCAGCAACGGCGATATGGCCGCCAAGGTCGGCGATACTCCCTATTCGATTGGATATGTAGGGCTTGGTTTTGTACACGAACCCGGGCTCAAGGACCTGACTCTCGAGGGTGTAAAGGCAACTATTGAGAATGTATACAACATGTCTTATCCCGTGCAGCGCTACCTGAACGTGGTACACGTCGGAGAGCTCGGCGAAGTCGAGCAGGCTTTTGTTGACTACATCCTGGGCGATGATGGTCAGGCCATTGTGGCCGAACTGGATTTCATTCCTCTTCCGTAACTGTTCGTGGAAAAAAATACACGGGTCCCCGTACACGCGGGGGCCTTTTTTTGTTCGGCCGGATGCCCGTCATATCTTTTCGCTTTCCAGGTTTCATTCCTCTGGGAAAAACGCGGAATTTAACACAATCCTAACAGTTTCGTAATACAAGCCTAAACCGAAACAGTTTATTTAAAGGGACCAGCCTTCATTTCTCTTTAGGAGTTCCTGTGTATGAAAAGAAGAAGATTTGAGAAAGTCATTGAGGCGATGTTTCTTGTGTTCGCCTCCGTGTCAGTTCTCAGTTTAATTTTTATCTCTGTGTTCATCGTCGCCGAAGGGTTACCGCTGTTCAGATTTGTCGGAATCTTTGACTTTCTTCTGACCAGCGACTGGAAGCCCACCGCGGATTCGCCGACCTTCGGAATACTTGCCTTTATCGCGGGTTCAGTCTGGGTGACCCTTGGAGCGCTTATACTGGCAGTGCCCATCGGTCTGGCGGTAGGAATTTTTATGGCGGAAATGTCCACTCCCAGGTCCGCGCGGATAATCCGCGGCGGGGTTGAACTTCTGGCCGGAATACCCTCGGTAATTTATGGTCTGTTCGGATTTTTCTTTATCGCGCCGATTATGCGGGCTCTCTTCGGCAGTCCGACAGGTCTCGGCGTGGTAACCGCGGCCATCATTCTCGCTATCATGATCCTGCCGACGATCATCAATATTACCGAAACTTCGCTGCGGGCGGTGCCGTATGATCTGAAGGAGGGGGCCCTGGCCCTGGGTGCCACTCACTGGCAGACGATTATTCATATCCTCGTTCCCGCCGCGCGATCGGGGATTATCGCAGGTATAGTACTGGGTATCGGCAGGGCAGTGGGCGAGACCATGGCGGTCCTCATGGTAGCGGGGAACTCGCCTGTTATGCCCAGGGGACCATTGAGCCATGTACGGACACTGACCATGAATATTGTTACCGACTTGAAATACGCGGAAGTCGGGTCGCTTCATGAGACAAGCCTGTTTACTACCGGGATTGTCCTGTTCGTATTTATCCTGTTTACCAGTATGACGGTACAGATCTATCTGAAGAAATCCATCGGGAAGGATATCTAAGCCCATGATTATTTCAGCGCATACAAAAAAGACAAAACGACAGGAAAAAATCGCGAAAGGATTTATCCTGGCCTTTGTAATACTTACTATAGTGATCCTTGCCTGGATCGTTATATATGTTCTATTCCGGGGCTTCTACTATCACAACGAAGTTAATTACGATGTGAGCAATATAAAAGAACAGCGGATCGTACTGAACAAGGCTCTGGATCCGGTCATATTTATCGTGCATCCAAAGGTGAGACTGGACGATCTGACGATGCAGGATTTGCGTACCATATACACAAAACAGAGAAAGGAAAACTGGGGCCATTACACCCGACAGGACCTCAAGGTTGAAACATTCGCGCTTGATGAGGGGAATGTTTTTACAGATACGGTTATCGATTTCATTCAGGGACCTGATGAAGCGATAAACAAGTTCACCACCTATGTGGCTGATCCGGAGAGCATGATCGAAATGGTCGCGTCAACCAGGGGCTCTATTGGCTTTGTACCCGCCTCCGCCTCGGATAAACTGGGGAAAAGGGTAAGGACCGTCTCTCTCCGCAGAATATCGGCGGTGGTGCATCCTTCGGTCAAAGCGATCGTACAGAATGTACAGATGCAGGAAATCACCCCTGATGAGCTGAAAGCGATTTTCAAGGGTGAGATTCGGAACTGGCGGCAGATCGGCGGAATTGACTTGCCGATCAAGCCGATCCTCCCGCCGGACCACTCGCCTTATTCGGTGATCAATGAACTGTTTCTGCCGGAGGAGGCTCCGGGAGATGCTGTTCAGCGTACGGAAACGATTGAGGATTTCTTCGAAATAATGAAGAACAGTCCCGGAGCTATAGGGATTTGTTTTTACAATGATGCCGCGGAAGAAGGCGAGGGGCTTCTTATTGAGGATATCCGCCGGATAGAATCGGGGATGAATCTCACCATTCATTTCCTTATCGAAGCGCCTGCCCGTTCGGGTGCATGGGGCGGGATTTCAACCATCATTATCAATACCTTTTTCCTGATTCTCTTTACCCTTGTTTTTTCAACACCCATCGGGGTGCTTGGGGCAATTTATCTTGTTGAATATGCGAAGCAGGGCATGATGGTAAACATCCTCCGCTTGGGGTCTGAAACTCTGGCCGGTATCCCTTCGATTGTCTTCGGCCTCTTCGGGTCAATATTTTTTGTGAACATTCTGGGTTTGGGGATCGGGTTTATTTCGGCGACCCTTACGGTCACCATGATGGTGCTGCCGACTATCATCAGGACCACTGAGGAAGCCTTGAAGTCTGTGCCTGTCTCATTACGTGAGGGGAGTCTGGCGCTGGGGGCTACCAGGCTGCAAACCATAGCACGTGTGGTCATACCCGCCGCGTCTCCGGGAATCCTCACCGGGGTCATTCTCGCTGTCGGCAGGACTGTAGGTGAAACCGCGGTATTGATCTACACCCTGGGTTCAAACTATGAGCTTGTCCGCGGCCCGAGTTCTTCGGCCCGGGTGCTTTCGCTCCATCTCTATAATATGTTCGCCGAGGCGATATCTTTTGACAGGACCTTCGCAACCGGAGCAGTACTGATCTTTATCGTATTGCTGGTAAACTACTCGACCACCAAAATGATCGGCAAAATGAACAGAATGGCCGGAAAATAGGCAGGAGAAAATTATGGAACAGAATAATATGGGACAAAAAAGTGCTGCACTGAAGATCAAGGTTGAAAATCTCGATCTCTACTATGGAGATTTTCAGGCACTCAAAGCGGTGGATATGGATATCGAGGAGAACAAGGTCACCGCGCTGATCGGTCCCTCCGGCTGCGGGAAATCGACATTCATACGCACATTGAACCGTATGAATGATCTGATAGACGGGGTGAAAATTTCCGGAAATATTACCTATGACGGGACAGATATCTACGGCGGATACGATGTAATCGAATTGAGAAAAAAGATCGGGATGGTTTTTCAGAAACCCAATCCATTTCCCATGAGTGTGTATGACAATGTCGCCTATGGTCCGAAAACCCACGGGATAAAAAGCAAGGCGCGGCTGGATGAAATTGTTGAAGAAAGCCTGCGGGGGGCGGCCCTCTGGGACGAGATAAAGGACCGGCTTCATAAACCCGCCCTGGGCATTTCCGGCGGGCAGCAGCAGCGATTGTGTATCGCTCGTGTCCTGGCGGTGGAACCGGATGTGGTTCTCATGGACGAACCCACCTCGGCTCTCGATCCGATTTCCACCTCCAGAATCGAGGATTTGATTGATGAATTGAAGAAGGATTATACTATAGTTATCGTGACCCATAACATGCAGCAGGCGGGACGTATTTCCGACAGCACCTCATTCTTTTTTGAAGGTGCTGTAATAGAGACGGGATCGACCGAGGATATCTTCTTTAATCCAAAAAATAAACAGACCGAAGATTATATTTCCGGCCGATTCGGTTGATAAGGAGCATTCATATGCCGACAAGACATCACTTTCAGGAAGCAATGCAGGATATTCACAATGAGATCCTCAGAATGGGCACCATGGTTGAAGAAGCACTGGAAAACGCCTTAAAAGCGTTCAGTGAAAAAGAGGTCGTGAGAGCCGAGCATGTAATTGCGGAGGATCAGAATATCAATGAGATGCAGCTCCTCATTGAGGACCGCTGTACCATGATTATGGCTACCGAACAGCCGGTTGCCGGCGATCTGAGAAAACTCATTACCGCCATAAAGATTGCCTCTAGTCTGGAGCGTATGGGTGACCACGCGGTACATCTTTCCCAGACGACTGTTCGTTTGCAGGGCAACCCCCAGATGGACCCCCTGCGGAAGATGATTGTTCCGATGGCGGTGGTGGGAGTTGAGATGGTCAAGGGAATGCTCACAGCCCTGGCGGATCATGATGTGGAAAAAGCGAGACAGGTAGCCGAGCGGGATGAGCTCCTGGATGATACACATATGAAATTATTCGAAACACTTGTAAATTATCAGAAGGAAAATCCCCAGCATGCGCTTCAAACCACGGACCTTCTTTTTCTTATCCGCTTTCTCGAACGTCTTGGAGATCATGTTACCCATATTTGTCAATGGATCCTGCTGCGGGAAACCGGTATACACACGGAGTTGAACAAGTAGATGATGA
>Ga0272442_10004596_pt1 | contig 18797 bp, 18 predicted proteins | sample SSMForm2O_FD_200262 | JGI IMG/M metagenome (GOLD analysis project Ga0272442, IMG submission 200262) | Marine sediment archaeal communities from Little Sippewissett salt marsh, Falmouth, MA, United States - SSM-Form-2O | ecosystem: Environmental > Aquatic > Marine > Wetlands > Sediment ... | reverse complement strand
AAAAACCTTTTCTTCTAAATTTCTCATTTCAATTTTTTCTTTTGAAATTTTTCTATCACGACAATAAATGTAAAGAACTCCAATTGGTATTAGAGAGATATAATAAACTAAAAGTATCAAAAATATAGTAAAATCAAATTTATAACTAACAGATAAGATAAGCACTAAACAAAATGGCCACCATAGGATGATGTTGAATAATATAATCATTTTATAGTATTCAATTAATTCAGATTTCATTTAAAATTACCAATGGTATTGATTCTAAAATATCTTTTGATAATAGATTTTTTAAATCTATATTTTGTAAAAAATTAAATTTATTAAAAAGAAAAATAAAATATAAATAAAAAATACATAGTAACTTTAGAATTGTTTTACATAATTCCAAAGATCATCACCAACATAATGAATAGTATTTATCACCTTACCTTGAGATTTAGAAATCATATTATCACCATTCACTAGAGCAATACCTATAGCAAGAGGTTTATGATGGGTTTCATCACAGATCCATACCTGATTTCCTTCTATAATATCTTTATCAGCATCAACAATTCCTGGTGCCATAACATCTGCACCATTTGTAACAAACTTAACAGCACCCATGTCAATTACTACAAAATTTTTCTTTGGTTTATATTTATTCAAGCCATGTAATGTGAAAACAATTTTGTCATTAAAATACATAAAACAAGGCGCTCCATCTATAAATATAATTATAGTACCATTTAAATCACCAGTTTCAACTGATGATTTTTCACTGAAAAAAATATCATTAAAAATTTGTTTTAATTCATCCTGATATTTTTTAATATCTTTTGCTTTTAAACGGTGCCTATTTTTAATTTTAATTGACATTTAAATACGATATTTTTAAATATCTATTTAACTTTTTTATTTAAAAAAGGATGCCCAAATCCTTATAAATAAAATAGCTATTCCGTGTCCCCAAGGTATTAACATGGAAAAACCCCTTAAGATACTACATGCTAGTTTAAACAATCGAGTAATGGTAGAGCTTCGTGGCGGACGTGGATACCATGGAACACTTGATGGATACGACGTTCCTCATATGAACCTTGTACTAAAAAATGTAGAAGAAATGGAGAACGGAGAAGCTGCAAAAAAACATAACACAGTAATTGTTAGAGGAGACAATATAATATATGTCTCTCCATAATTGAGGTAAATAAATGACAAAAGGAACACCATCAAAAAGAGGTGGCAAAAGAACCCATACCATATGTAGAAGATGCGGAAAACATGCATTCCATATTCAGAAGAGAATATGTGCTGCTTGTGGATTTGGTAAAACAAAAAAAATAAGGCATTATAATTGGATAAAGAATAAAACCTAATACTTTTTTATTCTCTTTTTAATTTGGTTTATTAATTAAGGATATCCACCGATTTTTAAAGAGGGATCTCCAAATAGAGTCCAGGTTTGAGCTATTTGAACATCAACCCATGAATCATTTGGATGTGGATTTTCCCAATCAACTGGAAATGTATCAATATACCAGCTTATTGAATTTGCCCATGCATCACCAATAATATCTACATTATCCTGACCGAACTGTTTGAAGAATTGGACCTCAAGAATACATGCACCACCCTCAAAAGACTCCTTATCTTCTTTTGTAAATCCAAGAGCAGCACATCCAATAGTTGCAATGGAACCTCCACCAACCTTTCTAGTCAAAAGCCAACTCCAACATTCGAGAGTTGCTTCCCCTCTCCATCGAGTTGTTTTGTTAAATGCCTTAAAAATTGATACATCAAACTGATTTGTATGACAACCTCCAACTACGCATACTGGAAGTTTAAATCTATTGTGTAATAGACGAATATGTTTAACAGTAAATGCTTTTATCCATTCAGTGCTATTTGTTGAATGTGTGGTCCAACTCCTTGGGCTTGCATGACCATTGAAATACAAAAAGCCACAACCCTTGTTTATTGCCCTATATATATCAAACCAATGGTTAAGGGACCCATCTGAGGTATAGTATGTAATATTTCTGAAATCACTCATATTTTCAAGAACAAGGTTAGCATAATATTCTCCTTCATTTCCAACCCAAGATTCATTTAGAACTTGAGGATAAGTGTCACCTGCAATTGCAACAATATCCCAAAACCATGATTTTCCATAAGTGGATTTTTCATATTTTATAATCTTTCTTACCATAATTCTTACTTCAAGCCTATTTCTACAAGGAAGTCTACCAACCGCAACCTCTGGGTATAAATCTAAGTATTTATCCTCTGGTTGCTCACCTTGATTCCATTCACCATAAAGGCCATCTCCATCTGAGTCCCAACTAGAAAAATTACCCTTTGAATCATATAAATCAGCAAAATACAAATCACTTAGAATCTCAGATTCCCAAGGCCAAGAATCTTCCATTTGAACATATCTAACTGGGCAGTTCCATGAGTTTAACTGGGTCTTTTTTCCCCCCACCAACATAACATATGAAATATTGCTATTATCGTAAGCATCTTTTATGAAATATTTAACCTTCTCAGCATCATCTCGCCCCAACTCAATCTGAGAATAAATCTCTTTTAATGTTACAATTTTTGCTGAAACATTGAAATTACTTTTATGTCGCACAAGAGGATTTAATGCAAGTTTAAATTTTTTAGGGCAAATTATAAGTAAATCAAAATCTGAACTATCATCGTCATTTTCTTCAACAGCATATCTTACAATATTTTCTGAGATATTTGCATTAATACTTGGAGCAACAATCAAACAAAGAAATAATATTGCTATTCCAATTCCAATAGTTTTTCTATAAATATTTTCAAACATAATATCTAAACCTATCATCTTTTCTTATTATTTATATTATATATTATTTTAAAAATCTTTCTCATGAAATGAGATTTTTAGAATAAAATGTTATAAAAACATTTATATAAGCTGCTCAATGCCTGTTTCAAAATGAATAAAAATATTTGTAGGTTTTACTGTTATAAAAATACAAGAAAAAGTAACTATTATAAACCTGCAAAGTTAGATAAACTAGAACTAGTGCTCTTTGATATGGATGGAGTTCTTACAGATATAATCAGTTCATGGAAGTACATTCATGATCATTTTAATACATCAAATGAGAGATCAGTTGATGAATATTTAAAAGGAAAAATTGACGATATGGAGTTTATAAAAAGAGATGTTTCTTTATGGAAGGAAAATGGTAAACTCGTAACTGCTGATAAACTTGTTCAAATATTATCAGATGTTCCATTAATGAAAGGAGCTAGAAATTGTATAAAAGTCCTTAGAAAAAACTCCATTAAAACTGGAATAGTGAGTGCAGGTCTTGATTTATTGGCGAATAGAACTGCAGAACAGCTAAAAATTGATTATGTAAAATCAAATGGAATAAAAACAGATGAAAAAGGCAGGCTTACTGGAGAAGGAATTCTAAAAGTAAGGTTAATGTATAAGGACCTTGCAGTGAAGTCTCTCTTGAAAGATTTAAAAATTCCCTTAAATAGAGTAGCCTCAGTTGGAAATTCATGCTTTGACATTCCAATGCTTGAGATAACTGGACTAAGCATTGCTTTTAATCCATCAGATGATTGCACAATAAAAGCTGCTGATTTTGTTTTTAAAGAAAAGGATTTAAGTAAGGTTTTATCTGTTTTTGAAAGATATTTTAGTTAATTATTATAGTGAAGGGTCTGCAAACCTTCCCATAAAAAGTATAGCTCCTGTCTCTTTGTGTTGTATAAGAAAAACAAATGGATGATCGGCTCTAAAATTATCAGGCATTGCAGTAAGTTCCATTATTATTGATGTTGCTGCGGCAGCCTCAGTTCCCTGCTCGTTTACCTCTACAAATGCCTGATGAAGTGCAGTTGAGATAAACAAATTTTTTGTTCCATCCATCCCAGAAAAATCAGCAATACCCGGTAGAAATGCATCAACAATTCCCATATCTTTAAGATGATCATTCAGTAAATATTTTGTCTCAAATTTAAATTTCGGAATTTGAACATCAATATTGATTTCATAAAATTCATTCTTCCAATTTGTAAGGTTTTCATAATTCATTACCGACTCAGCAACTGTAATATTATTTTCCTTTGGAAGAATTACAATCATTGACAATTCGCTTCCGTAATAATCCATTTCAAGAATTTTCAAATCATCAGTTTCAGAGTAATTAAAAAAGGAATCATCAGGATCGCTCATCATATTTACTTTAACAGCTTCTCCAGACGAAAGTAGAAAATCTGTTTCATAGGTTTTTTTCTGATCAAATGGACTATCCCACTCACCCTTAAAATAAATAGCGTTTGTAAGTACCAGTTTTGTAAGATCAGATAGCATATCAGATTCAATCATATCTTTAATCTTATCATTTGTTTTTTCTTCAATCCAAGAATTTATTATATCGGCTGCCTCTACATTTTTTGAAAAATCAAGTTCATTTGCTTCTGCCATATAGAAATTTTCAAGTAAACCAAGATAATCTTTCAAAAATTTATAGTTAATATGTGCCCAAAAGGCATTAGCAGTACTAATTGTGTACCCTTTTTGATTTTGATTTAATAAATTATAAACTCTTCCAAAAGAACCAAGTGTTTGAGAATTATTTTGAAGTATGTTTAAAACATTTTTCATTTCAATTGCAGTATTTTCTCTTGCCCCCTCATATGCCATCGATAGTGCAGTAAAGATGCTATAAGGTGAAAAGAAAATATTGCCATCTTCACTTTTTGAAATTTGATTATAAAAATCAAAAGAAAAATCATTTAATGAATCAACTAGTAGGCTTACACTTTCTGCTGTTGCATTTCTATCATCTGCTAGAGGAATATCTGTTTCTGTAATAACATTTGAATCTTCTTTCATAAAAAAAACTGCATATAAAATTACAGAAAGAACAATTAAACAGCTTATGATTATTGTTGTAATTTTCATTTTATTCACAAATATCACAATTTTATCTATATATCAAGTGCATATATAAACCGTATGAAAATGTAAGGTAAAAACCTAACAAAATAAACTTTTTTTAAAACAATTGATTTAATAGAGATTTTTAAATAATCGAAAAAGATTATGTGTGTTAACAAGTCACTTAGGAGTATAAAAAAATGGTAGAAAAAAAGAAGGAAAGATGTGTTTTAACAAGTGTTATTGAAACCGAACTTGATATCCTAAAAAGACATATTCATGTATTAAAAACATTACAAAAAAATCAACCAATGGGAATTATTAAATTATCTGAGTTAACAGAATATCCTCAACATATGGTAAGATACTCATTAAGAATACTTGAGCAAGATGGATTAATAGAACCTTCGCCACATGGTGCAGTGATAACAGAGAAGGTTGAATCAACCATAAAACTTTTAAAGACAACTTTAGGTAATATAAGTAAAGTTGCTGAAGAGATTAAAAAATCAATCGATTAAAAAAAAAGCATTTTCTTAAATGCCGAGGTAACTCAGTTGGGAGAGTGCACGGCTGAAGACCGTGATGTCGTGGGTTCAAGCCCCACTCTCGGCATATTTTTTTATTTTTATATTATTAAATATCCAAAAAATTTTAAATACTTAATATTTGTTTTAGATATAGGGATGCTAAAATAGATTACTACCGATAAAATTTTATTGGAAAGTAGGAAGGGATGACATTGCATATCAAAGAAGTTAGAATGGAGAATTTCAAATCTTTCGGGAAAAAATTATCTGTTCCTTTTTTTCCAGGATTTACTGCTATAACTGGGCCAAATGGTTCTGGTAAAAGCAATATTGCTGATGCAATTTTATTTGTATTAGGGCCTAAAAGCTCAAAAGTTATGAGGGCAGGAAGACTAACTGACCTTATTTTCAATGGAGGAAAAAAACACAAAAATCCAGCAAAATTTTGCAAAGTATCAGTTGTTTTTGATAATAAAAATAGAAAAATGCCAGTTGATTCAGATGAGGTAGTTTTAACAAGGATGATTAAAAGAGCTCCCCTAAAAAGTGATCCTTTAAATTACTATAGTTATTATTACGTAAACGATCGATCATCCTCCTATTCAGATTTTGAAAAAATACTTTTTCATGCAAGAATGTCAGGGGATGGATACAATATTGTCAAACAGGGCGATGTAACTAGTTTAATTGAGATGGGATCAATTGATAGAAGAAGACTGATTGATGATATTGCAGGAATTAGTAATTTTGATAATGACATAAAAAAAGCTGAAAAGGAAAAAGATGAGGTTGATGGAAATCTTGAAAGAATCAGCATCATTCTTTCAGAAATTTCAAGTCAAATTAGACAATTAAAAAATGATAGAGACTCTGCTTATAGATATAAAGAACTAAAAGACAAACTTTATGAAACAAAAGCAAAAATTGCTCTTAAAAAGAAACAAGACATAGAGTCTCAAATGTCTGAAGTAAACAAGCAGATTGAGTCTTATGAATCTGAAAAAAACAAACTTGATGAAAAAAGTGTGGAATTGAAAACCAATTACTCAGAAGCTCAAAAAGATCTTGAGGAAATTGAAAAGAAAATTGGTGAAGTTGGCGGAGATGAGGTAAAAGAAATTAAATCTAAGATTGACTCAATAAGAAGTGAAGAAATAAAGGTAGAAGAAAGGATAAATTACTCAAATGATGAAATACTTGAAATTCAAAATGAACAAAATGAACAAAAAACAAATCTAGAATCAATTACTAAAGAACTTGATGAAATTATCTCCGAAAAAGGGGAATTAACAAAAAATATTGAGGAAAAACAATCTGAATTAAACGGTAAAGAAACAGAACTAAATAGTTTAAAAGAAGATATTGCAAAAACAGATGATAAATCAATGGATTTAACCCATGAACTTGCAAAGATGAGAGAGGAATATAATGATAAGAACACGGAAATCCACGAACTAAAGCTTAAACGTAACAGATTCACAGATAAAATTGAAGCATTAGAGCTACAAATTGCTGAAATGCAGGAGACAAAATCAACATACGAATTTGAATTAAAGGACATCGATTGGCAAAGTGAAGAATTCAAAAAGGAAGGTAAAGAAAAAATCAAAAAAACAGGGGACCTTGAGAAAAAACACTTTGAAATGAAGAAAAATGAGTCAGATCTTACTGAACAATTAACTGATCTTGAAAATGCAATAATTAGACTTCAACGAGAAAAATCAAAACTTCAGGCAGAATATGATGCACTTCAATCTGTTCAAGGTAAGTATAATCCTGCTGTAAATGAAATTTTAAAAGCAAGAAACAGTGACTCTCTCAAAGGTATTCATGGAACCATTGCTGAACTTGCTCAGGTTGATAAGAAATATGAAACAGCAGTAGAAACTGCTGCTGGCATGCGTATGCAATCAATAATTGTTGATAATGATGAGGTTGCTGCAAATGCAATTAAGTTTTTACAAAAGGAAAAACTTGGAAGAGCAACATTTTTACCATTAAATAAAATGATTACAGGCAAGCCTCGCGGAAAGGCTCTAATGACTGTAAAAGACCCTAATTCTCATGGATTTGCAATTGATCTTGTGGATTTCAAGGATGAGTATAGGGGAGCATTCTGGTATGTTTTTGGCGATACAGTTGTTGTAAATAATCTAGATGATGCACGAAGGCTCATGGGAGGTGTACGACTTGTAGATATCAAAGGAAGCCTCATTGAAGCAAGTGGTGCAATGATAGGTGGAGTTAGTAAAAGAACACATCTATCATTTACAAAAGCAGACAGAAGTAAACTTGAAGAAGTAACAAAAGAACTGCAAAATGCAATAGAAGCCCAAGATAATGTTTCAAATGAACTTGCAGAACTGAAAAAAGATATAGTTGAAATTGAAAACAGCCTAGGAGAAATTAGAACAAAGGGCGATAAGGATGTTCAAGTAAAAGACTTGGATGTTAGAAGAAAGGAGTTTTCTGGAAAAATTGATGTAATAACCAAGGATTTAGAAGAAAGAATTAAAGAAAAAGAAGATCTTGAAGAAAAGAAAAAGGAAGTTATCTCTACAATTCAAGAATACAAGAAGAGAATTGAAGAGCTTGATGAAATAAAAGAGGAAAAAGGTAAACTACTTTTAAAAGGAACAAAAAAGGAACTTGCTCAAAATGCAAGATCACTTGAAGATGAGGTTACAAAACTCCAGGAAACTGTTTTAGGATTATCATCTAAAAAAGATGCAATTGAAAAGAAAATAGAGATACTTGAAGAAAGAAAAAGCGAATTATCCACAAACATTGAAAACAAGTCAAAAGATATTGAAAAACTTAAAAAATCAATAAATGAACTTAAAGAATCAAGGTCTGCTCATAGAGATGAACTAAAGGCTCTGATGAATGTTGAAGAGCAGATGACAGGTAAATTAAAGGACCTTACAACAGAGAGAGATAGCATCTATAAAAAGACTGTAACAATTGAAAACGAACTTGATAAAATAAATACCCGTATAGAATCATATTATGATTTAATTTCAAGAGCAAAATATAGACTTCCTACTTTTGATGATTCCATAAAAGAGCTTGAACAGGAAATGAAACTTTATAATGTTGAAATAACAGATACAAATCTACCAAATGTTGAGTCATTAAAGGACTCAATTAAAGTAATTGAAGAATCGATGAGGGAACTTGAGCCAGTAAATATGCGTGCTTTAGAAGAGTACGAGCATCAAACAGAAAGGAAAAAGAAACTTGATGAGGATGTAAAACACCTGAAAAACCAAAAGAAAAATTTAATTACTCTAGTAAGTGAAATTACTGAAAAGAAAAAGGAAAGGTTTTTGGAGGTCTTTGATTCGGTAAATAAAAATTTCAAAAACATATATTCACAGCTTTCAGAAAATGGTGAGGCAGAGCTTAAGCTTGAAGACCCGGAAAGTATTTTTGAAAGCGGCCTCACAATAAAGGCAAGACCTAGAGGTAAAAAGGTGCTGCTTCTCTCAGCTCTTTCAGGTGGAGAGAAAAGTATAGCATCGATTGCATTTATTTTTGCAATCCAGCATTATGATCCAAGTCCATTCTATGTTCTTGATGAAGTGGATATGTTTCTTGATGGTGTAAACGCTGAAACTGTCTCAAGAATGGTAAAAAGGAATGCTGAAGACTCTCAATTTATAATGGTAACACTTAGAAAAATTGCTCTAAAAGAGGCAAATCATGTTTATGGAGTTACAATGAGAGAGAATGGTGTTTCTGAAATGATAGGTAATATTGACCCATCTACTGTTGGACCCACTGGAGAAATAAACATTGAAGGAGGTAAGATGGTTGGAACAGCTTAAAATCGATAATGATGTTATAAACCATCTTCTTTTTCACAAGTCACTAATTGATGAAAAGGATGATGCAACAAGAATAAATTATTATGTAAATATGCTTCAGAAAACTGATAAAGGCGAGTATATCTCAATTGAAAATCCCTTTGATAGGTCAATTGCAATAGCATTTGAACTTGTAACTAAGCAGCATATGAACCCTTGGGACATTGACCTTGTTAGTTTTTCTACAATGTATCTAAAACGAGCTAAAGAAGAAAAAATAGACCTGATGACCGCAGGTAGAATTATTTATCTTGCTTGGAAAGTGCTTAAACTTCAAAGTGACAGGCTTGTTGTTAGTATGAAAAGAAAGGAAGAGGAATATGAACCTTTTGGATGGGGGGACATTCCAACCGAGATGTGGCTTAGCAAAGAGGATGATTATTCATATACAAATCTAGTAATAAATATGCCTGAATCACCACTCGATGAACCAATAAGAAGAGAAGCAGGTAGAAAGGTGACCTTAATGGAACTTGTTGATGCATTTGATAAGGCAAGAAAGGAATCTGAGGAGTATCAAATTCTTGAGAAGCAAAGAAGAGAGGAAAGAGAAAGACTAACTGAACTTGCTAGAAAAAGAATGAAGGGAACAGCAGTTGAAGACCATCTAGAAGAAGACGTAAAGGCTGTTTGGGAAAAGATAAATAATTTTTCCAAAAAAACAATTTCACTTGTTGATTTATGTGAAAAAAAGGGGCGAGAAGAACTAATAAGGGTTCTTATGTCTGTTCTGTTCCTTGCATATGATAACAAGGTATTAGTTTATCAAAAAAGATTTCCATTTGGAAAGATTTATATTAAGAATATGGGGTATAGTTAAGGAGTTTGAAAATATGGGAAAAAAAGAAAAACGTCTGGTCGAGTCCATTCTTTTTTCAGCAAGTAAGCCAGTAAGTATCAATGAAATTAAGGAAACTACTGGACTTTCTCCCAATAAAATAAAAAAATTATTAAATGAATTAATAGAAGATTACAGTGTAAAATTTAAGGATGAAACATCAATGGAGATAGTAAGAGCAGGTGATAAGTATGCTATGCAGGTTAAGAAAAAATATATTGACTCGTCAGTTATGATTGCAAAGCCTGAAATTAATAGTAATCTCTTAAAGACTTTAACCTTAATTGCTTTTCATCAACCTTTAAAACAATCAAATCTGAGAAGAATGATAGGGGTAAAAGCTTATGATCATGTAGATGAACTTGCTTCTATGAAGCTTGTTCATGCAAAAAAACATGGTTCAACAGAGATGCTTACTACAACAAAGCTTTTCCCCGAATATTTTGGAATTGATTCAACAAAACCAGAAGATATTAAAGATTTTTTAATAAAAAAGGTTGCAAATAAAATAGATAGTTCTGAATAGAATTCCTAAATTTGATTTAACTTTTTGGACAATTTCTGTAAATATAGTGGGTAAGAATTGTACAACAAAACCTTTTAAAGATAAGTAACAAAGAGTTGTGTATATGGAATTGTTTGGCTGGGGAAGGCTTTATTTATTATCCCTTCACCTCCTCTCCTTGCCACCCTCTTGCTTCCCCACCCAGCAATTTTCCTTATTAAATTCTTCAAAATTATTTAGAAATCTATATATAATTTGAGTAATACTATAATATTTAAGTAAATCATTAAGTATACAAAAAATTTAAATAAATTGAGAGATATTAACAATAGTTAATTTAGGGGAGTAAAAATGAAAAGCATACCTTATTTAATAGTAAGCCTATTGTTACTTTCCAGTTTTGTAATTGTAACTGTAGGTGAAGAAGCAGGTGAATACAGACAGACAATAAGTAAAGGTTTTTTTGAACCAACTATTGTAGAACAAGAGCAATTTATAGTATTAGAGGTTGAGGGTACTAATTCTAAACTTACAAACCCTGGAGAACCAGCTCTCCCGGTTTACACTGAAACAATAGCCTTACCATTTGGTACAACTATTGAAAATATTCAATGTAAAGTAGGTGAAATTGAAAAGATGGTTTTACAAAAAGATATAATACCAGGTCCACAAAGAGTTAGACTAGATATGGTAAATGTGCCTACCACAATTGAAAAAGATGAAACTATCTATAACTCTGAAGATCTATTTCCAGATGACTGGTACAGTTATTCAATGGGTGCAGGTCTTGATGACAATATGGAACATAAAACCTTCTTAACAATAACAACACATCCAGTTAGATATGTAGGGGCATCAGATGAAATAAACTATGCAAAATCAATAGAACTAACAATAGAATATAAAGTACCAAAACAAGACCCTTTCCCAACACAATCAACATATGATCTGGTAATCATTGCTCCAGATAAGTTTACAGGAATTCTTCAAGGTTTAGTCGATCATAAAGAATCAAATGGAGTGGCGACAAACTTAGTTACAACTGACGAGATCTATAACGATTTTACAGGTTATGATAAACCAGAACAAATTAAAAAATTCATAAAAGATGCAATAGAAAACTGGGGAATCAAGTACGTACTAATTGTTGGTGGATTGAACAGTCAGATTATAGCTGAGCCAAGAGATGATAAAAATCAAGGTTCCAAAGATTGGCATGTCCCAGTAAGATATACTAATATTATCTATAATGACGATGAACCCGGATATTTATCTGATCTTTATTATGCAGATATCTATAAGTCAAATGGTGACTTTGAGGACTGGGACTCAAATGGAAACAATATTTTTGCTGAAAACGGAGATGTAATGGATTGCCATCCTGATGTTTCAGTAGGAAGACTTCCATGCAGATCTAAAAAAGAAGTTAAGGATATTGTTGGAAAAATTATTGAATACGAGACAGGCATTTGTGATCCATCCTGGTTTGAGGAGATGTTAGTAGTCGGAGGCGATGGATTTTTAGACCAGGAAGCAATTGGTTTTGAATGGGACACAAAAGGTTTACCAACAGGAGAATATACTATTCATGCTCAATCAAAAAACAATCAAGGAACAACCGGTCCAATTGATGAAACTACAGTAACACTAGATACAAGTCAACCAACATCTATTCATTTCAACCATGATGATCATCTAATAACCGGATTAGTTTATCCTTTTGATCCAGTTGCAGAGATTGTATCAGTCTCAGAAGGAGACGTTCTTGGTACTGATTCTTACACATATATACCAAACGATGGAGAAGCATACTGTAACAAATTTACATATTGGGGAAATGTAAAATGGGTAAATCAAGTCCTAACAATAAATGGAAAAACATACGATCCAAGACCATACGGTTATGCAACTGATATCCATGTATGGGTAACAAATAGCGGTGGTTCAACTGTATTTGACGAGTGGAAATATAACTTTGAAATGTACTTTGAAGGTGAATGGACAACAGGAAATCAACTGCTAAATGGTAGAGCAGGTGGTCCATATTACATGCCTGCTGAGATCAATACAGAATATCTGTGGTCTTCAAATGGTAAATGGACAGCGCAATCTGACGTTATAAAAGCCATAAGTGAAGGACAAGGTTTTGTTTTCTTCTCAGGACATGGAAGTCCAAATACTTGGGCAAACCATTATCCTGGAGTACCAGGTAATAGACACAACGGCGATGTACTTGGAATAAGAGTTTTTAATCTTGGTTTACCAATGTTTCCAATGAAAAAATTAAAGAACACAAATAAAAACCCAATTGTTGTAGTTGGAGGATGTCATAACGCTATGTTCAATGTTTCATTAATTCCAACAATTCTAGATAGAACAAATCAGAAGAACATGCATTGTTATGGATATCCAACAGCGGAATGTTGGGCTTGGACCATAGCAAAATTCCCAACCACTGGTGCAATAGCAACAATGGGAAACACTGGATATGGTTACGGTATACTTGGTGCAGGATGTACATCAAACGGTGTTGACAACTGGATAACAACAGAAATATTTGTACAATACGGAGAAGGAAAAGATATCCTCGGTGAAACCCATTCAGGAGCAATAGAAAGCTACCTCCAAAATATTGGACTAGGAGATTTAGGAGACAAAAAGACAGTAACACAGTTCGCTTTAATTGGCGATCCAAGTTTACAGCTTGGCGGATATGCATAAAGCTGAAATCTAGATAAAAAAATTAAGTCAAACATAGGGCTATTTATCTAGCCCCCTCTCTTTTTATTTTTATTATTTAAATAATTCTCAATAGGTTTAAAGAGTAAAATAACATTATCTTTTCTAGGATGCATAAAAGCAAAGATCAACTCTATGACCAAATAAAGGATTTAAAAACAAAAGAAGAGTTTGAAAAAGAAATTGAACAAATAAGAAAAGAAAATGATGAATTATTTGATGAAGATACAGTCGCGCTTTTAATAGTAGATGAGCTTGGTAGGAACAATGAAAACATATGCAAAATAAAAGACCTTGAACACGGAGAGGAATGTACGATTTTTGGAAAGATAATAAATATCTTTGAATTAAGAAAATTTAATCGAAAAAATGGGACAAAAGGAAGAGTAATCAACCTAGAAATGTCAGATGGGTCAGGAAGTTGTCGACTTGCATTATGGGATAAGGATGTTGATCTCGTTGAAAAACGTGCAATTCAGATTGACACAAATCTAAAGATTATAAATGGTTATGTAAAAGATGGTTTCAATGGAATAGAGATAAATGTTGGAAGATATGGCCTTATCGAGATAAATCCAGACAATACTCCAAAACAAGTTGAAGATTTCAAACCATCTCCAAATGAAATAACAGGAAAATTAATTAAAAAGGAACCAACAAAGGCCTTTTTTAGAGACGATGGAGAGTTTGGTTTTGTAACATATGTTGAGATCGAAACTGAAAAGGGAGTAAAGCAAATCACATTATGGGATAAAAAGGTAAAAGAAATTCAAAATTTCAAGACTGGTGAAAAGGTAACAATTAAAAATATAAATGTAAAAGAAAAAAATGGTAAAAAGGAGATACATACAAAAAACAAAACCATAATTAAGAGAGGTTAGCATCCACCCTGAACATATTTTGTATTTTTATTAAGTGAAATTTCTGCTTTTTGAAGTTCCCTGCCAAGATACATATAATGAGTTGGTAATAGATTTGGAACATTATTTGAAATTGTATCACAGAGAGAATTGGCCTTTTTTCCTGTAAAAACACTTTTAAGGATACCTGAGACAATTTTTTCTTTCTTATACACATTTTTGTAATATTCAACTCTAATCTCATTATGATTTCTATCAATTTCTATTACAAAGAAACCATTTGGGTCGAGTATAACATCTTTTTGAGGTATTTTTTTTGCTTTTATTAACGGAACTTCTTTATCAGCCATAAACAATTTCACCTGCTTTTACAAGATTTTTTAATTTTTCAAATGCAACATTTCTAGGAAGCATTCTTTGACCACAATCTGGTGCAAGTTGCGTTATTTTATCTCCAAATATATCAATTCCCTTTTTTATATGTTTAACAATTTCATCAACAGATTCAATATCTGGTAAGTCTGATCTAACTGAACCTAAGCATATATTTTTTTTAACATCGTATTGTTTAAATGAATCAAAAATCTTTGGAGATGCTTTGAATTCATGGGATAGAATTTCTACTGGCATTTCTAAAATCTCAGCAATCACATTTGATATATCTCCACAAATATGGAGACGGACTGGCAGGGTAAGACCATTTGTTAATGTATCAATTAGTTCTTTTCCATAATCAGGAATTCCCATTGAAAAGAATGGTTCATCAATCCCTATTATATCAACATGATTTTGCAAAATTTTTGCTTCCTGATTTAATGCTGTTGCAAAATCAAAAGCAAGCTCCTTTTCATTCTTATAAAACAAATCTACGCAGGATTTTGTTAGTGTATATGGTCCAGTAATCAAACCAATTAATTTCCTATTTTTTGGAACTAGATTTTTAACATATTTTTGATCGTCTATTGTAATTGGCCCATCATAATCTACCTTACCAATAATCTCTGTTCTATCCCTTACCCTACAACCCTTTAACCTTCTAGTGAAAATATTTACAAATGAATCTCTTGTTTGTCCGTCTGAAACAATATCAATACCAGACTTTAACATATCTTTTACTGCAGATTCTATATATTTATCCCATGATATAACATTTTGATTAAAATATCCTTTAACATGATTAAATATGTCAATATCAACAGGATATGAGCCTATAACAGAAGTTTTTATTTTTCCCATTATGATAATATCCTCCTAGGATGGGAATCATCAGGTAATACGCCGAAATAGTTTTCTACATATTCTGATATCAATATATCCTGCCATGCAATCATTGGAAATACTATATCTGAATTATGAATTGGACCAAAAATTGCAAAGTCTCCACCAAAAAGTGAGATATTAACATTTGATGAAGCATCTACATGTTTTCGGGCTGATTCGAAATCATCTAACCATTTTGATTTTTCAACAACATTATGTATTGCACAACCTGTTGGAAGACCCAATTCTTCTTTAATTACAGGAATTGAGGCAATTGCTGCCCCACTATAATCACCTGGTGCCATTGCAGCGGTATCTACAAGAATATTTTTAATCCCAATTTTTTTAGTAATTTCAATAAGACCCGAATCGATTAAATTTGCTCCATTTTGTAAAACCTCAATTTTTCCATCTGGTGATTTATCCTTTGGATTAAAAGCAACAATAATCGCAGAGCTTGGTGTATGAATTTTTAATGAGTCGTGTTCTTCATGAGTAATTCCTACATGAATTGAATTGTAAATTGTCCTTGAAAGGATATTTTTCTTATGAAGAGCTTCAAGAGTTTTAATTTTTAAATCAGGTTCGATTATATCAATTGAAAATGGAAGATTTTTTGGATATTTTTTTTCAATAAAATTCAATATTTTTTCAATAAATTCTTCTTTACGAATAAAAAAATCAGGAATTGAAGGAACACCTAATTTCTTACTTAAATTAAGCATATTGTTTATTTGTTTTTCAGCACTAATAAAATTTGGTTCACCCTTGAAAAATAGACCACCAATTAGAACTGTTGGATGAACTCCAGGTTGCCCACCAATTTTAATTCCTGATATATCAAATATCTTCTGTTCTTTTGTAAAAGAATACATCTATTAGCCTCTTTTATTTATCTTTCCCATATAGTCAATTATAATTTTTGAGTGTATTACTCTCTTATCATGAAGAGATATCTCAGATTTTTGTTTTATTTTAATTGCAATATATGGATCTCCAAATGAGGGAGGTGATTTTGTAATGCACTCATCTATTATTTTTTCTATTCTTTTTTTATCTGAAACACCAATTAGGTCAATAACTTTTATTTGTTTTTGGAATCTTCTTATTGCTTCTACATTTAAATTTTCAATATAGGGAATTGCCCCAGGGGCATCAATTATTCTATTATTTTTATCAATTCCATTTCTAATTAATGCAATAAGAGAAGAACCAGAAAGATGACCTCTAATATCATCTCCACAGAGTATTAGATATCTTATATACGGATTTGAAATTACATTTGCCACAATTTTTTCTATACCAATATTTTCAGTTTTTAAATTCCCATAAACTGCTACATCATTAGATGGAACAAATTTTAGATTAAGTATTACTACAGCAACACATCCATTTTTTTTACATACTGTAAATTCTCCACCCCAAGGATAGTAATCATCAGACATTTTTTTTCCTCAGACCAAATATGATAATAATAAAAATAGTTTAAATACACTCTCCCACACTTTTATAAATGTATATTAATTACACTTTATCAGGTTTTTATATGGAGAAGAATAGCACTGATGAAATAGATAGTTTACCAGGTGTTGGACCTGCTACTGCAGAAAAACTAAAGGACTCTGGACTCACAGAACTTATGGATATTGCAGTAATCAGCCCACAAGAGTTAACAGATCTAGCAGATCTTGGTCTAACTACAGCTTCAAAGATAATACAAGAAGCAAGAAAGATGGTAAATAAAGATGATTTTAAAACAGGTAAAGAACTCTTTGAAAAACGTCAAGATATTGGACAAATTTCTAGTGGTTCAAATACATTAAATGAATTACTTGGGGGAGGGTTTGAATCTCAGTCGATAATAGAATTATTCGGTGAATTCGGCTCTGGAAAAACCCAAATTGCCCATCAACTTTGTGTGATGGTTCAACTTTCCAAAGAACAAGGTGGTTTAGAAGGCCATGCATTTTATATTGATACAGAGAACACCTTTAGACCTGAAAGAATAATTCAAATGTCTGAAGCTCGTAATTTAGATCCAGACGAGGTTCTTTCAAAAATTCATGTTGCAAGAGCATATAATTCAAGTCATCAAATGCTTCTTTTAGATAAGGTAAAAGAACTTTCAAAGGAAGTACCTGGTAGATTACTTATTGTTGATTCACTTACAGCTCATTTTAGAGCAGAGTATATTGGCAGAGGGGCTCTTGCTGACCGCCAACAAAAATTAAACAAACATATGCATGAATTGTTAAGATGGAGTGACCTAAATAATGGTGTTGTCTGTGTAACAAATCAAGTAGCTGCTAAACCAGATGCCTTTTTTGGCGACCCAACAAGACCAATAGGAGGTCATATTGTTGGCCATACAGCCACATTTAGGGTATATTTACGTAAAAGTAAAGGTCCAAAAAGAATAGCAAGGCTTATTGATTCTCCCCATCTTCCAGAAGGAGAAGCCGTTTTTACAATAACTACAGAAGGTATCAAGGATTAAAATTACAAAATAATTAGGAAAAACTTAAATGTAAAGATAAATATTCACTTTCTTGGAGGTAGAGAGTATGGCGTATGTGCATGATGGGTGGACATTGTATACACGTGATGTAAAACTTAAGGGTGGAAGAACCCAAACTATTTATTTCTTTAGTAAAAGAAAACCTAAGAGTGGTACTCCATGTGAATTACCAAGTGGATACACTGTTGGAGTAAATAAAAGAACAGGTTTACCATATCTAAAGAAAAAATAGAAAGGTAATTTTAGAGCTGGCATTTTGTCAGCTCAACCTAATTTTTTTAGTAATTAGTATTTAATATAATATTTTGTTTAATGGTAAAGATATCAATGGTTTCAAAAATCGGTTTTGTTGTTAATCCTATTGCAGGAATGGGCGGAAGAGTTGGATTAAAAGGTACAGATGGAGTATTAAAACAAGCTATAAAACTTGGGGCTAAACCTGTTTCACATAAAAAAGCAAATGAAACAGTAAAGGAGTTTATGTCTAGTTTTTCCAAAAAAGATGAAATCAAATGGTTAACCTGTAAAGGTGAGATGGGTAATGATATTTTACATAGTTTAGGAATTGAAAATATCCAAATTGTATATTCATCCTCAGATGAAAAAACCAGTTCAGATGATACAAAGAAAGCCTGTAAGATATTTTTAGAAGAAAATGTAGATTTAATTCTTTTTTGTGGCGGAGACGGGACTGCAAGAGATGTTTTTAAGATTGTTACAAATAAAATTCCTATTCTTGGAATTCCATCTGGTG
>Ga0272442_10004595_pt1 | contig 18801 bp, 11 predicted proteins | sample SSMForm2O_FD_200262 | JGI IMG/M metagenome (GOLD analysis project Ga0272442, IMG submission 200262) | Marine sediment archaeal communities from Little Sippewissett salt marsh, Falmouth, MA, United States - SSM-Form-2O | ecosystem: Environmental > Aquatic > Marine > Wetlands > Sediment ... | reverse complement strand
TCGATTCCTACACGGATGACAACTATAAAACCAATCGCACGTATGCCGATGGACAGGCGTCGGCGCTCTATGGCCAGCATCCGCCCATGGTCAATGCGTGCCGAAAGCCGGGTGAGTGGCAAAGCTACGACATTAACTTTCTTAAACCCTTGTTTGATGAAAACGGCACGCTCATCCGTAAAGCGCGCATCACCGTGATCCATAACGGCGTCGTGGTGCACAACAATCTCGAAATCGAGGGGACGACGTATCATAAGCGGAAAGCCAGTTATACACCGCATGAAAGCGGACACATCCGCTTACAGGATCACGGCAATCCCCTCCGCTTTCGGAACATTTGGATACGTGAGCTGCCGGAGCAGCCGTATCTCATCAAATAAGACAAACGGTTGTCGGTTGAAGTGGACCTATGTCACATTCAGAAATTCGTCTTCTGCATCGTGCAAAGTCGGTGAGGAGGATAAGTCCGTCCCAATCCAATCGGAGATAATGATGATGGATATACAAAACCCTGGACGCCGGAATTTCTTGAAAGCCGTCGGTGTTGGAGCCGCCTCGCTGGCCCTGGAAGGATGTCTCAGTGCATCCGAGCAACTTGCGGATGGAGAATCCGTCAGCAAGCCGAACATCGTTTTCATCATCGTGGACGACATGGGGTGGGCGGACCTAAGCTGTTACGGCAGCCGGCAAATCAAGACACCGAATATCGATCAGATGGCCGCCGAAGGCCTGCGCTTTACACAAGCCTATTCCGGATGCACCGTTTGCGCCCCTGCTCGCAGTGTGCTCATGACGGGTTTGCACATGGGACACACGTCCGTCCGCGGCAATTCAGGGGGAATTCCACTGCGAGATAGTGACATTACAGTGGCTGAGGTACTCAAGCAGGCAGGCTACACCACCGGCGGATTCGGCAAGTGGGGACTGGGTGACGTGGAGACTCCCGGCGTCCCGGAGAAGCAAGGTTTCGACGAGTTCTTCGGTTACTATCATCAGGTCCATGCTCACGACTACTGGACGGAGTATCTCTGGCATAATAGTCAAAAGGTGCCGATGACGGGCGAAAAGGGGAGTTCGGAGCGATATACGCACTATCGTATCTTCAAACGGATGCTGGATTTTATTCGCCGGAACAAAGACCGGTCGTTCTTTTGTTACGCGCCGTGGACTCCGCCGCACGGTAGCTATCAAATCCCCGAATCCGATCCGGCCTGGCAGATGGTCAAGGCCAAACCCTGGAACCAGCGCGCCAAGGTTGTGGCCGCGATGGATATGATGATCGACCGTCACGTCGGGGAGCTCCGTGAATTATTAGAGGAGCTTAAGATTGACCATCGCACTCTTGTCTTTTTCTGCTCCGACAATGGGGCCGCGAACCGCTTTGAAGGGACGCTGGATTCGAGCGGTCCGTTGCGAGGCGCCAAGCGGTCGATGTATGAGGGTGGGATTCGCGTGCCGCTGATTGCCCGCTGGCCGGGCAGGATACCAGCCGGGACCGTCAGCGAGCATCTCTGCTCCTTTGCCGATGTGATGCCGACGCTGGCCGAATTAGCCGGAGCATCGCACTACCTGCCCGCTCATGTCGATGGCCTGTCGATTGAGCCAACGCTCACAGGCCAACCCGCAAAGCAAAAGAAGCACCGATTCTTGTATTGGGAATGGCACCTGTACAATTGGGGCAAGCGAAAGAACATACCCAACGGCCTAATGCAGGCGGTTCGTATGGGCAAATGGAAAGCCGTACGGCACACATCCGATGTGCCGTTCGAGCTGTATGATCTCAGCAGGGATATGGGTGAGAAGAACAATCTGGCTGCTGAGCACCCTGAAATTGTTGCCGAGATCGAAGCGTTCATCCAACGGGACCGTACTGAACCGCGCCCCCAGATCGAGCCTGATAAACCAAAAGGAAAGCGTTTTCGATAGTGCAGTGGGTTCCAAGAGGCGATTGAATAGTCTTTACCGTTGTCCTTCAAACGATTGAAAGGGAAATCGATGAATAGACGTACTTTTCTAAGAGTTGCCGGCTTAACTTCGATGTCACTGGCGTGGCCGATTCCATCGGCCAGAGGAGTCGGGCCGGCACAGCGAGAGAATCAAAAACCCAATCTGCTCATCATCCATACGGACCAATTAAGCTCCTGGGCCGTCAGCGCCTACGCACGAAAGCTGATCCAAACACCGAACTACGGAAAAGTCCTTGTCGAGACGCCCCACATCGATTCGCTGGCCCGAGAAGGCGCCATTTTATACAACTTCTTCACCAACAGCGCGGTCTGCACCCCCTCTCGCGGCTGCCTTCTGACCGGGCGTTATCCCCACGTCCACGGCGCCTATAAAAACAACATTGAGATGAACCGCGATGAAATCACCATCGCTCATATTTTGCACCGCCACGGCTACGACACCGGCTACGCCGGAAAGTGGCACCTGGACGGCGAACCGAAACCCGGCTGGGTCAAACCGGACCGATCGATGGGCTTTGCCGACTGCCGCTTCATGTTCAACCGCGGACACTGGAAAAAGGTCACCGAGCAGCCGAAGGGCAATCCCGAAGTGTCGGCGTATAAGGTTATTGGTGATAAAAAGACCTATACGACCGACTGGCTGACCGATAAAACAATTGAGTTTATACAAAGACCGAGAAGCCGGCCGTTTTTCTACATGGTGAGCATCCCCGATCCGCATACGCCCTTTACCGTGCGCGAGCCGTACATGACAATGTACGATCCCGAGGACATGATCGTGCCAAAGACCTTTAAGGAAGCATCGAAAGCCAATAAACCGAACCGTAAAGATAATAAGGAGGCGCTCAAGAAGAAAAAAGCCGCCTATTGCGGGCTCGTCAAATGTATCGACGACAACGTCGGGCGCCTTCTCAATTGTCTCAAAGAGAGAAGGATTCTTGACGACACTATCGTCATTTTCACCACCGACCACGGGGAGTACATGGGCGAACACGGTCTCTACGCCAAGAATCAGTGGTACCGCACGGCGTATCAGATTCCATTTCTTGTCCGCTGGCCCGAGAAGATCAAATCCGGGACTGAAATCAATCATTTCGTGACCAACATCGATGTGCAGCAAACCCTTTTGGGCCTGATGGAGATCAAACCTTCCGGGCGAGAACAGGGCCGGGATGCCTCCCCCTTGTTGAGAAGCGAGACCGTTGACTGGAAGGACGAGGCGATGATCCATCATTCCTCGCTCGAATCGGCGGGGATTTTCACGCCGGAGTACGAGCTTGTCCTTAAGGCGAATGGCCAACATATGTTCTTCAACCGCCCTAATGATCCCGAACAAATGAAGAACCTGCGCGACAATCCCGAATACAACAACATTATGAGGGAATTGACTGAACGCATCATCCGACATAACACCGAAGTCAATGCGCCGGCTCTCTCATGGCTGAAACAGCAAGCACAGAGACTGGATCTCGGGTCCGGATAAGAGCTTCATTGCATGAAAAGAGACCTTCAAAATCCATCCAGGCGCGTGAATACACCTATGCCTATTCGATTTTCATCTCGGCCTCACGGTGGAAGCGATATACGTGCACATCAAACGGTGCAAACCAATCGGTGAATCTGCCGTCCCTGGCCAGTACCGTGCGTGGGGATTCATACATCACTTGTCCCTGGCCAACCCAATCGGGCAGGCCGCTAAATTCCACCTCGACGGTTTCTCCCTCCCGCTTGCAGGCGAGGATATAGATGTCGCGACCCACCTGGCGAACGCAGAACTCAACGTCATCGGCCCCATCGATCCGTACGGGCAGCTTCGATTCCGGCGCTACCAGGGCGGGTGCGAGCGGGCTGTTGTTGCCGACCTCTTCGAGCACGGGCCGCAGAACACGTCGCCAGAAGGTCCAGTTCCAGCCCAGCCGAGCGTCCTCCGGTCGCATCGCCTTCTCGATATTACCGCCAAAGTAAATCAGGCCCCGCGCCCCATTAATGAGCGCCTGGTACGTCATGAACCGCTCCTGGGCAAACGTGGGAAATCGCAATGTTTTGCCGGGCTTCACCACGCCGCTCCAGGCAATCTGCAGCACCATCCATACCGGCTTCTCGCCGGCGACGTCCTTGATAAACTTTGTGTAGTCGCCGACCATGCTGATTTCCTTGTTCGGCCAGAGCGAGTGCCTTCCCGGTGGATAGCCAATCGGGTAGATATCGAGCAGGAGAATATCCGCGGCCGCATTATAGGGCTTTAATTGCTCGATAGTTCCCCGCGGGGCCTGGGTCAAACCCACAGGATGATTGGGATCCAGTTTTTTAATGAGCTTATAGGCATGGATCATCGGCTCGACGGGATGCTTGCCCTATTCCGGTTCATCCACGTTTTTCCACAGTAACAATCCGGGATGATTCCTGAAGCGTTCGACGACGCGCCGGAGCATGATTTCCCTTTTCGTGTTACCGGCTTCGAGGCTTGAGAGTTCGCGGAGTCTCAGCCAGCAGTACAAGCCATGTCGAGCGGCCGTATCCATCACCATGTGCTCGCGCTCGATGGTCTTCTGATCCCACGTGTCACCTGCCATGACACCGGTCCGAAAGAACGTTCCGCCGGCGTCCTTAATCTCCGCATAAGCCGAGCGCCCGTCCGGTGTGCGTCCATCCGGAGGCGGCCCGTTGCTAAAACCGATCGGCAGTATCTTCCGGCCATTGACGACTAAAACGCCATCCGGATTAATCACGACCTGCGACAAGCTTAAACCGGGGGAAAGGAAACTCATCAACATCGTCACAAAGAAAACTGCCAAAAGTCCCGGAAAACGCCATTGGCCGGATACGAACATTATCTTGAACATCATTTAATCCTTTTTACCTTAATCTTTCTGTATCATTTATAGCATGTCGCCATAACATTCAAGATTAAATCACGTCGGAGCGGGACACATAGGAATATCGCAGACACTCTCCAGCATTAAGGTTGATTTGTTTATACGAAAAGATTATCATGAAGACCGCAAGAATTTTTAGATAGAAAGGAAGCCGTAAAATGAAAAAACATTCTCAAATCAAATCATGGCTGTTCGGATTGCTGGCAGGTAGTCTGCTGGCCGGCATAACGAGTGCCAGACAAAGTGATCCCACAAGCCAAGCTAAGAACATACTCGACGCAACTGGCGTGAAGGGCGGTTTGGTCGTTCACCTCGGCTGTGGTGACGGGAGGTTGACGGCGGCGCTGCGCGCTGACGAATCGTACACGGTTCATGGCCTTGATTCCGATCCGGCTAACGTCACCGAGGCCCGACGCTATCTCCACGAGCAAGGTCTCTACGGACCCGTCTCGATTGAACAATTTTCTGGATTGGTATTGCCCTACACGGACAATCTCATCAATCTGGTCGTTGTTCATGACCCCGGTCAGATTCGCAGGGATGAGGTGATGCGCGTTCTCGCTCCCGGCGGAGTCGCCTGTGCTCATCGCAACGGCCAGTGGAAAAAGATTGTCAAGGCCTGGCCCGACAATATCGATCAGTGGACGCATTTTCTGCACGACGCGAGCAACAACGCCGTCGCCGACGATTCCGTCGTGGGTCCCCCTCGAAGTCTCCAGTGGATGGCGCCGCCGCTGTGGCTTCGAAGCCACGAGACGCCCTCAGGCATTCAAGCGAGCGTCGCATCAGCCGGGCGGATCTTTTACTTCTTCGACGAAGGTCTGATCGGGATCACCGATGAGCGGCTACCGGACCGCTGGGCGCTGATTTGTCGGGATGCGTTCAACGGCAAACTGCTCTGGAAGCGGTCCCTCGAAGCGTGGGGCTGGCGCGAATGGGATCCGGAGCGCTGGCAGGGAAAAGACTGGACGACCATCCGCGGCGGGCGCACCAACGTGCCCAACGAGAACCAGCGCCGCATGGTGGCCGACGGCGGCCGGCTCTATACGACCCTGGCCTATCGATCCCCGATGTCGATTCTCAACGCGGCCACGGGGGACATCATCGCCACCGTGGAAGCGACGCGGAATGCGAGCGAGATATTGGTCAGTGATGGAATCGTCGTTGTGTACACTCGGAATGAGCCGGAGGGCGCCGCACGTCGAAGGGGATCGACGAAGGCCGACGACGAAAAACTGGTGGCGGTCAACGGCCAGACAGGCGAGGTGCTCTGGAAGCAACAAGTCGGTCCGATTCTCCCTCTGGCGCTGGCGATCGACAACGGTCGGATCATCTATCTCAGCGGCAAGAACCTGATCGCACGCGACCTGAAAGATGGCCGTGAGCTATGGAGGATCCAACCGAAACAGACACGACCAAGAACGCTGCTGACAGTAAGCGACACGGTCGTTATGCAGGGCGGCAAATTTGTCGCCGCGTATGATGCGACCGATGGCAAGCTGCTCTGGCAAAAGACCGTACCGCCCATCGGCGGCGGCGAAGGAGACGATCTATTCGTCATCGACGGACTGGTTTGGCGCGGCATTGTCAACGTGGACGATGAGGGCAAGCCGGTCCGCAAAAGCCCGCATGCCCTCGTTATCGGTTGGGACCTTCGCTCGGGTGAGGAAACCAAACGCATCTTCGTCAAGAACCTGCGAAGCCCGGAACATCACCATCGCTGCTACCGCAATAAGGCCACGCTCCGCTACCTGATCAGCTCCTACGAAGGCGCCGAGTTTCTCGATTTCCAGGGCGACAATCATTCGCAGAATAACTGGATTCGCGGCGCGTGCAGATACGGTATGGTGCCGTGCAACGGGATGCTGTACGTTCCGGTGGACCAGTGTTTCTGCCAACCCGGCGCGAAGCTACTCGGTTATACCGCCCTCACCGCCGGACAGGATGCGCCGCTTAAAGAAATGCCGGATGAAAAACGTCTGGAGAAAGGCCCGGCCTATGGAAAAATATCAAATTTGAAATCTCAACTCTCAAATGATAATGATTGGCCCACGTTCCGCCACGATCCTTCTCGAAGCGGTACGACCTCAGGAAGGGTTCCTCCCGCGGTGTCCGTCGCCTGGAAGACAAAATTCGAAGGCACGGTAACACCGCCCGTCGCCTCGTGCGGCAAGGTGTTCGTGGCCCGGTCGGACGCTCACACGATTTATGCACTCGATATGGAGGATGGCACAATCTTGTGGCACTTTACGGCCGGCGGACGGATTGACTCGCCGCCGACGATTAAGGACGGCATGGCTCTGTTCGGATCGAAAGACGGCTATGTGTATTGCCTTCGCGCATCCGACGGTGCGCTTGCGTGGCGATTTCTGGCCGCCCCGACCGACCGGCGCGTCGCCTGTGACGATCAGATCGAGTCAGCCTGGCCGGTTCACGGCAGCGTTCTCGTTCACAAGGGCCTCGCGTACTTCACGGCGGGACGCTCGACCTACCTCGACGGTGGAATTCGTGTCTATGGTCTCGATCCGGACAGTGGAGTCCTACGGTATAAATCCGTTTTGAAAGGACCCAATCCCTTCAGAGAAGGGGAACGGGACGTTGCGTTCTTCATCCTCGGCGCCAACTCGGACGTGCTCGTCAGTGAAGGCGGATTTCTCTATATGCGTCAGAAGAAAATGACCCCCGAACTCAAGGAGATCGATGTACCGGTCCTATCGAGCAAAGGCGCTCAGGATGTCGGCATGCATATCTTCTCCACGTCCGGCCTGCTCGACAGCTCTTGGTACAATCGCACCTTTTGGATGTACTCGAAGCGGTGGCCGGGCTTTCAGTTGGCCAACCAGGCCTCGAAGACCGGACAGCTCCTCGTCGTTGACGACGAAAAGACCTATGCCGTCCGTGTTTTCTATCGCCGGAACGTGCACAGCCTGATGTTCTTTCCTGGCAAAGAAGGCTATCTGCTGTTTGCCGATCGGAATACGAACGAGCCGCAGCTCGTCGGCGAGCCGGGCTGGCGTAAGCCGCTTGCCTGGCTGCCTCAATCGCATATTCCTCGCGAGGGCAATCCCGGATTGGACAACGTGAGTCGCGGATTCGGAGCCGACAAGGGCATCGGGTACACGCGTGCGGAACTCCCGTTGTGGATGCAGTGGCTGGACGTGCGCATCCGCGCTATGGTCAAAGCCGGTGATATTCTGTTCGTGGCCGGCCCGCCGGATGTTTTCGATCCGAAAGATCCCTACGCCGCCTTCGAAGGACGCAAAGGCGCTAAGGTGCTGGCTATTTCTGCCGAGGATGGAAAGACACGGTCTGAAATAGAAATCGATCATCCCCCCGTGTTCGACGGCATGATTGCGGCAAGCGGTCGGTTATTTGTTTCCTTGCGGGATGGCAACGTCATGTGCATGGCCGGCAAGTAATTTCTTTTTCCGAATACAATGGCGTGAAGCGAAGAATCCGGACCTCGCTGGCAATCAAATCTTTACAGAGGTGGAGACAAAGGCACGTCCCTCTCGCACACTGCGAACGGCATCGAGCAAGTCCATGGCAACAGACTGTTTCAAGACAAAGCCCGAGGCACCGGCGGACATCACCTCATCAACGACCGTCGGTTCATCGTGAACGCTCAAGATAATGAATTCCAGCTCCGGAAAGTAATCTTTCATCTCGCGGGCAATGCTGTCATTGTTGGCAGGCGGTAAAGACAGGTCCACGACGGCCAGATCCGGCTTGACTTTCTCAACTGCCTCAAACAGAGACTGCCAGTCGGCCACCATAATCACCGTGTCAAATACCGTCTCCAACAAGTTTCGAAACCCCTCCAGCACGTTTTGGTGGCTATCCGCAAGAACGACACATCTGCCCTTTTCATCTGCCATAACCTCAAGTCTCTGCCCCGGAACTCAAGCCGGAGGAAACTCCCCCTTGAGTATTTCCGTTGGACGCTTTGGTCACAACCGCCCCATATAATTCTACAACGATATAAGCTGCTTTATTTTATAGAAATTATCAGATATGCCGCTACTGGTAAAATTACCGGTTTTGGGATGAAAAACTACCAGACGCCTCTTTCAGATTGAGACAATGCCGTGTTTGATCGCAAAGCGTACGAGTTCCGCACTGGTCTTGATGCCCAACTGCTCCATCATATTGTACTTATGGAATTCCACGGTCCGTGGGGAAATATGCAGGATATGTGCAATCTCCTTGGCCGATTTTCCTTCGGCCAGGAGCTGCATCACTTCGCGCTGCCGTAAGGTCAGCGAGCCCGAGGCGCTGCTCCGGGTATCCACTTCCTCTTTATACAATTGCATGACTTCCTGTGCAATGGCCGGACTGATATAGGTATTCCCTTTCAACGCCTCATGAATGGCCCTGGTCAGCTCGGACGGGGCGGAGTGTTTCAGAACAAAGCCCAACGCGCCCGCCTCAAAGGCTTCTTTCGCGTACATGGCATCATGATGCATGGTCAGAAAAACAACCTTTGTGTCCAGACCGGATTTCTTGATCTGCTTGACCGCGTCAATGCCATTCAGCAACGGCATCGCAACATCCACAACGATCACGTCCGGATGAAGCTTCTTCACTTGCCCCAGAAGTGCCCGACCGTCCTCAACCGTTCCGACGACCTCGAATTCATCCGCCAAAAGCCCCTTAAGACCTTCCAAGACAATCCGATGGTCGTCGGCTAATAATACCGTCGTCTTTTTCATGTTTCAGTCTCCGGATAAGCCGGCGGTGACATAAACCACGGTGCCCTGCCCCGGCTTCGATTGCACCCGGAATTCACCCCGGATCAAACGCGCACGTTCTTCCATGCTGACCAGTCCCAGCCCGGTCTTTCCGTGCCGTTGAGTCGGATCAAAACCCACGCCCGCATCCTCAATGGTAAGAGAAATCGTATTGTCATGGCCTTCGAGCTTAACAAACGCCTCAGTCACTTTAGCATGTTTGGCGATATTCCTCAAGGCTTCCTGAACGATTCTGAACAGGCACACAGAAATGCCCCTCGGGATATGGGCCGGAATATTCTTCGGCTCATATTGGACCGCGATGCCCTCCCGCTTCGTGAAATTGACACACTCGGATTGGATGGCCTGTCGGAGCCCAAGGTCATCAATAATCGAAGGATGAAGCTGACGGGATATATCGTGCACGTCGGACGAGAGCTTAACCATCTGTTCCTTCATGTGCGCGACCTTCTCCCGGATATCATCGGGCAAGGTTTCAAGTTGACGCTCCAGCTTGCCGGCCTCAATCGCGAGGACCGCCAGACGCTGCGTCAGATCATCGTGCAGCTCCCGCGCCAGGCGCCGACGCTCTTCTTCCTGCACCGAAAGCAACCCGCCGGCGAGCCTCTGGAGGGTCTCACGACTCTTGGCCAGACTGGCTTCGGCCTGCTTTCGCTCGGTAATATCACGATTGCTCCCGCGAAAGCCCAAAAAAGTGTCCTCATTATTTCTTACCGGCCGACACGCATGTTCCATCCAGCGGACCTCACCGTTTTTCGTGCGAATTCGAAATTGGATTTCATGGAATTTGAACTCGGCAAGTATTTCGGCCCGATGGTGTTTCCAAATCGGGCGATCCTCCGGTAAAATGATGTCGATCAATAATTTGGGATGATCGATAAATTCTTGCGCCGTATAGCCCGTCAGACGCTCACAGGACGGCGAGACATAAATGAATGTTCCATCAGGATTTTCCCAATACTCCCAGTCATATGTAAAATTTGCAATCGTTCTGTAACGCAACTCCGTCTCGCGCAGTTTCTCGAGACTTTGCTGCAACTGGGCCGTCCGTTCATCAACCTCCGCTTCCAAATTTTCTTTGGCCGTTTTCAGGGCGTCTTCACCCTGCTTGAGACCCCTGAGCAGTAAATCAAACGGTCTCGTTAAACCGGTTTGGATGATGGCCCTATAGATGAGATAAAACGAAATGATCTTCAAGTAATGGCCGATCAAGTTGGAAAAGCCTTCCACGTTGATATAAAGCGTGAAAGCTAACTCCGAAGCGATCGTGACGGTGATGGACCCGACAAGTAACCCTACAACGTGCGGTTCAAATTCCCGTCTCCGTCTCAACAACAGGACAATCGAGAGCAGCAGCAACAAACAGATAATATATTCACTGACCTTTTTGAAAGGCGTCAGTCCCGTCCCTTCAATAAAACAGGCTGGAAAGATCTCCCAATAGAAGATGGATGCCAGCAGGAAAGTCATCACGGCGCCATAAACGATCCATATAGCCTGAATTCTGAATTTTCTCCCGATTATAAAGGCGGCAATGAGCAATGAGATACTCTCGACGTACCGCGCCGAAATCCAAAGCTGAGTGGCCAGATTGGATCCATCATCCTGAAAGACACCCATTCCCTTATAAGCAAGGGTATGGAGCAGATCCAAACCGGCGACAAAAAGATAGGCAATGCCGACAAATAAAAGGTAGTTATTCTGCGCGAAACGCCGACTGTTCCAGGCGAGCACGAAGATGCCGCAGGCAACGACGATGCTGAATATCTCGGCGATACTATGGAAAACAAGGTAACTGCTCTCACTGGTCGCCCAAAGCCCCACCAGGATGGCGATGCAAAACAAAGCCGACTGATAATGTTTTTTCAGGTGATTCATCATTCCTTGACCCGGTATTCGCATTGCACTGTATTGTAAAGGCGGACGACGTGTTTGCAAGACTCTAAATCTGATCGCCGATGAATTGAAGTCGACAGATTCCGGCCTTAAGGTTCAGAGGTCTTGCATTCAACTGCTCAGAGTCGTTTCGATCACCTTCCATCCTGCCCGCGGGCTCAGGTCTGCATGGGATTAATATCCGGATGGCCCACGATCGTACTGTCTTCGTCGTCGAAACCCTCTTCGTTGAAGGTGATGGTGTACTCGCCGTAGCCGGCGGAGGGACCGGAGCGGGTCAGCGACAGCGTCCAGGAATCCTCCAGATCACCCGTGCTGCCGGCACTGATCGACCCGACCGAGAAATACTCGGGCATTGCCAGTTTGATATTCAGATCGTCTAAATCTTCGGCATACGTGCTCTGTCGCGTGTGATAACGTTCTTGAGCCACCTGAACGGCCGCCAGATAGTTGAACGCTTGTGAAGCCTTGGATCGCTCGACGGAGGCCCGAAATCTCGGCAGGGAAAAAGCCGCCAGAACCCCGATGATCGCCACGACCACCGCCAATTCGACCAGCGAAAAACCCGCCCGCGTCACTCTTCTTATTGCGTTCATTTTCCTATTCCTTCCTCAGGTCCTGTCGCTTTTTCGTATTCAGACCACCCTTGATATCAATAGAATGAGATTCCTATCGGCACAAACTTTTTAGCACTTAATATGAAAATCGCAGAAGGTGGTATCCATGCAAACGCATTGGAACAGACCTCGCCAAATCCTTACGCCAAATGCCATCCCCACGGGACGCAAGGCCCTCTATTCGTTATAATTCCTACATTCGGACCCAATCCCAAGAGTGCGAATCGGATTGAATCCGTCGGCACTATGCCGGGCCGGGAGGTTACGTCTCAATAGGATGAATTGCCGGTTGTCCTTGGCATTTGAAAAAAGTGGCGAATGTAAGCATCGAACAAAATGAACGGCTTTCAGTGGATTCCGTAAGCCCGTTTGACCTCTTCCGCGATCATCTTCATGCCGGCGGCAACTGTTTTCGTATCCTGTGAATAGTTCACGCGAATACATTCGTCTTGATGCCGCCATTTTTCCTTGAGCCCGGGGTAGAAATAATGACCAGGCACGACCAGGACGCCCCTTTCTTTCAGCCGCTGATACAGCTCCATACACGTGATGGGAAGCTCCGGGAACCAAAGCCACAAAAAAAACGCCCCTTCTGGTTTGTGCACGTGAAAATCGACTCCCTGAAATTCCTTGAACACGTGTTCCAAAACAATATGTGCTTTCTCCTGGTAAAACGGCCTGATGACATTGCGACTGAGCGTCATAATGTCGCCGCTTCGGATGAGATCCGTGACCAAAGCCGCCCCCACGCTGCCGGGCGCCAGGCTCATCACGGCGTTCAATCGGGATAGCATGGCAATCACGTCCTCGCCGGCCACAACAATCCCCGTTCGTGCGGCCGGAAGACCGAGTTTCGATAAGCTCATACAAATAATCGTCCGTTCGTTCCAAATCGCCCTGGCTTTGGTGTAGATAATATTCGGAAAGGGCATCCCGTACGCACTATCCACAATCAAAGGAATATCATGCGCACAAGCCAGCTCGCTGAGTTTTCCGATCTCAGCATCCGTCAGAACGTTGCCCGTGGGATTCGTCGGCCTGGAGACGCATATGGCCCCAATCTCGTCGGTGATGTTCATCCCGTCGAAATCAATGTGATATTTGAAAAGATGATCGTCAATGTGCCTGATCTGAGGTTTATTGGCAACGAACAGGTCATCCGCCAAGCCGACGTCACAATATCCGATATACTCCGGGGCGAGGGGAAACAATATCTTCTTTTTAACGCCGTCCTCATACTCTCCGGCAAAAAGATTAAACAGAATGAAAAACGCCGTCTGACTGCCGTTCGTCAAAGCGACATTTTCCGGCTTCACCTCCCAGCCAAGCTCGCGTTTGAGCAAACTCACAATGGCTTCGATAAACGCCCTGTTGCCGCGGGGCGGATCGTAATAACCGATGGTGCGTTCAAATTCAACGCCGTCGCGCAGAAGCTTCACCATGCTGTCTCGAAACACCGCTTCAACCTGGGGTATGTGCGCAGGATTACCTCCACCCAGCATCAGGACTTTTTCGCTGTCTGAAAGGGCGACGCCCAAATCCTCCATGAGCCGGCCGATGCCGGATGTCGATGCCATTCTTTCACCGAATTTGGATACTCTCATCGTCACTATTACTCCGTAGTAACTGAATTTTGATGTAGTCTTCTTATGACGGGGGTGGCAGCCTCAAAGCCGTAGGCTTTGGGGATGGTCCATACACAAAAAGCCATCCCCAAGCTGCGCTTGAGGCTGCCACCCTTTTTTCAATCTCACCACAAAGTCACATATTATGAAACACTATAACTTAATGGCGCAACCTGGCGTTAGAAAATACAACCAACGGGCCATCGTTTCGGATCGGAGTATCGCCGAAGCGGCCTGGCTGTAAAACGCCAACTGCCGACGATAAAGCTCTGCACGTTCCGAGACCTGTTCGGCTGTAATCCTGTCGGTCTTAAAATCCACAACGACCAGACCCTTGGATGTTTTTATTAACAGATCAATCATGCCCTGAACGATAATCGCATCACTTAGCTCGTATTTTGTATCTCGTGCCGGCGATTGATCTTCCCATGCGGACACAGGCAGGGCAAACGTAAACGGCCATTCCCGCCAAACACAGTTTGATGGATCAAGGACCAATTGGCCCAACTTACTCTCGAAAAAAGCGAGAATCGATTCCGTATCAATAAACTTGGCAACGATCGCCGATATGCTGTTGTCGGCTACGAGTCTGTCTTTTATACGCTCAATCTGTGCGTTCGTTACAGGCCGGCTCAAATCAAGCTCAGAAATGACGAGGTGTGTAGCCGTGCCGATGAGCCGGGCCTCGACGGGCTTATCCCGGTCCGGCTCCATGGCTAATAGCGTACCAGGCTGACGCTCCAAAGCCCGGGAATAGTCAAACCTGACAAATTCATCGTGCATGTGCGTCAATTGGGTGACCGAACTTTTCGCCGGTAAGCAGGATGCCTCGACGAACCGGTAACTCCAGGACAAGGACTTCTTAATCTGTCCAAGCAGATCGGACGCCGTGCGTTTCGAGCGAGATTGCGCCAATCCGGCTGCACGTTGCGTGGATTTGCCGGCCTTCATACGGATGACAAATTCAGAGAGCCGCTTCAAATCAGACTCGGTATGAAGCTTCATCTCGAAGAGATCATCGTTTATCGCCCGATCCGCCAACGACGTCTCAAAAACATCATGCAAAATCTTTTGATTCGAAAAAGCATAGAGAATCCATCCCAAAGGGCTCCGGCAGGCGCGAAGCTGCCAGTCGGGAATCGGCCCATCCCCCAGGAGAAGACCCTTTTGAAGAATCTGCCTGCATGTGCTTTGTTTGGCTGAAGCCGTCAGAACCAGTTTGTCTTTGGCCCGCGTGGTCGCCACGTAAAGAATCCGCATCTCTTCGGCCAGGGCCGTCGCTCGCTTTTGCTCTGCGATGACCTCGTGCGCGAGTGAGCTGATCTTGCGGTTCGTCGGACGGTCGATAATCTGCAATCCAAGTGTATCCTCTGCATCCGCAAGGCAATCCGCCTGGATATCTCTCAGATTGAACGCGCTGTCCAACTCCGCCAAGAAAACCACCGGAAATTCAAGTCCCTTACTCTTGTGCACGCTCAGAATCCGAACGGCGTTGCCCACGGACGCCTCCGGCTCGGCGGGCGCCCAATCCTGTCCCGTCGCCTGGAGCTTTTCAATAAAGTCCACAAAACGTGTCAGGGAGGGACTGCCCATACTGCTGGTGAAGCCCTCGAACTGGATGGCCCGGTCGTGCAGCTTGAGCAGATTGGCCCGGCGCGCCGGACCGTTCGGCAGAGTGGAAACGAAAGAAAGCAGGCCCGTCTGGCGATAGATTCGCCAAATCAAATCCGCTATGTTGCCGCGTCGAGCCTGGGTCCGCCAACCTTCGATCCGATCCAGAAGTGCCGTGAGCTTCCCGGCCAGCTCATCGCCGCCGGAGCGACTGTACGCAAGCACCCGATCATAATAGGTCCTGGATGGCGGAACCGCCTTATAGCCGATCTTGATCTTTGCCAGTTCGGTGTCACTTAGTCTGAAAAAGGGACTTCTGAGGACGGCCGCCAATTCAATGTCGCGCTGGGGGTTATCCAAAACCTTTAACAAACACAGCATATCGCTGATTTCCGTGGCCTCGAAATACCCGGCCGTCGCCTGGCAGCTCACGGGCACGCCGGCCAATCGGAATATCTCCACATAATCGCTGGCCTTTTTTGCCAACGAACGCATCAGCACGACAATGTCCCGATACTCGACGTCCCGCAGCCCCCCCTGCTGCTTATCGAATATCTGAAATTCCGCCTTGGACGTATCGGCCCCGACCATGGCCCGAATACGCCGGGCGATCAGGGCCGCCTGCCGCCGGCGCGCGGTCACAAAACGTGTTTCGGACGGATTGTCTTCTTGCGTCTCTTCGTCCTCTGCGTTTTCTTCATCGAGGATATGAAATTCCACAATTCTGTCTTGATCGCTCGACGTCTGTAATGGAACCTCTTCGACAAGCCCGGGATTCAACATAGCCGATTCGTCATAGTCGATCTTCGAGAAGGACGCCGTCATGATGCGCGAAAAGATCGCGTTGACGAAATCGAGGATTCCCTTGGCCGAGCGAAAATTCACGTTTAGATCAACGCGCAGGCCGCGCGAGACACTCCCCGGATCGAGCGAAGCCCGTTTCACCTGATCGAGGAAGATGTCCGGCTGCGCCCCTCGAAAGGCGTAGATGCTCTGCTTGCTGTCGCCGACGCCCAAAATCGTACCGCCGGGGGCAAGCATCTGAAGAATCCGCTGCTGGACGGCATTGATATCCTGATACTCGTCAACAAATAGATGCTTGTATCTTTGCCGAAGCGCAAGAGCCGTCTGTGAAGGCAAAGGTTCATCCGCCGAAGATTCTTCGCTCGTTAAGAGTCTCAAAGCATAATGTTCGAGATCGGCAAAATCCAGGCAGTTGACCGCGCGCTTGGCCTGACGGTAGAGCTCGTCATATTTCCGAACCAGCTCGATGAGCACCATCGTTTGCAACTCCACCGAATCGCCGAGCCTATCCAGATAATCGGGATTCATAATGGCAAGCTGCGAAAGCCCCGCGAAAGCATCGACGGCTTTTTTGGCCATGCGCTGAACGAGCACGTCCACCGGCTCGGCGATCCCTTTCGGTCGATAGGTCGTGGGTTTGCTGAAATTTCGTATTGTCTCGGCGCACGTGTCCCAATCACCCGCTTCCAACATTTCAGCGCATCGTTGAACAGGTTCAATGTGGCTTTCTTGAAACTTATCCATCCAGCCGGAATCGTTCCCTTCACTCTCGCAAAGTGTTTGCGCGTGATTGAGTTGACTGAGAATACTTTGTAACTGCTTGGCCACAATACGCTTTTGCTTATCCCCAAGTCCGGCTACCAACGGATGGCTCATTTTGACCAGGCGGGCCGCTCGCTCATACCAATCCTCTCTGGAAATCACGCCATCCAGAAAATCGCTGATCTCCGTTATTTTTCTGAGGAAACCGTCGCTGGTCCATAAATCCCGTCGGTATAAGAGCCTTTCGAGCGCCGCCCGAATCTCGCTTTGCTGCCAGGCCCAGTCGATATTTTTTTCGAGAACCTCCGACTTGAGCAGCCGCTGTTCGTCGCCGTCAATGACGCTGAACGTCGGGTCCAGGTCGAGCCGGTAAAAATGTTCCGTGATGATCCGTTTGCAAAAGGAATGGATCGTGCTGATATCGGCGCCCTGGAGCAGCAGAAGCTGGCGGCGAAGGTGGTTGTCGCGATTCACCACATAGGCTTCTTTCAACCTTTCGGCGATTCGCGAACGCATCTGTTCGGCGGCGGCCTCAGTAAACGTCAATACCAGCACGTGGCGAACGTCCGGGCATATCGCTCTGTCCGATACGATACTCACGCATCGGCCCGACAGGACGGCGGTTTTGCCCGTTCCGGCTGAGGCAGTCACCAGAACGTCGCTCCCGCGGGCGTCAATCGCCCGCTTCTGCTGCTCGGTCCATTGCATCCCCTTCTCAGTCATCTCCCCCTCCGATTCTCGAAAGCACCCGGGATTTGTTCAGGGATTCCAGGAAATTGTAATCGTTGATCTGCCAATCGAACCGGCAAACGGACTTGTACTTGCAGTAGCGACACGGCGAGACATTGTTTAAACGATACGGCTTAGCGCCAATGTCACCCGATATAATATCCCCCGCCAATCGCACGATCTTGTCCTCAGTGAATCGCAATACCGTCTCGAAAATTCCCGGCCTCAGCGCCCCGCTCCTGTTGTCATAACCAAACGGATCGCCCTTTTTGGTCACGAAGAAGTTATAGAATGTATTGCTATCCGAGCGATCGAGCTGCCGGAAAAAATGCCCGTTGAATATCCCTTTGGCTTTATGATTGAAACGCTCTGTTTCTTCCAATATCTCAGCGAACGCTGCTTTTTTCGGGCTGATTTCGATAGGCATATAGAACGCCCCGACAATCCTGTCAATGTTCGTATCCGAGGCGTTCCGAACGGCCAGCATATAAATCGGAAGCTGCATGTCCAGACCGTGATAAAATTGAGGCCAATTGAAGGATTTATCCTTCCGTTTGTAATCGAACACGATGGCAACGTCTTCACCATCAACATGAGCGACGTCCAACCGGTCAATCTTACCATTTAGAGATAAAACGCGATGGTCGGCAAACGTAAACTCGCAGACACCGAACGTCTCACGAGCATCTTTGACCCGCCCGAACGCGACCTCAGACCGTTTCGGCCTGAAACTTCCGGCCCGCACCATCTGGGCGATTGCCGGAACGCAATCTTCGAGAATCTCACCGGCCGAACGGATAATAAACTCATTGTAACCGCGTCGGTTAACGAAATTCGAGATGAAGGAATCTTCCGAAATAATCCTTTGTATTTCATCACGAAGCAGCTTTAGAAGCTCCCCATCTTCAATTGTTGTAAAGTCTTTACTTTCTGTATTGAGCCGCTTGACAAGAGCATCCAGAACACGATGGTAGAAAGCGCCCAGATCCAGCGGCTCAAATTTGAATTCTTCTCGCTCTTTCAGCTCCAATATGTAACGGGCGAAATGCTGATACGGACAGGCGGCAAAGGTACTCAATCTCGTCGCCGAGCTATGTATCCGCCGGCCGAAAAGCTCATCAACCACGTCGGCATCCAAGCGGGTCTGATTATCATAGGACACA
>Ga0272442_10004594_pt1 | contig 18801 bp, 17 predicted proteins | sample SSMForm2O_FD_200262 | JGI IMG/M metagenome (GOLD analysis project Ga0272442, IMG submission 200262) | Marine sediment archaeal communities from Little Sippewissett salt marsh, Falmouth, MA, United States - SSM-Form-2O | ecosystem: Environmental > Aquatic > Marine > Wetlands > Sediment ... | reverse complement strand
TCCGGCAGACATACAAAAGGACAACAGGCTGGTGGTGTACATTCAGGCAAACATTCATGCCGGCGAAGTGGAAGGCAAGGAAGCTGCCCTGGCATTGGCCCGTGACCTGACCACAGGCACAGAGACCGGCCTGCTGAAAGACATGGTGGTTCTTATGACACCCATATTCAATGCTGACGGCAATGAAAAATTCAGTGACCAAAACCGGCAGAGCCAGAACGGACCCAAAGAAGTGGGCGTGCGTTACAACGGACAGCAGCTGGACCTTAACCGTGACGCCATAAAACTGGAATCACCGGAAGTAACAGCCATGGTTACAAAAATCCTCAATACATGGGACCCGGCGCTGCTTATCGACTGCCACACAACAAACGGCTCCTATCATCAAGAGCCGGTCACCTATGTATGGGGATACAATCCCAACGGCGACCCGCGGATTATTGACTTTATGCGCACGAAGATGAATCCGTACCTTAAAACAGCCATGGAAAAAGACTTCGGCATTCTTGCGGTGGAATACGGCAATTTTATGGATTACAGAAATCCGGGAAAAGGGTGGACACCGGCCGGGCCCCAGGTCCGGTATATAACCAACTACACCGGGTTGAGAAACCGCCTGGCTATCCTCGATGAGAACTACACCCACGCCGACTACAAAACCAGAGTAAAGGGCGCATACGCCCTCCTGCATTCGTCATTGACATTCTGCAGCAGGAACAAAGAGGATATTCAGAACCTGCTGGCCCAGGCTGATGCAGCGTCAATACAGCGTGGTATTAAACCGGCGCAGGCAGACTCTTTTATCGTGGAGTACAACCAGGAAGCCTATGACAAGAAAATAACACTGCGTGCCTATGACTTTGAAATTGAAGAGAGGGAAAATTCCTGGCCCCGCATTAAAAAACTCGACACCAAAAAGACGCTGCACCTGCCCTATTACGCAAAATACACAGCAAAACGGTCAGTTAAATTCCCCTTTGGATATTTGATTCCCGTGTACAACAAAACACTTGAACAGAAACTGCTGCAGCACGGCCTTGTCGTGGAGAAACTCACAGAGCCGGTGACCCTGTCTGTCGAAGAATTCAGCATCACAGATATTAAATCGGGCAAACGCCCATATCAGGGGCATTATCTCTGCCGGCTGACCGGCACATCAAAAACTGTAGAAAAAACCTTTGGCAGCGGTACTCTGTTCGTGCCCACAGGCCAGCGCCTGGGCAGCCTGGCAGCATACCTGTGCGAACCCGAAATGGATGACGGCCTTGTGGCGTGGAACTTTTTTGACAGGTTTCTTGTGTCCCAGTGGGGCTCCAGATTCATGACGCTGCCCGTATACAGGGTCATGGCTCCGGCCAACCTTGCAGCAGAGCAGATTGTCCAGTGACGGGCCGTAAAAAAGGAGCATTCTGATGTTCCAGTCTCATATCGGCGAGATAGCAGCCCTCGGCACTGTCATCTGCTGGACCGTATCCTCACTCTCCTTTGAGTATTCAGGGAAAAAGATCGGTTCCTTAACTCTCAATTTTGTACGGCTTGTCATGGGAGTGGCCGCACTTTCGTTATACCTGTTTATTACCCGGGGATATTTCCTGCCGCTGCATTCCACATCACATGTATGGATATGGATGGCCATATCAGGAGTAGTTGGATACGGCCTTGGCGACCTGTTCCTGTTTCAGGCCTTTGTGGTTGTGGGCGCCCGGGTTTCCATGCTTATCATGGCCCTTTCACCGCCCATAACCGCGCTTATCGGGTGGCTGTTCCTGGGAGAGCAGCTGGGGTCCCTGGACTTTTTAGGAATGGCGCTGGCAATTACCGGCGTATCAATTGTCATTCTGCGGCCGTCCACTGAAAAAAGAACGATGAAATTCGCTCATCCTGTTATGGGTGTGCTCCTGGCATTCGGCGGCGCAGTATTTCAGGGTCTGGGCCTTGTATTGAGCAAATACGGCATTGAGAATGATAATGCGGTAAGCGCCTCGCTTATCAGGGCCATTGCAGGCTCCGTTGTATTCGGTCTTATTCTGTTATTCAGCAAGCGCATGAAATATCTTTCAAAAGCCGTAAAACATACACGGGCCATGAGTATGGCGTTTCTGGGAGCCTTTTTCGGGCCGTTCATCGGTGTGACATTGTCCATCTTTGCTGTTCAGCACACAGCAACAGGCATAGCATCAACAATCACATCAATTGTTCCTGTTGTCATCATTCTGCCCTCAGTGTTGTTTTTTCATGAAAAAATCACAGTCAGGGAGGTGCTGGGAGCCCTTATTGCTGTTGGAGGCGTTGGAATTCTTTTTATGTAGGATACGAATTAGCTTGACTTGATTTTTGATATTTATTATATTCAATTCTTGCAGAATATACAAGAATTACGGAGGTTATTAACTGATGTACGCAATCATTGAAGTAGGCGGTTTTCAATACAAAGTCACAAAAGACCAGAAACTCAACGTACCTAAAATCGAACAGGAAGTGGGCAAGAAGGTAGATTTCAAAGACGTGCTCCTTGTTGTTGATAAAGATAAAGTTGATATTGGAAAACCTGTAATTAAAAATGCAGCTGTAACTGCCACTGTTATATCTCACGGCAGATACAAGAAAATCAATGTTTTCAAGAAAAAACGCCGCAAAGGATACAAGGTGTTGAAAGGCCACCGCCAGGATTACACCAAGATCCAGATAGACTCTATTGGAGCGGCAAAACCGGCAGCTAAAAAACCCGCGGACAAGGAATCGGCCCCTAAAGCTGCTGAAGCCAAGCCCGCGGCCAAAACAGCAGCCAAAAAACCCGCTGCTAAAGCCCCGGCGAAAAAATCGGCCCCTAAAAAGCCCGCGGCCAAGCCGAAAACCGGCACCGCAGCAAAAGCAGCACCCAAGACTGCCAAGCCTGCGGCCAAAACAACCGCCAAGAAAACGGCCGCGAAAAAGAAAGCAGCAGCCAAACCCGCGGCAGCAAAAAAACAGGATGACACGAAGTAACATACAGAGGTATTTATTATGGCACACAAGAAAGGTGTTGGAAGCTCCAAGAACGGCAGAGACAGTAATGCGCAGCGGCTTGGTGTAAAACGTTACGGCGGCCAGATAGTTAAAGCCGGCAATATCATAGTACGGCAGCGCGGAACAAGGTTTCACCCGGGACTCAATGTCGGGCGGGGCAAAGATGACACTCTGTTTGCAAAAAGCGACGGCAAAGTTGTTTTCGAAAACAGAGGCGGCAAAAAATTTGTCAGCATCCACCTGTCCTGAGTATAGAAATATCTAACAATTTCATTGTTTTTTAAAGCCGTCGCATACGCTGACGGCTTTTTACATCGGGAACTTCAGTCTGTTTTATTTCGTATAATATAGTGGCTAAACACAAATTAAAAGGCTGTTATTGTGCCTTTTTAGAGAGGAGCGGCCATGAAACGTTTAACTGCAATCACAGGCATTTTTGTTCTGGTCATTATGTTCATGCTGACGGGATGCTATACCCGTGTAATGATTCAGGACCAGGGCTCCCGTGTATCGCACTATAATGACTACTCGGTTAGCGAAGAGCCTTACACCGATTATTACGACTCCTATGATGATGCGTACGATGCTGATATCCATGTGACCCACGACTACTATTTATATGGCGATTTCTGGTACGGTGATACATGGTATGACCCGTTCTGGGCTTCATCATCGTGGCATTCACGCTACTACTGGGACCGCTGGTTCTGGCGGTACCGTGACCCATGGATGTGGGATTCCTGGTATTACGGATACTCATACCGGCACTGGCCCTATACAGGCGGCGGATGGTACTATCCTTCGTATCACTGGAACTATATGGACCCCTACTACGCCTATTACAGCGGCTACTACTCGTCAACACCCCAGAAGCGGCGCAACTTTGACCGCAGACAGAACCTCGGGTCCGATACATTTAATCCGACTGTAACAACCGGAGGAGCAGGAAACCGGCTTTCAAAAGCAGGCACTTCCGACAGAAGGACAAGGCGTTCAGTATCTTTTACAGACAAGACTTCCTCTTCGGGATCGGGCTCACGGGTGCTTATTACGCAGGGGCCCAGGATACGCAGAGACAAGACCTATAATTCAGGGGCCTCGTCATCAACACGGGCCTCATCGCGTACATCTTCCCGGAAAAGCGCTTCAGCAACACGGGTCAGCCGTACACGGAAAACACCTTCCAGGTCATCATCATACAAAAGGTCGTCATCGGGTTCGTCATACACACGATCCCGCAGTTCATCAACCCGTTCAGGATCTTCTTCATCGTCATCCAGATCCGGGAGCTCCAGGTCATCATCAAAAAGCGGATCATCAAGACGATCCAGGAAATAATAGTTCCTTTCTCGTAATGCAGCGCAAAGAGTCCGGATGCATGTGCTTCCGGGCTCTTTTTTGTCTTAATCTTTACTTGACTTTAATGGTATTTTCCCTTATTTTTCTACTGCCTTTGAATAAATATCGGAGGAATAATCTGAAATGAAAATAAAACTTTGTTGCGCCCTCCTTATACTCGTATCTGCTGCGGCATTCTGCCAGCCCGGGTCATTAAACCTTGGATATGTAATTGATACACCTGCTGCCAACCTTCCTGACCGAGGCGAGATACAATCGAGCCTGAGCATGTATACAAACGGCGGCCTTCTCGGATCCATTCTCATCGGCCTGAGCCCCAGGTTCGCCCTGGGCGTTTCCTACGGCGGTGAAAATATCATCGGCACAGGCGATGTCAACCTGAATCCCCAGCCGGCCGTTGAAATACGGTACCTGCTGTTTACAGAACAAAATCTCTTTCCTGCAATACAGATAGGATTCAATTCTCAGGGACAGGGGCCATATAGTGATGACCTTAAACGGTATGCGGTTAAATCACCCGGCATATACGCGGTTGCAAGCAAGAACACATCATTCCTTGGGGGCCTGGGCATCCATGGCGGCATAAACCTCAGCATGGAAAACAGCGACGGGGACAAAGACCCCAATATATTTTTCGGCTGCCACAAACACCTGAACAAAGACCTGGTGCTGCTGGCTGAGTACAACACAGCTGTTAATGACAATGATGACAATGCTGTTGGTTCAGGAAAAGGCTATCTTAACTGCGGTGTACGCTGGGTATTCGCACAGCAGCTCTTCATAGAATTCGACATTAAGAACATTCTTGAAAATGGAAATAATATTGCCGGCATATCACGAGAGGTCAAGCTGTATTACACAACACATTTTTAAGAGCCTGTGTATCCTGAAAAGCCGGACGACAGCACCATTCATGTTACATATATATCCTGTAGACGACCGATTAACCTTGCACCTTGCCATGGAGCTGTATAATGGGTAAAAAAAACAGACACTTCTTTATCCAGAAACTTGTTGACACTCTCACCATTAGTTCCCAGCAGGAATTTCTCGATGAACTGCACAGCGAAGGCATCCACATAAGCCAGTCCACCCTTTCCAAAGACCTCAAAGAACTCGGCATTATCAAGGTCAGGAGCAAAAACGGTAAATTCCGTTTCCTCCAGACCAAAGAACGGGACAGTTTCCGCACAGGTGTGCTCCTTCAAAGAGAAGTCCTCGATTATCTTCAGGAAACCACTGTCGTTAATAATATGCTTGTATGTAAAACAGTACTTGGAAATGCCGGCGGACTTTCAAGGTGCCTCGACAACATAGGATGGCCGGAAATTATTGCAACCATTGCCGGCGTTGACACACTGCTTGTTATTACCAGATCCAAGGACGATGCAAAAGAAGTAGATAAAAAACTGCACGACCTGGCCATTCCCGACCGTAAAATCCGCGTATAACTCACTATGTTCCATAATCCTGCATGATCATCATGTCCCTGTAAAAAAACAGCTTGCATTTATAGTGCCACCGGCATTGAAAGCTGCCGGCTGAACTGTTTTTTCAAATTCAAAATTCATGGGATCTGCACCTGGCATGAATGGCGGGCAGAAAATGTTCCGCTGCACTGGAATAGTATAATTCGCATCAGAACCGAATGCCCGGGACGCTGATGGCGCATGTATGCATGCAGGAAAGTGCCGTTTCCGGGCCGCGTCCCCGGCTCACCAAACAGTAATGTCTTGTTGCCCTGCAAACAGGGCCCGGCCCCCTATACCGGTCCCCGTTTAAGCTCAAGGCTGAGTATAAAATTTCTTCCAGGCCCGTTTATGCCTGAGCCGTGCTCCCGGTAATTGATATCAAATATGTTCTCAACACATGCGTTTATCCGCAGACAGCGTGACAGGTCATACTCGGCACGCACTGTGACAATGTGCCATCCCGGAGTTCCCCCCTGGGGTATACGCGGATCATCGAGGTCATCGGCAGACAGCCTGTCTTGTTTTGACGCGAACCGCACAAAGCCTTCCACAAATCCGCGGGATAACCGGCGCCGGACGCCTGCCAGCCCGAAAAACGGCGGTATTCCCCCCACAGGCTCATTCTGAGTAACATTCCACCCGTAGGGGAGGGTTATGTTTGCAAAAACATTCAGACTGTTCCACGAACAGCTTACTGCTGATTCCAATCCGCATACATAGGCTCTGCCTGTATTCTGTTTGGACTTTACCTTGTACACTGTTCCATTGCGTTCTATATAGGGATCAGCTCCGTACAGTGCGTCAGCGCTTGCGATAAGGTCTGTAATACCTGCATAGTATACAGAAGCCGCAGCTGAAAGATTTCCGCCCGACACCTTGAGTCCGGCATCAACACTGGTCATCTGTTCAGGTTTCAGCCCGGGATTGGGTATTTCGAAAACCGACCCTTTAGACTCACCCAGCTTGGATATGTCACTGAGATTCGGCGCGCGAAATGCCTGTCCGGCGTTTACTGTAACATGCACGTCGCCGGTCACATCCCAGATAAGCCCCGCGCTCCCCGTTACAGAACTGAAATCCTGGTGTACCGATGTTCCGAAAAGGCCCGCCGCCGGGCTTGTATGCGGCAGGCTGAATTCAGCATAAAACGCACTGTACCTCACGCCCAGAATTCCTTTGAGAGCTGCTGACACAGCAATCTCATCCTGCACGAACAGGCCCAGGCTGGTATATTCAGATCCGTCAGGATAACGTGCCTGTTCATCAGCGGTCATCTCAAGGGTTACAGGATCCTGTGTATGCCTTTCGGCTCCTACCCTGTCATGGTATATATCGGTACCATAGGTAAACAAATGTCTGTATGCATAGGAGTGGAACTGCACAGAAAGGCCGCCGGTCTTTACTCCCACCCATTCCCTGCTTATTGCTGATTCCTGTGATTTCTGTGTGAGTCTTCCTTCCTGCTGATTGTGGTATGACAAAGTTGCCTGGACCGATGAAACATAGGGATTATTCAGGCTCTGGTTAATGCGGAGATAGGAAAGCTGTCTCTGCTGCGGATCATAGAACCACTTGTAGTATCCGTTGTTCTCATACTTGTCATACCTGGGCAGGTCTGTTTTTCTGGTATACTGGGAAGCGACAGTTACCTTGGTGGTTTTTGCCGGATAGCACACCAGTTTGTAATTCCAGTCAAGGCAGTCAAATCCGGAAGGCTTCTGTACGGCCCCGTTTTGTGAATGTTCAAGCCCGGGGGTTGACCGTCTGCTTCCCCTGCGCAGGTCTTTGAAGCGTTTAATACTGATACCGCCGGTAAGACCTGCACGTTCTGTAGCATATGACATATCGGCCCGCCACGTGCGCTCCTGGTCAGCCGATGCCAGCCTGCCGAAAAGCCTGTACGCCAGGCCCCCACTGCCCTGTTCCGGTGTACGCTCTGAAGTAACAGCATTGACAGTGCCTCCCAGAGCGTCGCTGCCGTACATGACAGACCCGGGGCCCCGCACAACCTCCAGCTGTTCAAGGGTAAAATAGTCGACCATGGTCAGATAGGAGTGATTGCCCAGCCGGTATGTGGAATTATTGAGGCGTATACCGTCAACCAGCAGCAGAATCTGGTTGGAGCTGAGTCCCCGAATAACAGCAGATCCTCCTCCGTGGCTGGTCTTCTGTATAAATACACCCGGTTCTTCCCGCAGCGCCTCGGCCGATGTTTTGCCGTTACGCTGTCTCACAACAGACCCGGGTACCAGATTAAGAGCCTGCGGTACATCAGTAACCTCTGTCTCGGTTCGGGTTGCGGTCACAGAAACACCCGGTGTATGCAGAACCGTTCCCCTCAGATATACGGTTCCCAGGTCGTTTGTCTTATGTTTCCGGATAACAACCGGTGATACTACTCTCTTTGTATACGCGATATGGGTAATACGGAGGCTGTATACACCTTCAGGCACTTGTTCCAAAACAAAACAGCCGTCCTGGTCCGTAACACATCCGACCATAGTCTCAGCCAGCTGCACATGGGCTTTGACTATTGGCCGGCCCCCTGCATCGGCCACCCTTCCCTTAAGGGTTCCGGTACCCGGCGATTCAGAGCTGTAACAGAACACAGCTGTCAGGAAAAAGGATATTGATATAAAACGGGTTGCGGATCGCATTACTCGGGCTCCTTTACAGTCATCGGATCAGAATGAGTTCTTCCTGGGGTGTTGAGAGGAATTCACATCCCTGCTCAGTTACGACAACGATCTCTTCCATAGTGGCAACACCATAGCCTTCCACCTGAAGACGCGGTTCAATAGTGTACACCTGGCCCGCTTCAATCTTCAGGAAGGGCAGGTCTTTGTACCTGTCCCACTGGGGGCACAGCAGGCCTGCCCCGTCATGAGCCCTTCGCCCCACCTGATGCCCCAGGGCGTGGGGGAACTCCTCATAGCCGCGGTCTGTAATGAATGACCTGGCAACGTCATCTATCTTCCACCCTTCTATGCCGGGCTTTAATGCTTTTGCCGCAGCCTGAATCGAATCGCGTATTGTTTCAAATCCGCGCACAACCGGTTCAGGCGCCTGGTCTTCATCGGCCCGCAGAAAGTACCAGGTACGCTGCAGGTCCGATACATAGCCATCATAATTGACACCGAAATCTATGTTCATAATATGACCGGGCTGAATTTTCCTCTGTGTGGGATTGGCGTGAGCTCCTGCGCTTTCAGGCCCGGTAAATACAGCCGGGCACTGGTCCGGGTCCCAGGCCGGTTTCAGCCCCCGTTTTTCCATCCTCTGTCTGATAAAATTCTGCACATCCTGTTCAGTATGTCCGGCAACGGCAAAGCCGGTTACTTCATCAAATATCTCCAGTGTTATCTCTATAGCTTTTTTGATCCTGTCAAGCTCAGCCGGAGATTTCCGGCCGCGCACCGCAGAGATGACCGGTGCGCTCGGTTCAAGCCTTTCAGCCCAGGGCGTGCCTTCAAGGTACTGCATCAGGTTCAGATACATGCCGTGGGTCAGGCCGTCGGACATCACATCTCCGGCAGAATAGTTTATAGCGATCCGCTGGGGGCCCATCTCCTGGAAAACATCGAGCAGCGGTTTTTTTATTGAATCAACATAGGAAATGACCTCATAACCGGCGTGGTCTTTAATATTCTGGGCGTCAAGGCTCCCGACAATTGCCACAGCCCTGCCCTCTTTGAAAATGATAAAGGCTGACTGCCACGTGCAGTTTGTCCCGAGGATCAGATCCAGCACCGGGTCTGGCGTGGATGACGTCTCTCTCGTAAAGGTGAGCCACGCATCAATGTCCTTCTCTTGTAAAATGGAACATGCCTGATGTATCTTCTCATTAATCATGCAGCACCTCGTGTATTATGAATTTTTCTGGTGTTCCCATATTTTAGCATAGAGCACAAACAGGTAGATGGCTGAAAAGAAGCATACAAGAAATCCTGTTTTCCCGTCCCTGTAGCCCTTTTTCGCGATATACATCCTTAAAAAACGCGACAGGCTGTGCAGGTGCATATCATACCACCGGACCTTCCTGCTGCCCATACGCTTCAGTTTGTCTGTAACTTCCAGCGAGGTATACCGGTTCATCTTAAAAAAATAGTCCTGTATTGACTGGTAGGAAAAATGCAGGATATCTCCTTCAATTTTCTCAACAGGGCCGGAAACTGAAAACCCTTCGTGGATCGATACCTGGGGGACAGATACCGAATCCTTCCTGAAACAGCGGAGCACCCAGTCCGGCGACCATCCGCAGTGGCTGACCGGTGTCCCCAGAAAATGGTTCTTTCTGTTTATCTTAAATCCGTTGCTCTTCCCGCTGCTCACAGCCCGTGTAATTGACTCCCGCAGTTCCGGTGTTGCCTGCTCATCGGCATCGAGGAACAGGATCCACGGGCCGGCAGCTTTAGACACGGCAAACCGGCGCTGGTTCACATAACCCTGCCAGGGCCGGATATGCACAGCTGCGCCGTGCTTTTCCGCTACGGCAGCTGTGTTATCGGTACTTTCAGCGTCAACAACAATGAGTTCATCGGCCCACTGCACGCTTTCAAGACAGGCCCCAATATTTCGCTCTTCGTTTTTTGTAATAACAACGGCTGAGATCATGATTCTGTAATTCTATATTCATTGGATTTGTCTGTATGCTGACCGTATGTATCCAGCAGCTCTTTGAGAGCGGCAAAGACTGCGTCTGTTTCCACTGATGCAGTCTTTTTGTCAGCAGAACGCACAGCCCTGAATTTTTCTCCCGGAGGTTTCCACAATGCCGGATCTGTCGGCCCGAACACAGCTGCCAGGGGTGTGCCTGCTGCAGCGCATAGATGCATGATTCCCGTATCATTGCATACAACAGCGGTACACAGAGAAAAATGCACCGCCTGCTGCCGCAGGGAAGACGGGGGTATCAGCTGAACCGGCACAGAAACCGTGTTCTCGAATTCACGTGCCATATCATACTCTTTAGGCCCCCAGAACACAGCTGGCATGGTTCCGTATGTGTTATAGACTTTGGCTGCCGTCTCAGTTAACTTTTCAACAGGCCACCGGTTTTCCTTTTTATTGGCGCCTATGTGAATACCCACAACCGGGTCCTGGGTGTACATCTCCTTATACCGCTTGAATGTATTCTGCTTCTCCTGTTCAGATATGTTTATCCGCTCCGACAGGTCCGGCACAGGAATTCCGAGATATTCGACGATCTCTGCATTCCTCTTCACCTGGTGGAGATGCGAACCGCCGTCAGGCACGCAGATATTGTAGAAAAAATTCCTGCTGCAGCCGCCGAATGGAAACCGTTCGGACCCCACAACATACCGCGCTCCTGAAAACCATGCAATAAGGTCACTGGTAAGAGAATGGCTTTCCGATGCAAGCACAATAGCCATATCCCACCTTTTTTTCAGAGCCCTGACAAACTGGATGATTCCCCGAATGGTCCACTGCGGGCCGTTCTCATAGAATATGAGGAGTTCATCTATATACGTGTGGTTTTTTGCCGCGTCAGCTGCGTAGCTCCGCGCTACCAGGCCGATATGCGCCTCAGGGAATGCCCTGCCTACTGCATGCCACGCCGGTGAAGACAGAAGAAAATCACCCAGCTGGTCATGGGGACGGACAATAAGGATGTTCTTTACTTCAGCCCAGACAATATCTTCCGGTTCCATGGGCTGCCTGGCGGCAATCCTTTCAATCCACCTGAGTCCGTTATGCTTAAAATACTGGTCTATCCTGTTCCAGAGTCTCACTGTATCACCTGCCGGGCCCGCTTTTAAATTGAACGTTCGATTGACGCGTACGCGTTATGATTGTGAATGGATTCAAAATTTTCCGATTCAACTTTGTACCAGAAAATCCGCTTATCCTGCTCCAGCCGGACAGCCAGCTCTCTAACAACATCTTCAACAAACATGGGATTGTCAAAAGCCTGTTCTGTAACTGCCTTTTCATCAACCCGTTTCAGCAGCGAGTACACAGGGCTTGATGCCGATTCCTCTGCATACTCGATAAGCTCTTCAATCCAAACCATTTTTTTTGAGCGGATCTGGATACTGACCACTGAACGCTGGTTATGAGCCCCGCGCTCAGATATCTCTTTTGAACAGGGGCACAATGTGGTAACCGGTACCTGCACGCCCACGACAAAATCCTTTTTTCTACGCAGCGTCCCTGTATATGAGCAGTTGTATTCCATCAGGCTCAGGGCTTTGGAGACCGGAGCCTTTTTTTCAATAAAATAGGGAAACCGTACTGCCATATGAGACTCTTCAGCATTGAGTTTCTTTTTCATGGTATGCAGGATCTGCTCTACCGTATCGATGTGCAGGTTCTTGTGGTACTTGTTCAGTATCTCAATAAACCGCGACATATGAGTACCGCGGAAATTATGGGGCAGGCTGACATACATGTCAATTGACCCCACTGTATGCTGCAATTTTCTCACCCGGTCACGCACCGTCACCGGATATACCAGATTCTTGACACCGACCCTGTCAATCGGCACATTTCTGTTATCAGGCTGGTTCTGTATGTCAATCACTGTTTTTCTCCCCGTGATATTCAGCTGTCACAACAGTTTTCACATTGCCCCGGGGATTGAAATCACCCGTCACTTTCATATACCGCGGCTTGGCAATTCCCGCCAGGTCATCGAGAATCAGGTTTACTGCTGCTTCATGGAACATGCTTTCATTCCTGAATTTGTTAATATACAGCTTCAGCGATTTAAGTTCAATAATATATGTATCGGGCACATAGGTCAGCCGTATTACTGCGAAATCAGGATACCCGGTTATGGGGCACAAGCAGGTGAATTCCGGCAGAGTTACATCGACCTGATAGTCTCTGTCAGGGTACTGGTTGTCAACAACAGTCAATTTTGAATCACGTATCTCCTTTTGTCCCCGTTTCAGCTCCGCCATACACTCCTCCGAAAAATTGTAATGTTGTCACACATATCTGGTGGGATCCGCAATACCCGCCTCTCTGAAACCTTTTTTACGCAGCAGGCACGCGTCGCACCTTGCACATGCCCTGCCCTGCTCATCAGGATCATAACAGCTCACGGTCATACTGTAATCAACGCCCAATTTACTTCCTTTTCGAATAATATCGGACTTGGTCAGATGCACCAGCGGCGCGTGAATAGAGTATGGACTCCCCTGTGTGCCGCTCCTGGTTCCCAGGTTGGCGGTGTGCTCAAATGACCGGATGAATTCCTCCCTGCAGTCAGGGTACCCTGAATAATCCAAAGCGTTTACACCGATAAAAATATGACAGGCTCCCAGAGACTCGGCCCATGCAAGGCCGATAGACAGAAAAACCGTGTTTCTGGCCGGTACATAACTGGCAGGGATGCTTCCGTCGGTTATGTCCTGTTCAGTCCGGTCACGGGGAATATCTCCGTCGCCGGTCAGGGCTGATCCGCCGAAAAGCGACAGGTCTATATCAAAAATGACGTGTTCAGCCGCGCCCAGGGCCCGGGCAATTCTGCGGGCCGATTCCAGTTCTATGCGGTTCCGCTGCCCGTACCTGAAGCTCAGGGCGTGACAGGAAAATCCTTCAGATTTTGCGATAGCCAGTGTTGTGCTTGAATCAAGGCCGCCGCTTAACAGAACAACTGCTTGCAAATCTTTCCGTTCCATGTCACACTCCCCTGTCCACATGGGGCCAGATTATCTTGTGCAGCTGCAGATGCAGCCGCGCGTTGAGCCTGTGTTCCAGAAGAGCCTGTGCAGCTGTTTCTGCATCGAGCATACCCGGCACCGGTGAAAAAAGCACTGCTGCTCTTTCATAAAGCCGGTATGATTCAACAATTTTTCTGGACCAGTGAAAATCATCAATTGATGTCAGGACAAACTTCACCTCATCTCCGGGTCTCAGCCGGTCAATGTTATCCATATCCGTTGCCCCGGACTCACCGCTGCCCGGTGTTTTCAAATCCATAATACACCGTAGGTGCCCGGGCAAAATGCTTATATCCCTGGATCCGTTTGTCTCAACCTGGACATCACAGCCCCGTTCTGCCAGCAGGTTTGCCAGAGCCACACAGGCCTCGGGCTGCATGAGCGGTTCTCCTCCGGTAATCGTCACTCTGGGACAGGAAAAACTGAGCGCCCGCTCTGCAATGGAATCGACACTCATGGATTCTCCGCCGGTCCTCGCGTATACAGTATCACAGTATGTACAGTTGAGATCGCATCCTGCCAGCCTGATAAATACCGTGGGATACCCCTGGCTGAGGGACTCTCCCTGGATAGAGTAGAATATTTCAGAAACGGCAGCCACTATTACTTCTCGTAGGTCACCGCGTACTGATCCGACTCCCACACTGTCACCCGTGCCATAGTAACAAAATCCGGCAAAACCCCGCTGACCTCTGTATAGCAGTACCGGGCCAGGTTCTCAGCAGTGGGATTCTCCTTGTCAAAAGGCGGAATCCCATTGATATAATTGTGGTCCAGCCGGTCAACAACCTTGTTGGTGAGGGCTTTCAGTTGTTTAAAATCAAAGGAGATCCCGATTTCATCAGTTTTATGTGCCTGTATCTCCACACGGACACGCCATGTGTGGCCGTGTATTTCACTGCATTCGCCGTTATATCCGTGCAGCTGATGAGCCGCTGCAAAATGTGTTTCATACCGTATTGTATACATTCAGTTCTCCATGCGTTCATGTACGCCGTGTCACCGGCAATAGAGTATAGCAAGTTTTTCTTTTATTGTCAAGCAGGTTTCACTCATGCGTAGCATCAGTAAAACTATGGGGTTACACCTGCTGCTTAAAGCCCTTTGAATCCCATCAAAGATACACGGTGAATTCAGTGCCCTCTCCCGGGCTGCTCTCAACCTCGATGGCCCCCCCATGATCCGATACTATCTTCTGAGTGATCACAAGGCCCAGGCCTGTGCCTTTACCTTTGGTGGTAAAATCAGGATCGAATATGCGATTAAGCAGTTCCCGGCTCATCCCGGAACCTGTGTCTGAAACAGTCACCTTCACAGTATACTCCTGCCTGTCGGCCATACCGGTTGAGATAATTACCCTGTCGCCGGGACTGCACGCCTCTATACTGTTCTTTACCAGGTTTACAAACACCCGTTTTATCTGCTCCCTGTCTGCCAGTATCTCAGGCACCACCCGGCCGGGCTGTGCTTCCAGTTCTATGTCCCCGGCCATGGGGCCCAGTACAGCACAGACGGTCCGTATCACATCATTGATGGGGACCGCTGCCTTTTCCGGTTTGGGCATACGCGCGAATGTCGAGAATTCTGATGCCATGGCACCCAGTGAATGCAGCTCATCTTCGACTGCAGCAATACTTTCAAAAACATTCTTGGGCACATCCTGGCCGGCAAAATGGTTCCTGAGCCGACGCAGCGAGATGGATACCGGTGTAAGGCTGTTCTTTATTTCGTGGGAAATGGCCCGTGCCACCTGCCGCCACGCAGCAATGCGCTCGGCCCTGGCAAGCTTTTCCCTGCTTTCGCGCAGGTCATTGACCATTGTATTGAATGAATCGCCCAGAAACTGGAATTCGTCCCGTGTATGCACCTGAACCTGGGCATTCAGATCGCCCTTTTTCACCTGCTCCATGCCGTAAACCAGAGTCTGTACAGGCCTGCTTACCTGGCCTGCCAGTTTTCTTGAAACATAAAAACTCATCATCACAAGCAGGCCGATGACAACTACTGCCAGGCTCCATATTATATTCTTTTCCAGAAGAGAGTTACGTATAACCGATAAGGTGCTCTGCACTTCCATTGCTCTTGCCAGGTCATCCCTTGTCTGGAACACATACGGCTCTACCCTGTAATAGAGCATACCTGAGCAGGGTGTGCCTGCACGTGCTACAGCAATGTAGGGAACATCGCCGTGCATAAACAGCACACTTGCAGAGGTGTCTGCCGTATGCCTGCCTGACAGCGGGAAAAACCGAACCAATACAGAATCGGGCACTGGATTTTCTCCCGCCTCAATGGTTTCGGCCAAAACGCAGGTATCGGGCCCCGCTTCGAACAGGGCTGCGCCGTGTATATCCCAGTCCTTCAGTGTTTCAGGCGACCAGGCATTCTGCGGCACAGCAGCCAGAAAATCCCTGCCCCTCTCCTCTGTCTGACGTCTCACTGTATCCATGGAATCGTTGAGAATATCCTGCATACCCGGCAGCAGCAGCAGATTCATACCGCGGGTCACAAGATTGGCTGAGAAAAACACAAAGGGTACCGTAGGTACAATAACGAACAGAATGAACAGGGCTGTCAGCCGTATTCTGAAACCTGCGCCCCGGCCCTCTTTTCTGCGGATCAGAAACAGGGCCAAGCCTGTAAAAAAGAGAATCGCTGCCAGCCATATCAGAAAAATACTCACTGTATTTATACTCCCATTCGGCTTCGCTTGACCATATAGGCAGTGAGCGCATCACTGTACAATGTATCTGTACGGAGCAGGTTGTAGTCTATCCGGTGTTCTCTGCACTCTTTTCTGTATGCGTGTATAAACTGCTCCACTTTCTCTTTATACGATTTCCTCAGGTAAAGCGTTTCAACAGATACTGCATTATGTGATTCCATATCCCGTACCTCAACATTGCCCCTGAGATTAAAATCGAGCTCCAGGGGATCAAGAATGTGAAACACAATGACTTCATGCTTTCTGTGGCGGAAATGCTTTAACGCCCGCATAACCTCCTGCTGGCTGTCCAGCAGATCTGACAGCACAATGATGAGGCTCCGCCGTGTTATGCGTTCTGCCAGGTCATGGAATGTGGAAGCCACCTGCGTTTCACCCCGGCCTGTCAGTTTCTCGATCTCAGACAGAATGACATGCAGGTATCCCGGAGCAGACCTGGGCGGCATAAACGTGCGCACTGCTTTGTCAAAGGTCACCAGGCCCGCGGCGTCCCTCTGCCTGATAAGCATCCAGGCAAGGGCCGCAGCCAGATACTTGGCGTACTGCAGTTTTGAGACGTCGCCGGAACCGAATGTCATTGACCCGGATCCGTCCACAATGAGGTGCGCCCTGACATTGGTCTCTTCCTGGAACCGTTTTACATAGAACCGCTCGGTCCTTCCAAGAACCTTCCAGTCTATGTCCTTTATTGAATCGCCGGTCATATAGGGCCGGTATTCGGAGAATTCAACGGAAAATCCGTGAAAAGGGCTCTTGTGCAGCCCAGTAATAAAACCCTCCACAACCAGGCGCGCTATCAGGTCAAGCCGGTTAATCTTTGAAAGAACTGCCGGATCCAGATAGGAACGTCCATTCTGTGTGCGCCTGCCGGTCATGTGCGCCTGCTCCGCTGTTTTCTTTTGCGCGAGTCCCTTACAGGCCGCGTTTTCACTTGGCGGGTATCAGGCGGCCCTGTTACCGCCTCTTTCTGCATCTGCCGTTTCCTGCTGTCGCGTTCAACATAAATCTCTTCATTGGTAAAAGGATTGATGCCTGTTGCGTACATAACACCTGACCAGGTTGAGGGCAGCGGGGTGAATATCTGCACCTGTTCCGGTGTTACACGCAGTTTTTTTGAGGCGAATCCCCGCAGGCGCCGCATATGCTCAACAGTGGAAGCCGGATGCGCAGCGATAAAATAGTAGGTCACAAACTGTTTTTTCCCGGCCTTCCTGGTCAGGCCATAGAATCTGTCTTTGAACCGGATTACCGTTCCCGGCCCCGGTTTCCCCATTGCATCGAGCACCTCTTTTTCTGTATGCTCCGGTGCGATCTTTATCTGGCCCGAGGTATGTTTGTACACAACCTGCTTCAGAAAACTGTTACCATGCCTGATGTCTGCATCAATCAGGTCAGGCCGTATACCCGAGGCCACGAACACCCGTTTGACTCCTTTGACTGCTGCAACACGCCGCAGCAGTGCCGCATAGGGCCTGTGCGTGGGTTCCAGGCCCGTGCACACATGGGGATAGAGGCACCGTTTGTCCCGGCATGCGCCGTGCTCCTTTTTTCTGCTGCATTCAAATCCGTACATATTTGCGGTAGGCCCGCCCACATCCTGTACGATACCCCGGAACTTTGGATGGGCTGTAAATGCCTCAACCTCCCTTACAATGGATGCTTCGCTTCTCCACCGCACCAGCCTTCCCTGGTGAACTGCAATAGAACAGAAATTACATTCGCCGTAACAGCCTCTGTGGCTGGCAACGGAAAACCGTATGGTGCTGAGGGCCCGCACTTCTCCGTGTTTCTGATGTATTGGATGGGCGTCCCGTTCAAAGTGCAGTGCGTAAACTCTGTCAAGTTCCTGCTGCGACATGTACGGTGCAGGAGGATTGTGCACCAGAAACCGGGTATCCTGTTTCTGCACCATGCCTTGTGCATGTACCGGGTCATTGTTCTCATAAAATGTCCGGAACATGGTAATAAATGCGTGTTTATCATCCTTTACCTGGTCATAGGAAGGAAGCTCCAGAAATCCCGGTTTTATATCTTTTGAAATATAGCATACACCCCGCACATCATGGCCGTCACCGCCTTCAGACAGGCTGCGCGCCAGTTCAATAATGCTTTTCTCCCCCATGCCGTATATAATATAATCGGCTTTGGCGTCAAACAGGATTGAACGGCGGATATTCCGCGACCACGCGTCATAGTGGGCAATACGGCGGAGGCTGGCTTCCACTCCTCCCAGGACGATTGGTCTTGTCTGCTTGAAATTCCGTTTTATCAGATTTGTATACGTGATAACCGCTCTGTCGGGCCGCTTTATATTATCTACACCCGGTGTATAGTCGTCGCGTTTTCTTCTTTTCCCCGACGCCGTATAATTGGCCACCATGGAATCAACTGAACCGCCGGTCACTCCCCAGAACAGTTTCGGCTCTCCCAGGCGGTTTATATCCCGCGCTGAATCAATATCAGGCTGGGGTATAATACCGACTCTGTATCCTGCGTTTTCCAGTACTCTTCCGATAACCGCCGCCCCGATGAACGGACTGTCAATATA
>Ga0272442_10004591_pt1 | contig 18808 bp, 20 predicted proteins | sample SSMForm2O_FD_200262 | JGI IMG/M metagenome (GOLD analysis project Ga0272442, IMG submission 200262) | Marine sediment archaeal communities from Little Sippewissett salt marsh, Falmouth, MA, United States - SSM-Form-2O | ecosystem: Environmental > Aquatic > Marine > Wetlands > Sediment ... | reverse complement strand
AATCATAACCTCCATCTGCAGAATATGATTCAACATCAGCATTCATCTTCTTTAGAGTTTCAATATGCTTGATAAGTTCTGGAGAATCACCAGCAACTCCTTTTGTATGAGTCATAAAAACAGGGTACGTTCCAATCATTGTAATGTGTGCCTTATCCATTTTGCATTCATAATGAGGATTGTAATCGGCGTATTTATCGTATCTTGAAGCTTCAAGTGGAGTGGAATCGATCTTAGCTTCCTTTTCCGAGGAGAGCTTGAGGATTTTTTCACCGAGCAACATCATTACCTCATTAACTCCTTCCTCTCCAAGTCTGTACTTCACAAAATGATGAAGGGTTCCACCTGAAGGGAGTTTTATCTGGCCATTTTCATCAAAAAAAGATAGTAGAATAGCTTCTTCCTCTGTTAAGGAAGAAATGGTTTTATCATACGAAAGTTTTCTGAAACATTTCACAACAAAGAGTTTTATCATGGAAGAAACACTGTACTTAAAGTGCCAACTTTTGTTGGTATAAAAAGTACGTTCAACGTGCTTTGCAATATCATCAATGCAGAGGAAGTATAGAAATTGGCAAATAGATGTGCTTTCTCTGCTCAGATAGTTTTCGAAGGAGTCCTCGTAGAGGACTCCCTTATACACAATACTTTTCTTTGCCATGAGAGCGGCCAATTTTATACTATTTAAAGCTACCGCTATCGAAAAAAAACAGATAAATGCCAGCGTTAGTGAAAAAAGGAATAGTTTTTTAAGTCAAAATTCTAATTTGAGAACCTCCCTTAAAATCAACTATTCTATCGCTGTTTTTTTATACCATTACTTACATATATACAATTGGTCCATAGGGTCAGTCCCGGATGTATGAAGAAGACGTACGAAGAAGGTATGTAACTTAAATAAGGAGTAACTTGAGCAAGTAGTAACTTAACTGAGTAATGACTTAAGTAAGTATGAACTAACTGAGTACAGAACTAAATTACATTAAATTGGACCTTAAGTATCGAATTCAGTGAAGTAAGTAAATTCAGTGAAGTAAGTAAATTCAGTGAAGTAAGTAATTCAACGAAGTAAGTAAATTCAGTGAAGTTAAGAAATGAACTATATTCAAAACTACATTAAATTTGGACCGGGCCCTATGGATCACCCTAATTGACTTTCAGTACATTAATTCCTGGTTAACTCTTTTGTTTTTGGATACAATTTCTTCAATATATATTTCTCTTTAAATTACCAGTTTTTCATGTTTGTTTTATCCCGACGGAGATATCGGTTTATTTCCGTTTTTCAACCTTCTCCACTTTTCCCTCCTTTACTCCTTTTCAAGGCTTTCATGCATCCACTGGTCGCACCTTGCCTGTCATTTTTGATTTTTAAGTTTTCAATTTCCTTTATTACATTTGATATATTTATATAATATCGCGCAAATCATTTTTATTACTTTATACGGAAACCGGGTTCAGGGGGACCGTTATTTCACGGAACTATTCTATCCACCTGTGGAATAAGAAAAAGAATCTGTGGATCCATGAACAGCAGTTCGAAGAATGAATAAGTAAGCCGTGAATTTTAGTTCGCGAGTAGTTCAGCGGTATGTACTGAATTTAGCTGGGGGGAAATGTATGAACAGAAAAGAGTGCAACCTATCGTTAGATGAGCTTTTGAAATTTGCCGGTGTAGCAGCAGCCGGGATTTTCAGCCCGGAAGGAAAACTTGTGGATTACAAATCAAAGACCGAATTAGAGAGGCTCCTTAAGGCTCTCGGAATGTGTTAAATCCTGTGAAGCGCTGCCCTTAAACCTTCATCAGTCCAGCAAATTTATTCAACTGAAACGTCTATCGGGATTGATTTTATAGCTCAATTGTGCAGCCCCTAAATAAATAAATAAATAAATAAATAAATAAATAAATAAATAAATAAATAAATAAATAAATAAAAAGCTTCTTCTCAATCAACCAGAAGCAGTTTAATTGCCCCGGCGTTTGAAGAAGCTTTGATCCTCATGGTCACGTCCGATTCCCCGTAGGCGTCGTTGACATAATCGCTTCCTTCCCTGTCAAAACCATCGGCTTCGACATGTCCCGGAGTTAGTACGTCAACGTAAACTCCTGTTTCCCGGGGCAGTTTCAGGGTGATATCCCCTGTATTTACGGACAATTCTATATCGGCATCGCTACTCCAGTTCCCTGAAAGGTCTGCGAGGATGATTCCGCTGTTAAGCTTCATCTTCACGCTGTTCAGGGAGGCGTAGTTTCCTGCAAGTTCCGCATCGATATTCCCGTTTACGGACTCTATCGCTGCCGAGGTTAGGGAAGGGCAGGTCCCCTGCAAGCCAAGTATTATATTCCCATTGGAATTTTTAAGTCTCAGCTCTTCCAGAAGTGGCTGGTCTCCTGCGATTTCTGCTTCCATGTTCCCGTTCCTGACGCTTAACTCAAGTGCTTCCATCGAGGAACTGTTAAGGGAAAGGACAGAGTTTCCGTTCTCAAGGTCCGCCTTAAGGTTTATTGGGAGCTCCTCGTTAAAGAACAGGTCCCACTCGTTTTTGGTCCCACTCCCGCTTCCGCGCACTTCGGGCTGCCGCACAATGAGTTCTCCTTTTCCTTCCTGGACATCATACTCGATTTCGGGCTTCCATTCCGCTACATTGTACCTGAATTCGGCATCCAGAAGCTCGTCCGAACCCCCGCCTACCTTCATATTTCCGTTTTCCATATCGAGTTCCACATCTGCAGATTCGGCTCCTTCCAGTTCAATTGTCTGGGAATCTACCTGCAGCTCCCCCCCATCCTCAACGCAGCCGCAGCCCAGAAGCAGCACTGCCATAAGCCCCGCCAGACCGGACAATAAAATAAATCGAGATACCTCCCCTGAATTCCGTCTTCTCATCTTTTATCCCCTCCGTGATCCATTGTGAATGTCAAATCCCCATATTCTTTAAATCTTTTATGTTCCCAAACTCATTATGCTCTTAACCCACTATGCCTCATGAAATCTCTTTTCTGAAAATTTCTTATTTTACTGCTTTTTAACCTCTGGATAAGAAGGCCCAGCCCCAGAATACCAAGGATTCCTCCCCCAACAAACCTGGCTGTAAAATCCGACATTGCCAGAAAAATCCATATTGCTATGAGCAGCAGTATCGCCCCTGTGACAACTTTTCCGGTATCCATTTGTTCCCTCTACAATTAGTTGTCCGGACGTTTTATGTAATTGAATATATATTATCTCGATAATATATATTGTCGCCCTAATCAATGTTTTATCCGGAAAAATTTGTTGCAGATCAATGGATGTCGAAAAAGGAAGATCGGTTTCAAATCATAAACGAAGAAGTGTACCTTTTACGAAGGACTGTGTCCTTTCGGGCCTAATATACGATAAGATGCCGGATTTTCCGGACCTATGGAATTTGATCCGGAATTACAGAAAAGGGATTCGGGAATGAAATTACGCTTAACTAAAGTAAAACAATTCCTTTTTGCCTGACGTTCAGGCCGTTTCCTTATACCTTATAAGCCCGTTTCCCTGAATCCGATCTTGAACTTCGTTCCCGCGTCTCTTTCAAGCTCGATACAGCCATCGATTTGCTCTACCAGGGTGTTTACGAGCTGGAGCCCGAGGGATGTGGCATCCCTGTAATCGAAATCTTCAGGCAGGCCCACACCGTCGTCAGAAACGATAAGCGTAAATTGGTGGTCATGGTCATTTTCTGCCCTCTGGAGTTTGACATCAATTTCCCCGTCTCTTCCTCCGGGAAAGGCGTGTTTCAAAGAATTGGAAACAAGTTCGTTGACAATGATCCCGAGGGGAATTGCGGTGTCCATTCCAAGGGACACATTCTCCAGGTCCAGCTTTAAATGGATGTCCTTATTTCCCACTTTGTAGGATCTTAAAAGGTCTGTTGCAAGTTTCCGGAGATATGCCGTGAAATCAAGGGTTTCCACTTCCCCGTTCTCCCTTGTTTTGTAGAGTTCTTCGTGGATCAGGGACATTGAAACTACGCGGTTCTGGCTGTCCCGGAAGGCTTCCATAACCTTCTCGTCGCTGAATTGTTCTGCCTGCAGGCTGAGCAGGGAAGAGATCACCTGGAGGTTATTTTTAATCCTGTGATGAATTTCCTTCTTGCGGATTTTCTCGGTTTTCAGGAGGGCCTCTTCTGCTTTTTTTCGTTCGGTGATGTCCAGCAGTACGCCTACTATTCCTATTATATCCCCGGCAACATTGCTGTAGGTAGCCTTGTGGGAAATAAAATCCCTTACTCTGCCGTCTTCTGCACACCTTATCTGAAATTCATGGGGCAGGCTTTTTCCTTCTTCCAGCAGCAGCCGGTCAAAATGTTCGGAGATTCGGACCATTTCTTCGGAGAACTCTTCCTTGAAATCATACATGGAATGCCCTATGACTTCTCCTTTAGGAAGCCCGAGGACGTGTCCTGCAAACATCTCATTGCAGCCCTGGTAAATGTAGTCCAGGTTCCTGTAAAATACGGGAGCCGGAATGGCATCAAGAAACGCCTCCAGGAAATTTACGTTATTTTGAAGGGCTCTTTCGACCTCCTTGCGCCCTGAAATTTCCTTTGAAAGCATTTCGTTTGTTTTCGTAAGTTCGGAGGTCCTTTCCCTGACGAGTTCTTCCAGGTGTTCTTTATGCTGCTTCAGTTCTTCTTCCGCATGCATGTGCTCGATTTTTTCTGCAAGCAAAAAAGCCACCGAACTGAGGAAATAGGCGTCTTCTTCGGTAAACTTCCGCTTTTTCGTGCAGTGGGCGCCAAGCACTCCGAAGGGTTTTTCCCTGCTACCTATAAGGACGCTCATCCCGCTGACCACACCGTGCTCTTTCAGGATTCCGGGAGCCCTAAAGCGCTTTTCCTCTTCAAGGTTTTCCACAATTACCGGTTTATTTGCGAAAAGGGTATACCCGGCCTGCGACTCCTTTTTCCCCTCAACGACGGCTTTCCCCACGTTATCGGGTTTCCACCCGAACCCTGCCCTGAGCAGGAAATTCCCTTCCGGAAGGAGTTCCAGGATCTTGCAGTATTCGAGTTCAAGGGTCCTTGCAACCAGCTTAACGCTTTTGTCCATGAAGACCTGGAGGTTTTCGCAGCTAAGAGCCATTCTTCCCATTTTGTGGAGCACATCATGCTGTTTTTCTTTTATACGGAGCTTTTCCTGCATCTCTTTCTGGCCGCTGATGTCGAATCCGTATATGTTTACGTATTCGTTTCCATTAAGGGGGTGAAAAGTGACAAGGTATACTCTTTCTCCTGCTTCAACTTCCAGCTCTTCAGGGCTGTTCCTGGATATAACTTCCAGTACCACGTCTCTGACGGAGGACGGGAGTTCTTCCCCTATTTCAACACCCCACTCATGCAGCAGGGGGTCACTTGCCCTGTTTGCGTAAATGAGCCTTCCGTTCTTTTCTACACGGAGCACCGGATTAGGGTTTTTCGATGGGAATTGCTCCATTACTATTCTCCTTTTTTCTCTTTTCAGGCTGCTCCCCCTTATCATGCCTTTTAAATGCTTGAGCTTATATGGATCTGCCCTTCCTACCTTTAATGTGTATAAATGTGTATAAATCGATGAGTACGTGTTGTTGAGTATAAATCAATGAGCGTAGGCCAATTATTAAATGCCAATTAGTGCAGCTCAATGAGTGTAAACTTTTCCTGCTTTACAAAAGAGGTTCCGGACATTTCCCCTTTTCCGCCCAACAATTTCACCCTTCCGTTGCATTTTACCCTTCCTGTTCCTTTGCTTATTGTGACCTGGCTTCAGGATTTATCAATTTCAAGCTCCCGAAAACCCGTATTTCCGAATTCAATATTTTCCCGGTCCCGGTCCACCAGATATATTGGTCTGAGCCTTAAAAGCAGTTTCCGCAGCGATGGCTTCCTTCCATATTCAAGTTCACAGTATATATATTTTTACATTAATAAAATTCTAAAAATATAACCTGGATTTATGGATTTGTCTTCACGAAATCCAATTTGGAACAGCCATAATTGCTCGAAATAATGGAGTTAAGTAAAGAATGCCATTTCTCCTGCAATTTATATTTTTTGTAAAATCCGATAATATCCCAGACCGCGTTTAAGCTTCCGTACATAACGTACTACTATTATAGGGTGAATCATATATTAATGTAAATCAACAATAATCCGGGGGTATGAATACGAGCACGACAGATAACTTGAAGGAAGCCTTTGCCGGGGAGTCCATGGCAAACAGGAAATACCTGGCTTTTGCAAAGAAAGCCGATGAAGAAGGTTTAAAGCAGATAGCCAAGCTTTTCAGGGCAGCGGCTGCTGCGGAAACCGTACATGCCCACAACCACCTTGAAGTCCTGGGGGATATCAAAAGTACCGGGGAAAACCTGAAGTGGGCAATTGAAGGTGAAACTTTCGAATTCAAGGAGATGTACCCTGCTTACATCGAGGAAGCGAAAAAGGAAGGAAACAAAGATGCTGCCTGGAGTTTCAACCTGGCAAACCAGGTTGAACAGATCCATGCAGGGCTCTACAAAAAAGCCCTTGATAACCTGGGCAGCAATGAGGAACTTGATTACTACGTCTGCAAGGTCTGCGGGAATACCGTGGAAAATAAACCTTCAGGAAAATGCCCGATCTGTGGAGCTCAGGCATCCGAATTTGAAAAAGTGGATTGAATAATCCGGATTTCCGGGGCCTTTAATTTTTTTATTTTTCACCCTTTTCTTCCCCTTTCTGCTCCAACCCGGTGGATTTACCTATAGGACCTTACACAATCACTTACAGGTAGGAGCCTGGATGTCAGGATTTTTGCATTTGACGGGTGCCTGCAATATTTATAGATTGGGTTTCTATATAGTTTATTTGGATAATCTATATATGGAAGGTCGCATATATAATGATCTTGTAGAGAAATCAATATTCAAGACAATGTAGAGAAATCAATATTAAAGGAAATAAATACCAACAAAAAGGTGAAAATAAAATGGAAAAACTTAGAGATTTAATTATAGAAAACGTAGCAATGTACAGGGAAGCATTTCCGACAAAGTCCTTTCCGAGCCCGGATCTGATTTCAGCAATTTCGCATGACCATCCGTTTACCTACGGCCAGGTTGAAAACGAGATTGAAAAGATGGTTCACGAAGGAGTCCTTGAAACAGAACTCTCCGACAACTACAGAGTAAAACTTTGTTAAGGAAATTACTTCTGAAGTGAATTGCCTGATAAATAGAACCGCTGAATAAATAAATTGTTTAATGTAAATCGCCTGTTTTTTGTGCATTCATTAACCTAGATTCAGATACGAGAAATTGTTTTCTCTCTGATTCCCCCCTTTTGTAAGCTTTTCTATCAAGCACTGTTGCCGCTGAATTAGCACATTTTCTTCCTGTAAGTTGAATGCTTGACTGCAGGAATTCCTGTCCTCTGATATTACCCGGTTGCTGTTTAAAGCAAAAAAGGGCAACTTTTTGCTTTGAATCTTCAATTGAACCCCATACAACCTTAAACCACATACAACCTTAAACCACATACAACCTTAAACCACATACAACCTTAATTAGTTGTATCGTGTCGTTACTGTCCCGGAAGCCGAAGGCTTCCGGCTTTTCCAGCATAAGGAGTAGACAGAATCAAAAGGAGAGAAAAAAGGTACAAATAGAGCCTGGACTGAAAAAAACATTCAAATAATAAATGTAACCTGAAAAACGATAAACGTGCCAATCTTCAATCCTCAATAATTTCCAGAAGCGGACATTCCCCGTAAGCTCCTTTCTTCTTATAATATCGCTTTGCATGTTCCACGAGCAAGGCGTGGTACTCCTGATATACGACCGGGTCTTCGGGCAGGTTTTCTTCAAAAAGAGCCTTAATTTCGTCATATTTTGCCTTTTCCCCGGCCAGGCCCAGGTTAGCCATTATTCTCCTAGTGTAGGCGTCAACGACAAAGGAGGGCTGCTTGAAGGCGTAGAGGAGGATCGAATCGGCAGTTTCGGGACCCACGCCTTTCAGGGAGAGGAGTCCTTCCCTGGTTAGAATTCCTTCGGATGACCCTTCGGCGGATCCTTCAGGGATTCTTTTCTGCAGTTCCAGGAACCATTCGGCAAGGGTTTTAAGGCGCCCGGCTTTCTGGTTGTAGTAGCCTGCCGGTCTGATGGCTTCTTTTAAGGTCTCGATTTCAAGCTCGAGGATTCCTTCGGGGGAGAGGGTTTTTAAGTTTTTGAGGTTAAGCAGGGCGGTTTCGACCTGGGGCCAGCTTGTGTTCTGGGTGAGCAGGGCTCCGCAGATTATTTCAAATTGCTGGCTGCTGTTCCGGGGATAGGTATAGTCAGCGGGGTGGTATCCCTGCACGGAACCGGTTTTTGTAGGGTTGGACCCGCCATTTGCGTGGAGTTCTGTCAGGGGCCACCAGCCCTGGGGGCCGTATGCATCCAGCAGGTAATCGTAAATTTTTTTGATGGCCGGATTTCCGGACTGGCTTTCCTTAATATCCGGATTTTCTTCCTGTCCGCTATTTTTCGGGATTTTCTTTTCAGTATTTTTTTTCATTTCTGGAACCCTTGGACATTATTATACCTCAATTACACAGTTCAATATCTTGGACATTATTATACCCTAATTACACAGTTCAATATTATGCTTCAGGAATTAGGTTCAGTTTTTTTTGAATAGTTATTTACATTATCAATGCGAAATTATTATCGAATTATTGTCGAAATAATTACCCAATTATTATCGAAATTGTTATGGGATGCAGAATTTTTCACGGAAGCGGGGATAAGTTCAGGAGGCGGTTAATTGGGGATAATCACCTGGCAAAAAGCAGCAATCGCATTTGCGGGTATTCTGGTGGTCGGCATCTTTGCGCTGGTCATAATAGACGGTACCTTTCTTCATAAACAGTACCTTGAGCCCTGGGATGAGGGTTATCACGAACAGTTTGAGGACCCGAGGGTCCGGGTTCTTGCCCACGGGATGCTTGCCCCGAATTCCCACAACCTCCAGCCATGGAGTGTGGTCCTGGAGGGAGAAGACGCTTTCCTCCTGTATGCGGATACGGACAGGCTGAGCCCGAAAGCCGATCCCCAGGGAAGGCAGCTTACCATCAGCCAGGGGACTTTCCTTGAGTATGTAAGGATCGCGGCTGAGGAGCTCGGATACGAAGCCGAAATCGAGCTTTTCCCTGAAGGGGAATACGGGCCAGAAGGCTCTCCTGAAAACCTGGGCAGCAAGCCGGTTGCAAGGGTAAGCCTCAAAGAAGCTTCCACGGAAGCCAAAAGGGAAGCCCTGGAAAGCCGTGAAACCGGAGGCTACATTTTACCTCTTTATCCCGTGATGTTTCTCCCGGATACCTACCGGGTTCCATACAGGGAAATAAAGCTGCAGCAGGAAGACATTGAGAAGCTCGAGGCCCTTGGCACGGAAAATGTTAGCATAGTCATTTTCCAGGAAGCAGAGGAAGTTGAAAAGCTCGGAGAAATCACCCTTCGGGCGGCAGAGGTGGAAGCCGGGAATTCCGGAGTCCAGGAAGAAGGCTCCGAATTGTTCAGGCCCAACGAATGGGAGAAGAACAAGTTCCGTTACGGTTTTACCATGGAAGGCCAGGGGCTTTCGCCTCTCAAAGTCCATGTAATCCAGGGACTCCTATCCTTTTTCCCCTCCATGAACAGCCCTGAAGCCGCAGGTGACTCCTTCCTCAGCCAGGCTGAATCTGCCGTGGAAAAAACCCCTGCATACGCCCTGATAATCACGGAGGGCAACAGCCGCACGGTCCAGGTTGAATCCGGCATCCTCTACAGCCGCTTCCTGCTCACGGCCGCGGACATGGGCTATGTCATGCAGCCCCTGAGCCAGGCCACTGAAGAGTATCCGGAAATGGCCGGAATGTATAAAGAGATCCATGGAGAATACGCAGAAGAAGGGGAAACCATCCAGATGCTTATAAGAATCGGGGTGCCGGAAAAGGAAGTTCCTCCGACGATGCGCCTTGATGTGATGGATATAATAGAAGAGTAAATTCAAGGCTCTTCGCTGTTTCAAGTAGGTAACTCAAATTTAAGTTTTCCTAACTTTAGATAGATCATATTAATAAAATATTGTACGTTTTTGAACCCTCTCGCATTTCTTTTTTGTAACTGTACAAGACTGTTAATTCTTTCCAAAATTCCATTAGTTATCTTGGAATCGAAATAATTGAGAACTCCATCCCAATGTTTTTTTACGGTCTTTGCTGTTTCAGTTATTGGATTTAGTCTGCTATGAGTTGCCCAGAAATACCACTTTTGAGATTTGAGGCAGTCGGCCAGCATCCAGACCCAGAGGACGAAAGAGACCAGGTACATGAGTCCGAAACTGAGGAGAAGAAAGAAAAAAACGAGGGTGACGTTTTCAAACATTTTGCGGCGCCCTATTCACGCATCACTTTCGTTCCCGTGTGTCTGGGGATAGATTTTCATTCCGCTTTTGTGCAGGATGAATTCGTTGGCATCTTCTATTCTGACATCCAGTTCATATGCAGAACCCTCAACTCTCGGAAATTCAAGCACAATGGGATCTGATGCGGTGACTCCTTTGTAAAGTTTTTTATCTGCACTTTCCAGAGTGTTTTCGTCCTGTTTGAATTCGTAGGTCAGGTAACAGTCAATGCTTGCATTCGGGTCTCTCGGGATATAGGTGAATACTAAGTGGTCTTCATGGCTTTCGGATTCGCTTACGAATGCATTGAGGGGTTCGCCTCCCCAAACAGTTACTTCCTGTTCGGCATACACGTTGTCACGGTAATCATTAAAAGAGTAATAATTAATACCTGCCAGGATTATTCCTGCAGCGATTATTAGAAATAGTAGGGCTATGAGCACTTTTGTAAGGTTATTCATATTAAGTCTCCAGGTTTCCTTTTTCTTTTCCTTCTCTTTTCTTCTTCTTCTTCTTCTTCTTTTCTTTCCTGTTCCCTTTTTTCTTTTTTGCGTTTCTATTTACAATTCTTTGTGTTAAATAAATCCTTAGTTCCCAAATTTTAAGCACATATAAGCATTATGTGGTCTCAATTGATGTTGATTTTGAAATAAATCACATCCATGCTTGATGTTTCTATCTTTGGTCTGGATACTTTCTAACTAAACAATTATTTCCAATACACACAAAATAGCGAAGAGCCAAATTCCCAAATTGTTTGGTTAACCCAATTTCCTAACCTTATCTCAAATCTAAAATTTGCAGGGATTAAATCCATCGCCTGACATCTTTTTTATATTCAAAGTAACTTTTTTTGAATATTTTCTCACAGTTTGCTTCTTCAAAGGGAATGAATAACAGTTCCATTGCCACTGCAAAAGCTACCGGAAATACGAATGCTGTTGCGGGTCCTGAAAGAATCAGGGGCAGCCCGAAGAGTATCAGAGTCATCCCGAGGTACATGGGGTGGCGGCTGATCCGGAAAGGTCCGGCGGTGATTAGCTTTGAAGGTTCTTCGTGGGGTTTTACGGTTGTTGCTTCTTTTTTAAAGATCAGATCGGTCCAGATGTTTAACGCGATACCAGCGGTGATCAGCAGGCCTCCGGCAATTATCCCCCATGTTTCCGAATATGGAAGAGAGACTGCTATCTGCTCCTCCGGGTAAATGAAACGTGTTGACAGGGAAGTTCCTGCAGAAGCCAGGACAAGGAACCAGAAGATTGTCGGCGGTAAGATTTGTCCCTTTTTTTCCGCCTTCGACCCTGCCTTCTTTCCTGTTTTCTCTTCTATACATTTTGTCTTGACTTTTGTTTCCATATTTTACCCTCTTTGTAGTTTCCTCACTGTGGGAATGAGCGGGAACTTAAGTCCCGCTGCTTACTGTTCCAGGAATTTTTCCGGTCTTCTTGAAATCAACCAGAGTCCGGCGAGCAGGAAGAATGTCGTCCAGCCGCTTATCCCTGCTTCGAAAGTCTTTGCCAGGTCGCTGAGCAAATAAAGCACACCTACGACCAGTACTAAAAGTCCGAACCATTTACCTGTCCTGTGATCCATTATTTTCTGTTCTCTCATCAGTTTTCACCTTCTTTTCGAGTATCTTTTTCAATTCAGGTCTGGAAAGCCCGAGGTCGATTGTCCCGAATTCGCCTGCAATTCTGAGCACCTCTTCTTCAACAAGGGAGATCTCTTCCGCCATCAGGGTCCCGCTTAATTCGATTGCGTTTTTGTAATCGGACCCGATTTTAAGGTCCTTTATCATGTTCATCTGCCTGATAGCGACGGAAAATGCAAATTCACGTTCTGATTCTCGCCCGGTCATCTCAAACCACTAAAAGAAAAAACGTCCGTCAGATACTTGAATCGAATCTGGGGAAAATCTTAAGTTTATAGGGATTATGTTAGAAAGTAAGTAAAGCTGCAAGTAAGTTAGAAAAGCTGTAAGCAACAGATAAATCACAAGCTTCAGGCGAATACTGCAAGCGGCAGATATATCTGAAAATGAGAAAAATCCTGTTAACTACAGGTAAATCCCGAAAGTAACAGGCAAATCTGAAATGAGTGGAAAATCCTGCAAACTGCATGCAATTTGAAAATTCTCATGAAGATCTTGCCAGTTAACGTAAATTAAGATATCCTCTTTTCAGGAGAGTCAGGAGAGGCATATGAAAGCTTATGAACTCTTTTCCGAACTTGGTTCGGAAGTAAGGCTGGGCATCCTCAAAGCCCTCGGTGAGAAACCGCTGAAATTCACGGCTATCTCGGAGCATCTTAAGATAACTTCTCCAGAAACGTCCAGGCAGCTGAACCGGCTCATTGATGCAGCCCTCCTGGAAAAAAGGTCTGACGGCTTTTATTCCCTTACACCTTTCGGTGCCCTGGTCCTGGCTTCCGTACCTAACCTTGAATTCATCGCTTTGAACTCTTCTTACTTCCTGATCCATGACGTCTCCCCGATCCCTCCCGAACTTCTCAGGCGGGTGGACATGCTCTCGGGAGGAAAAGTGGTTACCGGAGTTTTTGAGGTCATGGAAAATGTGGACTCCCTTTTCGACGGGATAAGCGAATATTCCTGGTACCTCTCGGATAACTTCCCCAGGTGCTTCCTGCCCAAAATCGAACAGAAACTTGATGCCGGCGTGGAATTCAGGAGCATATATCCGGAAGGCTTTTTAACTAATGTTTTGGGCTCCGTGGGCGAAAAAGTCAGGTCAGGAATTGAATTCAGGACCCTGGACGAAATCAGAATCGCCCTTAACGTAAACGACCATTACGCCTTTCTTGGCCTGCCTGGACAGGACGGAAAGATCGATCGGGACAGCGTCCTCATCGGTTCCGACTCCGGGTTTAAAGGCTGGTGCAGGGAATTGTTCGAGTACTACTGGGGAAAATCGAGCAAGTATTACCCTTAATTTCTATTCGTAAGTCCCACTTGTAAGTCCTACTCGGAAGTTCTATCCGAAAGTTCCCGGGAATTTCATTTTTTCACTCATATCTCAAAGCGTCCACAGGCTTTAGTTCCGACGCATTCTTTGCCGGCACCAGGCCTGCGATCAGCCCCACGATTATGGACACGAGGGTTGCTACAAGGGTCCCTTTTATACTGAGGGCAAACTCAAAGGGGATTTGCATTCTCACCGAGATCATTAACAGGATAACCTGCACAACAGCCGTCCCGAGGAGGATACCTATGATGCCGCCCACAAGCCCGATCATTGCGGCGTTGCAGAGAAAGATCAAAAGGATGTCCCTGTTTTTTGCACCTATGGCTTTCATAATCCCGATTTCTTTGGTTTTCTCAAGCACGGAAGTGAACATGGTATTGGCGATGCCTGTTGAGCCTACCAGGAGTGAAATGCCTGCAATGAAGGCAAGGAAAGCTGTGAGGCCGTCGATCAGTTTCCGGGTACTTTCTATTGCTTCTTTCGGGGAGCTCACATAGAAGTCCTGGGTCTTTTCGTCCACCCTCCGGGAAAGCCTCAGCCTGTTCTCGATTTCTTCAAGGGCGGCGTCGTGGTCTGCCTCTCTGTACAACTTCACCTCTATGGAGTCGTAGACGTCTTTCTCCATATCAAACAGGTTTTCCTCACTTTGCCTAAAAGAGTAGACCTCTTCGTAAGGTAGGTAGACGCTGCTCCCGAATAAGCCGCCCATGCCCCCAAGGAGGCCGTCGTCCTTTGCCAGGATCCCGATTACCCGATAGGACTTCCCATTTAAGAGGACCATCTGGTTGAGCCGGATTTCCCGTTCGAAGGCTTCGTGTGCAAGTTCGTTGGAAATGACCACAACAGCCCTGTCCCCGGGTTTCAGCATCCGCCCCTCACCGATTTTCTTTTTGGTGATCTCAGGCCAGACCCTGGGGTCCACGCCCTTTACCCAGACCGAGGTCTTCTCTCCCGCGTATTCCATATCGACTCCGGTTTCGACATTTACATTGACATGCTCAATGGAGGGAATGCGCTGGAGGGTCATTACATCCATTTTCGTCAGCTCGGGATTTTTTATCTCCAGAGGCTCTTCCGATACTGCGGGTTCACCTGCCTCATTGAAATCCATCTCTACGGGATCAAAGGGATAGGAGGCGACAATTGTGATCGTATCGCCTCCCAGGCTCTCCAGGGTTTCTGTCACCTGTTCCTGGAAGTATTCCCCGGTCGTGACAATAGCCATTACCGAGGCAATGCCTATGATTACCCCTATGATGGTAAGCCAGCTTCTCAGCTTGTTGGCTTTAACCATGTTCAGGGCAATTTTCAAGATCTTTGCGGGTTTCATGGCACCACAGGTTCCGGTCTTTCATTCCTTATCCTTTTAGTCAATCTTCCCTTCGTCGAGTTCTCTTTCTTCCATTTCCCTTTTTTCCATCTCCCCAACAGCCGTTTTCTCTTTCCCCGCCTTCTTTTTCTGCTGCCTCCTGTAAACCAGAAAAGCTACGGCTCCCGCAAGGACTAGGAACAAAAGTTTGTATGAAAAGAAGCCTGAACTGTTATTTTCCCCGGGCTGTTTTGATTCTGAGGAGAGGGTTAAAGGTAAGGAGTAAAGGTTCAGTTCCTTTTCCTCGACCTGTCTCATGCCGTCGCTGGAAGTATAGCTGATTTCGAATTTGATGGGCAGGTCTTCCCCTATTTCTGCGGGCTTGAGGTTAAAGTCGGCAATCGTGTAGTCTCCTTTTTGCAGGTTTCCGAGGATTACGGAATTGGACCCGTCAGTGACGCTCCAGTTAGCCTGAGAGGGTACGGAAATCTTGACCGAGTTTGCGCCGTTGTTCCCGATGTTCGAAACCGAAAAGGTGTAGGCTCCCGTCGGGCTTCTTTCCATGAAGGCGATATCGAAGTCGGTTGTGCCTCCTATGTAGATCCCGGCTTTGCTCTTTATCTCTTTTCGCTTCTGGTTTTCCACGGTGCCTGCTTCCGTAATTGTCTGTAGTTCTTCGATGTCGTCGTAGGTCAGGACCATGTCCAGTTTATATAGCCCGGGTCTTGTGTTCACGTTTGTAAGGACGTCAAAACTGACATTTGCGGTCTCTCCCATGTCGATCAGGTTGATATGCTTGACATTGCTTGAGCCAACAGGCAGGATCAGGTCATCCGTGCATTCCCAGGAAAACATTGCATTTTTCAGGGGTGAATTTCCCACGTTCTTGATCCCGAAAGTAAGGTCCGTCTTTTTCCCGGGCACAAGTTTCTCGACGCTTATGAACTCGATTTCCGCGTTGGACTCACTGTCAATGTCGATTATGAGGTCCTTTGTAAGGGAAAGCCCGTTCTTGCTGCCCCCGGTGTAGAGGTAGACCTTGAGGGGGTATTTTCCTTCATTTACGTCGTTTTCGACCCCAAGTTTAAATTTTACTACCTTCCCGCGGTCATCTTCATAGCGTTTTCCCAGCGTCCCGATGTTTTTGGAAAGTTCCTCTCCCGGAAGGGCCCTGAAAGGATAATCGGGTTCTATTGTTACGATGCAGTTTTCCTGTTCATCATATCCGGTGTTCTGGACCGAGAGCCTCAATTCAAGGACGTCCCCGGGCTTAACGGGGTCCGGGTCCTGGTTAAGCAGGTCGATTGTCAGGCCTTTGTCCTCGATGCCCAGGGCAAGGCCAGGAGAACTGAATAAAGAGAGGCTGATTAACAGTACGGTAAAGGCAGCAAAGATCTTGAATATCGATGCTTTGAACGTCGATTTATTGGATTTCGGTATTTTGGATTTAGATTTATTAGATGTCGGTATTTTGGATTTCGATTTATCAGATGTCGGTATCTTGAATGCCGGTTTTATTTTTTTAAGAGTCATCTTCATCTTTCCTTAAATTTCGGGCCTGAGCTGGTCGAGGTTTGGCTCGTCCCGGATTATTTTTCCGTCCTTAAGTTCGATATGCCTCCGGGCATATTGTGCGAGCTGCTTGTCGTGGGTGACAATGATTACTGTTTTTCCTTTTTCCTTCCACAGCCTGTAGAGCGCTTCGAGTACTTCTTTTCCGGTTACGCTGTCAAGAGCCCCGGTGGGCTCGTCGGCAAGGATGATTTCGGGGTTGCAGGCAAGAGCCCGGGCAATCGAGACCCTCTGCTGCTGCCCTCCCGAGAGCTGGGAAGGCCTGTGCCGCATTTTATCGGAAAGGCCCACAAGGTCCAGAAGCTCCTTTGCCCTTTTTTCAGCGGCTGAATCGTCAATTTCCTGGATTTCCAGGGGCAAAAGCACGTTTTCAAGTGCAGTCATCCCCGGGATCAGGTTGTACTGCTGGAAAACAAAGCCTATGGTTTTTCCCCTGAGGACTGCAAGGTCCGATTCCTCCAGGTGGGCGATGTTCCTTGACTTCAGGAAGATTTCTCCCCTTGACGGGACATCCAGGCAGCCCACCAGGTTCATCATCGTGGATTTTCCGCTCCCGGAGGGGCCGATTATCGCGGCAAATTCTCCTTTCCCGAACTCCACGCTCACACCCTGCAGGGCATTGACCTCGACTTCTCCCATCTGGTAAATCTTCCAGACGTTTCGGAAGGTGATTAGCGTACTTTTCATGTCTCCTCATAAGCCTAACTTACATAAAAATGAGAGGTATTTGAGAAATATAGTTTAGCTCCATTTTTTCCGCAAAGAATACATTATGAAGAAAAATTTAAGAGGATGGTTGGAAAAAGAGACGAAATAATAATAACAAAATTAACATTAATTATTACATAAAAGAATCCTGAAAAAATAAGAGGAAAAAACCCGGGTCTTTTCACCGGGCAGGCAGGAAATACAAAAAGGGATTTGGCCTGATAATTTAGGCTCAGTTCAAAAATTAGTTTTTATTAGCTTTTTATTTCAGTAATTTGCCTTATTTTGCCCTCTCCCGAAGAGATAGAAGGCAATTGCGTACAGGATTCCTGAGATAACCGCAGCAATCATCCAGATGCCCATCAACACGTTGCTGAGGCTTTTTTTCTGTGTGAGGATATCGTAGCTCGCCCACAGAAGAATAAAACTTAAACTTCCCAAAAAGATAACCAATAAAGACAAGTTATACCTCCTCTACTGCAAAGAATACTTTTGCAATGTATACGTTCGACATTAAATAATTTTTTATATCCATGCCCCTCCATTCTTCATGCTTCTCCGTAATAGTCCGGAACTCCTGCTGAGCCGCACTGCCCTTCCCCGGGAAGCTCTTCAGGCATTTTCTAATGAAAGACGTTTTCTTAAAAGGAGTACTTGTATAAATAAGTAAGGTAGTAAAAAAATATAGTTCACCTCCACTTTTTTCAAAAAATATATATAATTCCGGCTTTATGGACGTAGCCATGACCCTCGGGGCGTTTAATGCGACCTTTAGTGAAGAATTCATTAATCTCGCCTCGGAAGCTGCAGCATCGACCAGCATACCCGAGCTTGTATTCAGCCTTATCATATATTTCCTGATGGCAACCCTGGCCCTGCAAATCTACCGGGAGGTTTCGAAGATCTATTCGTTCATGGAGTACGATGGGCTCAAATATTTCAAAAACGCCTTCCTTTTCTACGGCTTTGCAAACCTTTTTCCGGCTACACTGACTTTTGCTCTCCTGCTGGCAAAATCCTCAGCCTCGGCAACCCTCTACCTTCTGGCAGTTGTCCTTCTGCCTTTATTCTTCCTTACCGGCTTAAGTTTCCTGTTTGCCAAAGTAAACCTGCTTTCCTCCATAATCTGGAAACTGGTTGAGGGAGTTGTCAGGACAAAGACTCGCAGAACCCTGTTTTTCCTTTCCGTCATGCTGCTCGTACTGGTGGATGGTGCAGTCTATCTCCTGGTCCTGGCAGTTGCAGGGAATTACCTTGCCCTGGGGTACAAGGCCTTTATTTTCGTGCTTATCCTGCTGCTTATCAGGTCAAACATGCGTTCGGGAGAAGGGACAAAGACCATTACTCACCCCTACTACCTGGGCCTGATCCTGATCTTTACCCTGAGTTTCCTGGGTAACTTTTCAATAATAATTGAAGATAACCACGAACTTGTGGGCTATGCCCTGGATTTCCTGACCCTTATCGCCTATGCAATAATTCTCAAAGGAGTGAAAAAGTGGAGTCGCATTCTTCTGGGATGAAGCCGTTTCAAAAGCGAAGCCGGCTGGAAATCATAAGAGACATTCTCACGGTTATCCGCGACTCCAACAGCTCCATAAGTCCAACAAAACTTCTAAGGTTTTCCAATCTTTCCTACCAGATGTTTGAGGAATATCTCGGAGAACTTGAAGGCAAAGGGCTGGTTGAATTAAAACCCTATAAAGGAAAGAGAAAGATTTACTCCCTCACAGAAAAAGGCAGGTTGTTCCTTGAAAAATACGAGGACTTTGTGTCTTTTTTAAGGGATTTCGGGCTGTAAACTGCTTTCCGAGATATTATTTCGAGTCAG
>Ga0272442_10004589_pt1 | contig 18814 bp, 15 predicted proteins | sample SSMForm2O_FD_200262 | JGI IMG/M metagenome (GOLD analysis project Ga0272442, IMG submission 200262) | Marine sediment archaeal communities from Little Sippewissett salt marsh, Falmouth, MA, United States - SSM-Form-2O | ecosystem: Environmental > Aquatic > Marine > Wetlands > Sediment ... | reverse complement strand
AGCTGGAATTGGTGCTGGAGGCGGATGAGGCGGACCTGGTCCTTCACGCGTTGGACCGTGCCCGGGAGGTGCGCGCCGAGCAGGCGGCCCCGGAGGGAGGCGACGTTTCCGCGGAAACGTCCTGGCCGTCGCGGGCGGACGGAATGGTGAAGCTCGCCGAGTCGTTCCTGGCCGACCATCACTTGAGCGGAAGCGGGGGGGAGCGCTTCCAGGTCATGGTTCATCTGGACCAGGAAGTCCTGGAAGCGGACGGTACCTGGTCGGCCACCCTGGAGGACGGGACGCGCGTTTCCGCGGAAACGTTGCGCAGGGTGGCCTGCGATTGCGCCCTGGTCGCCGTGGGCCACGACGGTCAGGCGCTGAACATCGGTCGGCGCGCCCGCAGCATTCCGCCCGCCATCCGCCGCGCCCTGATGCTGCGCGACCACGGCTGCGCCTTTCCGGGGTGCACCCACACGCGATTCCTGCACGCCCACCACCTCCAGCACTGGCTGCACGGCGGCGCCACCAGCCTGGACAACCTGGTCATGCTGTGCAGCTTCCACCATCACCTGGTGCACGAAGGGGGGTGGAGGATCAGCGCCACTGCGGACAGGAGCTTCCTATTTCACCCGCCCGGCGGCAACCCGCTTGCCACGGTACCCCCGCGTGAGCCCATCGGCAATGCCGTGGCGTGGCTGCGCAACTGGGCCGAGGAGAACGACCTGCACCTGGGCCCCGAAACCAACATGCCTCGGTGGGACGGAACGAGCCCGGATTACGAACTTGCGATGAGCGACCTCCTGGCAGCTAGGTGTGAAGTTCCTTGAACCCGCCCGGCGCGCGGCTTAGCGGCGCGCGCATCCTATAACTTCGCGATCCGTAACGATTCCCTCCAGCAGCTCATCGTGGTCCGAAACCGGAACCCGTTCCACCAGCTGTTCGGCAAAGGCAAGTCCCACCGCCCAGGAGCCGCTGCCCGCCGGGTGAGCCTTGCGAAGACCGCACAAAAACCGGTCGTAGAAGCCCTTGCCTCTTCCCAGCCGACGCCCCTGTCTGTCGAAGGCCAGCCCGGGGGTCAGAATCAGCAACCTCTTTCCTGTCGGTACGAAAGGATCCACCGGTTTCCAGGCAGGATCGGGTTCGAGAATGCCGAATTGATTGGGAAGCAGGCTTTCGGTACGCCCATCGTAGAAGTAGAAGGCCAGATCCTCCCCCTCCATGCGGGGAATGGCCACCTGCTTTCCCTCCCGATAGGCCCTGGACACGATGAATCGGGTGTCCACCTCACCGCCCATGGGGATGTAGATAAACAGCCACTGCCCGTTGCTCCACCAGGAGGTCTCGAATAGCTTCCCGGCCAGGGATTGACTTTTACCCTGGATCTGCGGGCCGTCAAGGGCGGCCAGCCGCGCTCGAACCTCCGCACGAACGGCATTCTTCTGCAAGGCAATATCGGTCGGTGTGTCAGGCACTGGAGTATCTCCCTGTTCTGATGATCTGTCTCCCTGCACTATAGCGGAATGGTACCCCGGATGTCACCGTGTACCTCTAGGGGGCAACAAACCAATCGCGGATCTCGGCACAGGTTACCACATGGCCGGCCCAGGCGGCTATGTTGCTCAACGCAGACAGGTGCAGGGATTCGTTCAAAGCGGCGGTGCCGTCCGCCGGGTAGTAGACGCGAAAGCCCCGATAGAATGCATCAAAGGCCGTCAAATAGGGACAGACATTGGTAAGTACGCCGCAGATGACCACGGAACTCGCCCCAAAGGAGCGCAGGGTCAGTTCCAGATCGGTCTGGTAGAAGCCGCTGTACCTGCGCTTGACGATCACCTTTTCACCCTGCTCCTTCGACAGGCCCTCAGCCACCTCCACATCCGAAGTGCCTTCCAGGATGGGCGTCGGCCACCAGGAATCCAGCAGGGGCCTGCGGTCGGCTTCCACGGAGTGATGTCCCTGGATCAACCAAAGCACAGGCCGCCGGGCGGCCCGGAACGCCTCCAGCAGCTGTTGAATCCGCGTAACGATCACGGCGGCATTGGGGGAGGCCAGCGGACGGCCCGGGTCGACGAAAGCACGGGTCATGTCCACAACCAGAAGAGCGCTCTGCGCCGGTTCTAGGATTTCGCTCCGGCGCCAGCGGTAGGCTGCTATCTCCTGCATCCACTGCCCGGTCTTGGACTCAAGTGTCTCGGTAGTAATGTAGTGCTCGACAACCTCTCCGATCCCCGCCATCAGCCCTCCTCCTCAAATACCTCAACGGCCCGTTTCATCTTGCCGATGACGTCGACCTCGAAGGGACAACGCTCCATGCATATCCCGCATTCCGTACAATCCGATGCCTTGGCGGTCATGGCTGCGTAGCGTTCCCGATTCGTACTTTCATGACCGGGCCCGTGTCCATAGTGCTCCACGTAGTCCAGACAGTGAATCACATCCGGAATGGGTATATCCTCGGGGCAGGGAAGACAGTGTTTACATAACACGCATTGGCCGCGAAGCCGCTCCTTCAACTCCTCATGAAGCGGCGTGTATCTGCTTTCCTCCTCGGACGCCCGAACATAGCTCAAAGCCTGCTGCAGCTCCTCAACGTTCTGCGGCCCGGGGACTACAGTGGCTACCGGGCGGGAAAGCACGTACTGCAGGCACTGTACCGGCGAAATGCCGGTGGGGCGGCCTTCCGTGTGCAGGAGACGGCCGCCGTAGTAGGGTTTCATGGCCACCACCCCGACCTGGTGCTCGGTGCAAACCTCCAAGAGCGTCCTGCGTTCCGCATCCTCGTGATGCTGGTAGAGGTTGACCGGGAACATGAGAACGTCAATCGAGCCGGACTCTACGGCCTGTCTGGCTATGTTCGGATAGTGGTTGCTCAGACCGATGAACCCGACCCGACCCTCACGCTGGAAGCCCCGGAGCAGCTGTATCGACTGTTGAGCCCACCCTCGCCAAACCTCCTCTGTATCCACCATGGTTAGGATGGCGATCTCCACATAGTTGTTTCCTACTCTCTCGAGTACCAGCTCGAAGCATTCCCGGCAGTGATCGATCGGTTCGTGAGCCACGAATCCCCAATGGGCGGCAAGGACCAGACGATCCCGATGGCGCCGAAGCGCCGGGGTAATGGCCCTCCAGTGTTCTGCATAGATACCGGTCGGATCATTGTAGAGAAGATCGACATAATCCACGCCGGCGGACACGGCCAGATCGAACACCTGATCCATGTTTTCCCCTTCCGTGCTCAAGTGCTCGACCCCTAGCCCGATCACGCCGACCTCCAGACCGGTTGCACCCAGAACGCGCCTCTGCATCTCCACGGCTCCCTGTTTCTCCCTCCCTTGTTGCACTGTTGAACTCTACACGATATCTTTGATGTCTGGAAGACGCGCACCTATTGCCGCGCGGATCGGAGGAAAAGGCATGGAAAACAGGAAACTACGAGCGGGAATGATCGGGGGAGGAATCGGGGCGTTCATCGGCCCGGTACATCGTATGGCTTTGGAGCTGGACAACCGAGCCGAGCTTGTGGGCGGAGCGTTTTCCCGGGATCCGGAAAAGTCCCGGGCCAGCGCCGCCCGGCTGTATCTGGATCCACAGCGGGTCTATCATGAGTACCGTGTCATGGCGGAACGCGAGTCGAAGTTAACCGGGGAGCAGCGGCTCGATTTCGTGGTCATCGTCACCCCCAATTCCAGCCACTTTGAGATTGCCCGTACGTTTTTGGAAAACGGGTTTCACGTGGTATGTGACAAGCCCGTGGCCTTGACCCTGAAACAAACGAAAATCCTGCAGAAAACAGCCGAGGATAATAATCGCCTGTTCATGATAACACATGCCTACACGGGGTATCCGATGGTCGTACAGGCGAAACAGATGATCAAAAACGGCGATTTGGGAGACGTGTTGAAGGTTGTTGTCGAATACTTCCAGGGCTGGGTGCCCTTTCGCCTGCATGGCGAGGCAAAAGGCGACAAGGCCTGGAAATTCGATCCGAAGGTGACGGGATCCTCTCTGACCGTGGCTGATATCGGCACCCATGCTGAAAACCTGGCTCATTTCATCACGGATTTGGAAATCGAGGAGCTCTGTGCGGAAACGACCTCCTTCATGGCCGGAGAGGGGCTGGAGGATGACGCAGCGGTGCTGATCCGCTACCGGGGCGGCGCCAAAGGAGTACTCAGCGTGTCCCAGGCCCTCACAGGGGAGCACAACGGATTGACGATCCGGGTCTATGGCACCAGGAAGAGTCTGATCTGGAGGCAGGAACAGCCGGAAACGCTGCTGGTACGCGACCTCAACCGATTCGACACGATCCTCTATAAAGGAAATAAGGATCTGTACGAGGAGGCCGACGCGGCCAAGAGACTCCCAAGCGGCCATCCCGATGGTCTCATCGTGGCCTTTGCCAATCTCTATCGGTCCTTCTTTCAGGCGATTTGGCAGCAGATTCGCGGGGAAGCGACCATCGGGCGGGATTTCCCGAGTATCGATGACGGGGTCAGGGGCATGTCGTTTGTCGAGGCGGTCCTGGACAGCGCGGCATCAGAGCGCAAGTGGATCAAGCCGGCTGTGTAGAGCTCCCCACGAGTTCGTTCCTTTCAAGGATCGAACCAACCAGTCAGATTTTGCGATGCGGAGACAGACAATGGCGAAAGAGAAAAAAAATCGAAAAGAATCAGAGAGACCAGCGGAGTTTCAAAACGGCTCCCGGCGGCTCAACCGTACATTCTTGCTCCTGCTGCTGGCAGGCGCTGCGCTGCTTGTATTCTTCGTAGCCAGGGTATTTCTGCTGCCAATTATCCTGGCTGCCATCGCCGCGGCTCTGTTTTTTCCACTGAACACACGGATCCGCAGGGCCTTTAGGGGCAGAGAAACCCTGGCCGCTCTATGCTCGGTGGTGATTTTCTGCCTGATCATCCTGATTCCGATCAGCCTGCTGGGCTACCTGGTCACCCAAAACGTGATCGAAGTAACCCGGCTGGTCAACCGCAATGTCCCCCAAATCAAGAGCTGGCTTCAGAGCGTGCAGTCCTGGATCGCGAGCCTGCCCTTCATCGAGGGGCAGCGGGTCTCCACCTTGATCGACACTACCAGGCTGGTCGGCATCATCCAGCAGGCGGGAACGACCCTGGTGGAATGGGCCACCAGCCTTGCCGGCAACATCGCCCGGACCCTGCTGCTGCTGTTTGTTTTCATCTACAGCCTGTTCTTCTTGATTCGAGACGGGGACAAGGCCCTGCTCTCCCTCACCGGGGCGATCCCTCTGCCGAAGGAGGATAAAGCGGCCATCATTGACAAGTTCGCTTCGGTGAGCCGGGCCACTCTGAAGAGCACCTTTATCATCGGAGGTGTCCAAGGCGCGATCGGAACGATCCTCTTTCTTGCCCTCGGTATTCCCGGTGCGGTACTGTTCGGTGTCCTGTTCCTGGTCCTGGCCGCCATTCCCGGATTAGGCCCAGCGGTGATCTGGCTGCCGACCACGGTGATCCTGTTTGTTCTGGGAAAATACCCGCACGGGGCAATCATGCTGGTGATCGGCGGAGGGGTGATTCCCCTGGTTGACTATGTTCTTCGGCCGCGTCTGGTGGGCAAAGACACACAGCTACACCCTCTTCTGGTCTTCATCGGGGTGTTGGGAGGGGTTGCCCTCTTCGGAATCTGGGGACTGTTGTTCGGGCCACTGGCCATGAGCGTGGCGGTGACCCTGGTGGACATTTTCAAACGCATCTTCAAGGGGGAGCTCAAGGGGATTTGAAGCGGCACTACATTCCCCAGATGTACTATACTTGGTAGTACAGGAGGGTAGATTATGTTTACGAACCTGGCTACGAATCTGGGAGATGCTACGCTCAAGGAAATCCAACTCCTCGAGAAGGAGATAGGCTATCCTATCCTCGCGTTCTCTTACTACGATCTGGAACCGGCGGACTTGGAAGCGGACAAGATCGCCAAAATCCAGGAACACGAAAAAGACAAGTGCATCTGCCTGCTGGCGGTCAAGGCCTGATCCGGGTGCACTCTATCGCCGGCGATACTCCTCCAGGAGCTTCTGAACTTCGTCGAACATCTGTTCGGATACGACGGTTCCGGTAACGAGGTCCAATCCCTCTTCCATCACCTCTTCCCATTCCCTCACTGTCTGATCTGAGACGGGATGGATCTGCAGCCCGTTTTCCAGCATGATCCGCACGGCCTCTTGCTCGAGGGCGGCGGTTTCCTCGCTTAGAGTGCTCAGATGCCGCTCTACGACCGCCACCAGTTCCGCCTGGAGCGGCTCGGGAAGTCCCTTCCACACGCGTTCGGACACGACGATGCCGCTGAGCATCGGGGCCAGCGGAAGCTCCATCATGTTCTTAGCCACACCGAACCACTGCATCGCCGCGGCGGTCAGGGGTGTCAGCAGGAAGGACTCCAACATATCACTCTGCAGAGCCGTGAGCACCTCCGTGGGGGCAACCGGAACCACGTGGAAACCCAGTTCCTTCCAGGCATCGACGATCTCAGGCGAGGCGGGATCCCCGTGCATTTTCAGCCGTTTGGCGTCCTGAGGGGTGAGGACCGGCGTTTTACTGAACAGGTGGGCCCAGCCGGCCAGAAACCAGGCAACAAGGGTAAATCCCTTCTCCTCCAACATCCGGTCGAGGGTCGGCCGCAGCTCTCCCATGACGTACTGCATCTCCCCGGAGGTCCGCACCACAAAGGGAAGCTGAACGGCGTAAAAATCCTCGACGATGCTGCCCAGCCCGACACCGGTGATGGCTGCCGCTTGCAGCTGGTTGATCCTGATCTTGCGGATCATGCTGGGTTCGTCCCCCGCGATACCACCGCCAAAAACCTTGACCCGCAGCCTTCCCCCGGAGACCGTGTTCCAATCCGCGGCGATGCGACGAAGTGCCTTGTCCCACGGCGAGCCCTCGGGGGCCAGACTGCCGAGCTTGATCGTTTGTGCCGTCACCGTAGCCCCCAGAGCACAGAACAGGAACAGGCAACACAGGTTCCTAAGCCTCACCACCTTGATTTATGCAACCTCCAGACTCATTTCTGTCGATTCCCCGGCCTCTAGGGTGCCTGCGAGAATCTCCCGTATATTATATGTACCGCATTTTCGGGCATTGAGAAAGCCGCTCCAGGCAATTTCCGCCAACCTCCCTTCGTGAAGCAGATCGAAGATCCACTGTCCCGTGTAGGCCGGGTTCTCCTGGAGAGCCCCGGCCCCGATCTCCAGCAACCACTTGCGGTTGAATTCCTCCTGGGATCCGATCGTTGGTGAGATGATGATCGGAATCCCCAGGCCGCAGTAGAAGGATAGCTCACTCGGTTTTGTCCAGAGTACGTCCGTTTCACGGAGCGTCCGGGAAAATATCCTGAAGTACTCCGGCTTGCTCGGGCCGAATATGACCCGGAGATTCTCATTTCCCGGCAGAAACCGCTGTTTGAAGCTCTCGAAGCAGGATCTGACCTCCTCCCGCACGCCCGCGACCAGATTGAGGCGCACCGATCCCTCCTGCAGTCGATCCTTCAGACTGCAGGCGATCTGCCGGGCGATCTCCCCCTGTGCACCCGCTCCCCCCACGGCGAAGGTGATGGTGATCGGCTGGTGAGGTTCGACAGGGGGTTTCGCTGCACGAAGAGTGTGACTGACGGATCTGCAGTGGCGCCGCCAAAAGCGCCCGTTTGGGTCCAGCCGAGCCAGTCTGGCGGCAAAATCGTGATTGAGGCGATCCAGGCTCCTGTCTCCCAGCAACTCCAGGGGCAGGGGGAAACCGGTAAGGAAGATCCGCCGCGCAGGAACTCCGTAGCTGCGCAGGCGCAACACGGTGCGTTCGCAGGGCACCAGATAGCGGATCCGGCTCGCCTCCGGATCCCGGGCCACCCAGGCTCTGGCCACTTCCGCATCACAGACAATGCAGTAAACCGGGTCGTACCCGGCCCTGTCCGCGGCGATGGCCGGCGCCAGGTAAGAGGTGATCAGGGCAAGCGGCTTGCTCCGTATAGTCTCAAGCATCCCCCGGCACAGGCCCCTGTCGATCAGGGATTCCAGCAGCTTGACCTGAAAGTCGGGGGCGGACAGATCCCGGACCGGATAGTAGGGAGGGATGCGGAGCAGACGATCCATCAAGCCGAACAGGGGTGCGCCTACCAGTGGAAGGGATTTGCAGCGGGAGATCATTTCATAGGTGTTTCGTACCCTGCTCCACATCCGGCTCTCCTCCGCCGAACAGAGTTGCTCGGCACCGACGGCAATTATGCCGCCTTCAGCCACCGAGGCGAGCGGATAGGTGGCCCGCTGATGGCCCAATCCCATATCAACGGTTACAACCCACGCTTTCATCGTACCATCTCCTGTTCCATTGGAATTCGATATCGTGTCGCCCCGCCGCGTTGGCGCAGGGCTTCCCTTCCGAGCAGGCTGAGGTAGCGCTCCTTCACCTCCTGGGCAACCTCCCGCCAGGACGTGCACAAGGTGCTTCGTGCACCTTCACCCGCCCGGCGAAGCAGCGCCGGATGCTCCAGAAGCATTCCCAGCTTTGCCGCATAGGCGTGCACCGAGTTGTCCGCGACAAATCCGTTGATTCCGTCCACTATCGGTTCCGCGGCGTCGGATGAATCGATGACAACCGAAGGGACACCAAAAGCAGCCGCCTCCCGCACCACCAACCCGCAGGTGTCGTACAGAGAGGGAAACAGAAAGCAATCGGAGCGGGCGTAGCAGGCGGACAGGGTCTGCCGATCCCGCACCACACCGACAAATTTCGCAAGCCCGTTCAGGCCCAATCGAGACGCCATCAGCCGCAGGGACTTCGCCGCGTATCCCTCACCGACGAAAGCCATCTTGAATCGGCATCCTTCGGCTTTCAGCAGGGATAGAGACCGCAGCAGGAACTCAAGATTCTTCTCCCAGGAGTGGTCCCCCACGTAGAGAAACAGATAATCCCCCGGATCCAGACCGAGCAAGTCCCCGCCTCGCCTCCGCAATTCCCTTCGATCCCGGGGTCGATCGAAATCGATCCCATGCCTGACGATCTGCACTGCACCTCGATAACCGTATTCCCGCAGCGTCTGTACGGCCCCTTCGGTCGGTACCCATACCTGATCCACCGACGCGTAGAAATCGGCTATTCGTTGGGCCAGCGGATCCACCAGAACCCGGTCCACGAAGGAGGATGAGGGCATCAGCCGCTCCAACTTGTCCCGGTACTTGGAATGAAAGGTCGCTACGATCGGGATCCCCCTCTGTCTGGCAAGCTTCAGGGCAAACCTGCCCGCAAAAAACGGCGTGTGGGCATGAAGCAGATCGAAGCTGCGCTCACGAAGGCTCCTCTGAAGAGAGACATCCGCCTGGGGAAAACCGATCCTGTACGGAGGACGGCCGACCAGAGGTAGGGAAAAGAACCTGTAGGTTTGCGGCCCTGCCGGCGAATCCGAGTAACCGGGAACCGCAGGCACAACGGCGAAGGTCGGGCCCAGGGTTCGATTCAGTTCAAACAGGTAGTTGCGGATTGTCATGGCTACACCATCCATGATCGGGAAATAGGAATCGCTGAACTGACCGGTAATAGCCCGCATTTCAATCCCCCTTCGATAGTAGAAAAGCAATTTGCATGCCATCCGCTTGTTATCAAGCAAGTATCAGAGCTGAAAAGAAATACAGGCGAATGCCAATCGGCGTTATCCGCTGATCTGCGGCAACCCAGGTTGCAGGCGGGCAAATCCAGTCCGTTTCTTGATTGCCTCATCCAGATCGCCTACAATTCAATAAAAAGGGGCAGAAAGCAGCCGCATCACCAGCTCAGACAGCAACAAGATGCCCGGGGAGGGCCCATTACCGTCCTACCGTTCTGGCTGAACCTGGATTATCTCTCCGTACTCCGGCTGTCCAGCTTTATCATCTCCCTCTGTATTGCCGTTTACCTGTTCAGGCTCAAACACAGATCAACACCAACCCTGTGGTTGGCCTGGCTTTTTTTCGGGGGTGCCCTGATTAACCTGTCGACCTTTTTGGAGTTTTCCGCTCCTTACTACTGGCAGCCCTACAACCTGAAAAACCTGCTCATACCGTTTTTTCTGGTTTTGGCCTCGGCGGTTGCCGCCTTTTCCCTGCTGAACTTCGTCTATCATTTTCCTCATTTCCAGAAACCGGATCGCCGGGAGTACCGGGTGGTTTGCGGCGCCTGCATACTGGCCAACATCCTCCTTCTGGGGCTGACCTACTACAACTTCATCTACCTCAAGAGGCAACGAAGCATTACCGATTTCGAGAACACCTACTATGCCGTCTTCTATTCGATTCTGGCCGTGGAGTTTCCCCTGTCTGTGTTTCTGCTGCTGCGTAAAGCCGTTCGATTTTCAACGGGTAAAACTCGCCCCTGGTGGCGCAAACTGGTCAAGCCCCGGGGACAGGATGCCCGGGCGGCGGGCTCCCTTGCCCTTGTCCTGGTTCTGCTACCCCTAGTCGCAGGGGTGTACGTGCTGGAAAATCGCGGATTGCTGCCGCTGCATCTGGCAAACTACCTGATCTGGCTGTTCTTCCTGATGTTCTACTGCAGTTTCGTAGTGACCTACCTCAATCACACGGCCGAGCATACAACCCTCCAGGTCAAGCTGGTGGGGGTTGTGCTGGTATTCGTGGTGGGTGTCCTGGGATTGATATCCCTGTTTGCCGGCAGGGCATACCAAAAGGATTACCGGAATGAGAACCTGATTTCCGGCGGCCGGAGCATTCACTTTGCTCCCAACCGGTTCGGCAGCTACACGATCTCGGCGGCTGACTACCGATTCGATTCGAAGCTGGGCTCACAAATCCAGATCGGGTACGACCAATCCGCAACCCTGGAACTCGCTTTTCCGTTCCGGTTCTTTGGGGATACGCACAGGACTGTGCAGGTTCTGCACGGCCCCATGATCCTGCTGGCCGAGGGAATCGGCAATAAAAACTGGGGCGGATACGACCCGAAACCGGCAATCGCTCCTCTGTTGATGAATTTCGACATGGACCGAGGGGGGGGCATCTATATCAAGAATCAGCCGGATCGGTTGACCGTAACCTGGAATGATTTGCCCGAGTACGGTCAGGCCAACAGGAACACGCTCCAGCTGGTACTGCACCGCGACGGTTCTATCGATTTCTCCTATAGGGAGATACAGATAGAAAGCGGCTACAATCCGATTCAGATGTACGTGTACACTTCCGCCACCGTTACCGGACATCACCCCGGTGTGGTGGGCGAACAGACCCCGGTCGGCCCCAGGCTGGTCGGGATTCATCCGGGAAGCAGTCAAGCCGGCTTGCGCCCGATTCGCTTCTCCGACGGGCTGCCTTACGTCAGTACGGTGCCGGAGGTCCTGTTCGAAGCATACGACATTGATTTCTACCGCCATCTACACAGCCGCATGTCCGTGATGGTGGTCATCCTTGTCGCCTCCAGCCTGTCCATACTGTTTATCCTTCCCTTCCTGTTCAAAACGAACCTGATACAACCACTGCAGGCTCTGCACCGGGGAATGGAAAAGGCAAACGCCGGCGAGCTCGAGGTGAGCGTTACTCCCCAGTTCAAAGATGAGATCGGAGCCCTGACCCTGTACTTCAACCGGATGCTGCAATCAATTCGCAAGGCGGAGGCCAACTTCCGCGCCTTGGCCGACAACGCCCGGGATGGAATCCTGATCGTCCTGGAGCAGGGGCGCATAGCCTACACCAACAGAAGCGCCGTGCAGATCATCGGCCGTCCCAGCCCGGAAATCCTAGATGGCCCGCTCGAGTCGCTCATTCGCCTGCAAAGCCGGCGGACCGGCCCTCAGGGGTTGTACAGAGATATGAATGAAGAGGGAGAGCCGAAGAATCTGGAGGCCAATATTCTGCATGAAGGCGCGATCGGCAGACCCGTGGAAATGACGGTATCCAACACCTATTGGCACGGAAGCCCCGCCTCCGTAGTCATGCTGCGGGACATCAGCGATCGCAGACGCAGAGAGGAGGAGGACCGCCAGTATCAGCAGCGCATGATCCAGACGGATAAACTCACGACCCTGGGCATCCTGGCCGGTGCGGTGGCACATGATATCAGCAACCCCAACCAGGTGATCCTGGCAGATTCCAGAATCCTGAACCGAGCCTGGTCGGAGGTACGCCAGGCGGTGATGAGTCATATTTCGGAGCAAGGGCAGTTCCTGGTGGCCGGATTCCGCCAGGAGGAGTTCCTCGCCAACCTTACCGACTGGCTCAAGAACATCGTGGCAAATTCCGAAAAAATCGACTCGATCGTCAAGGAGTGGAAATCCTATATCCGCAACGAACCCCAGGTGATGAGCAGTGTCGACCTTTCCACGGTGATTCGCTCAGCCGTACAGCTCATGTCCTATCACATCAGGAGATCTACGGAGCACTTCAGCCTTCATCTGCAAAACAGGCTCCCCAATATACGCGGAAATCCCCAACAGCTGGAACAGGTTGTCATCAATCTGATCTTGAATGCCTGCCAGGCCCTGCCGGACAGAGAAAAAGCGGTGGAAGTACGCACGGCTACGGATACGCGGCGCAGATTGGTGAAGCTGATTGTCCGGGATCAGGGCTGTGGAATATCCGAGGATCAGCTGCTGCGGATAACCGAACCCATGTACACGACGAAAAGAGAAACCGGGGGCATCGGGTTGGGCCTGTATATCACCGATTCCATCATCAAGGAACACCGGGGAGTTTTGGCGTTCGACTCGGTGACCGGTAGCGGTACCGAAGTCACCGTGACCTTTCCCGTGGAGAAAACCAAATGAAGATCAACCCCTCACCGACCAATCCGATTCTGATCGTGGATGACGAGCAGGCGGTCATCCAGGCCCTTTCCGCACAGTTACGTTCCAACGGTATCGACAACTTGATCGGTTGCCGGGACGGCAGGGATGTCATGAATCATCTGCACAGCCGGGAGGTTGAGGTGATCCTGCTGGATCTGACAATGCCCCAGGTGCCCGGCCAACAGCTGTTGGGCCAGATTCGCGAGGAGTTTCCGTTCATACCGGTGATCATCGTCACCGCCGCTAATGAGGTGCAGACGGCCGTGGAGTGCATGAAGGCCGGGGCTTTCGATTATATGGTCAAGGCGGTGGAAGAGAACAGGCTGGTCAGCGGAGTCCGCCGTGCCATGGAAATCAGGGAGCTGAAGAGAGAGTACAGCGAGCTGCGTTCCCGGCTGCTGGCCGGCGAGCTGAGTCGTCCGCAAGCCTTCGATCCCATCATCACCCGGAACAGGAAGATGAGATCGATTTTCCTCTATATCGAGGCGGTGGCGCAAACCTCCGAGCCTGTATTGATAACCGGAGAAACCGGTGTGGGCAAGGATATGATCGCCCGGGCCATTCATGAAGTCAGCGGGCGGAGCGGTGATTTCGTGGCGGTAAATGCCGCCGCCGCGGAACAGGACAAGCTCTCAGACGATCTGTTCGGGCATGTGAAGGGAGCCTTTACCGGAGCCGATGCGTCGCGGGAAGGGCTCATTCAGCGAGCCGGCGGCGGGACTCTGTTCCTCGATGAAATCGGGGATCTGGGGAGCAACGCTCAGATCAAACTCCTGAAAATCCTCGATACCGGGGAGTACTATCCCCTGGGTTCGGATCTACCCAAACGATCGGATGCCCGTATCGTGCTGGCCACCAACAGAGACTTGAGCACCTTGATGGCCCAGGGGGTGTTTCGAAAGGATCTGTACTACCGGGTATGCACCCATCACATCCAGGTTCCCCCGCTGCGGGCGCGGATCGAGGATCTGCCCCTGCTGATCGAGCACTTCGCCAGGGAAGCGGCCAATACGTACGGCAAAAAAGAGTATGGGGTTACGCCGGAGGTGGTCGCCCTGTTGTCCGCACACCCCTTTCCCGGAAATATCAGGGAGCTGCAGACCCTCGTGAAAAATGCCGTGGCCGTGGCCAAACCCTCCGCCGGGATGCTGCCCCTTCAACCGTTTGCTGAAGCGACACGCCGGGATGCGCCCCAAAGCGCGGGCGATCCGCTCGCCTCCTCCGTCCAGTTCGGGGATATCCTGCCCACCCTGGAACAGGCCAGACAGCTGCTCACAGATGAAGCTCTGTCCCGAAGCGGGGACAGTATATCCGAAGCGGCCCGGCTGCTGGGTATTTCCCATCAGGCTCTGAGCAAGTGGCTTCAACGGCGCAAACGTTGATCTGCCGGTCAACCAAATATGCCGGCTTCGCAATGTAGGTTGCGCTATCCAACCGTTCGCGGAGAATTCCCGATCTATCTCTCTGGTTTGATAGGAATTATAGATACTACTTCTGGCACGATATTTGCGTACAACCTTTTGTCATGGCGATTCAAAGACAGTTACCGAAAAGGCCCGGAACCGTCCACCGTCTGGCTACGTTCAGACAGATCCTGCGTTGCTTCTGGAATCGGCTGATCCTCGCCGTGGTGATACGCGGGATACTCATCCTCTACGCGTTGCTGCAATTTGTATTGAATAAAACTCGAGGCGAATAAGTCGGGGAGCGCAGCGGTCTCACGGGCCGATTCGATACAGTCGAGCGGTATTCTCAGCCACGGCTTCGGCAACCTGCTGCTCGGGCAGCTGCTTGATCTGGGCTATTGCCCGTAGAGCCGTAGCGACGCGGGCCGGCTCGTTTCGAACCCCCGGCTGAGGTCCCAGCACCGGAGAATCGCTCTCCACCAGCAGGCAGCTCAGGGGAAGGTGGCCGACCAGCTTTTGCTTCTGCCGGGAGCGGACGATGGAAGGGGGAATCGAGAAATAGTACCCCGCCTCCACGGCAGGCCGAGCCGAGGAGGCTTTGCCGTCGAAGGCGTGCATCTGCACCCTACCGGCTCCCCGGCTCAGCAAGGCGGCGATGGCCTGCCGGCCCGCGGAGCGGGAGTGGACGTTGATGGGCAGATCCAGCTCGATGGCCAGGTCGATGAAGCGCAGGAACAGCTGCCTCTGCAGCATCTCCAGCTCCCCCTGTTCGCTTTCGGCAGCTCGCTTGATGATCCAGCGATCCAGACCTACTTCCCCTACGGCAACCAGGCGGCCACGCTCCTTTCGAATCAGCTGGATCAATGCCTCCGCTTCGCCGAGATCGAACCGATCCGGGTACAATCCCGCCGCGGGGTGGAGCAGAGGATCGGCCTCAGCCAGGGTCAGATTTTTTCGGGCATCCTCCATGCTCTCCCCCACACACACTACCCCGACCACCCCGGCGGCCCGGGCCCGGGAAAGAACCTCCTCACGGTCGGCATCGAAGGCGGAGTCACACAGATGAGCATGGGTATCGACAATCATGATCGGTTTCGATTCTACCAAGACTGTACAACAGGGAATCTGCGCAGCACAAGGAGCGGGGGGCATTCAGCCCCTGTTACGGCTGCTGAGCCTTATTTGATTTGCAATCCCCCAACCCCTGGTGTATCATCCCCGCATACTGAGGAAAAAACAGCAGATATTTGCCAAAAAAAGGTGTTTTTGGCTTTATTTATCTCGGAGCCTGAGATATAATCTCTTACGTTCGAGCGAATTGAAGGCAAGTATATTCGACCTTTGATCTGCCTCATGGTGTTCGAGATTGTGTCGGAATGGAGGTGATGAGCGGGAGACCGACGGTACACTCTGAGGAGGATTTCGGTAGGTTTCGATCGATAAATTAAAAACAGGAGGTGAAGATGTTGAACCGCAAAGTCTTGCTGTATACCCTGGCCGTTTCGGTCTGCCTGGTCGCCCTGGGCGCCGTGGCAGCCTTTGCCGGAGGTGAGTCGGAACAGCCGACACCGGAAGCCAAAGAGGTGACCATGACAATTTTTGCCCGGGCCTACACCTGGGAGCAGGAGGCGCCCTGGGAGGTTGCCAAGGCGGAGATCCAGAAACGGCACCCGGATACGAAGTTCAAGTGGGTGGAGGAGGGATTCGGATGGGCCGATCTGAGGTCGAAGTTCTTGACCGCCGCCGCAGGAGGCAATCCACCGGACGTAGCCCAGGTGGACATCATCTGGGTCGGGGAGTACGTGGAAGGGGGTCTGCTCACCGATTTGACCGACAAGCTCAACGCTTGGGAGCACTGGCCGGACGTGGTGGACAGCTACAAGGAGGCTACCAAGTGGAAGGGGCCGAGCTACGGCACGTGGCTGAACACCGACGTGCGCATCATGGCCTACAACAAGAAGCTGTTTCGAAAAGCGGGTCTGGATCCCGAAAGACCGCCGGAGGACTGGAACGAGGTGTACGACATGTCCAAAAAGATCACCTCCGCTCCGGCCTACTACGGGTACGGCTTTCCGGCCATGAAGGAAGAAGAAACATCGATGCGTTTCTTTGCAATGACGTACTCCGGAGGCGGTCAAATCTTGACCGATGACATGAAGAAGGCAGCCTTCAACAGCGATGCCGGGGTCAAGGCCCTGGAGTTCCACGTCAAGATGATCGAGGATGGACTCACACCGAAGAGCGTGGTCAGCGGGAAATATGGAGATATCGACAACGCCGTGTTCCAGGACAAGTTCGCCATTTCCTACATGACCAAGACTCTCGGTCTGGCCAAGAAGCTGGTCCCGGATCTGACGCCGGAAAAATTCAAGCAGGACTTCGGCGCAGCGCCCATACCCAAAGCACCGGGCGGGGAGTGGTCCACCATGGCCGGCGGGTATCTGCTGTCCGTTCCCTCGGGTGCCGAACATCCGGATCTGGCCTGGGAGCTGATCTCCATCGGCGCGGCGCCCGATGCCCAGTACAAATACACCTCGGCGAGGGGTTATGTGCCGACCTTCTACTCCCTGATGAAGCGGCCGGAGGATTACTTCTCCGTCGATCCATATTTCAATGTGATCTTGAACGCCCTTCCCTCCGCACACTTCAGGCCGGGGCTTCCTCAGTACACCGAGATTTCCGCGGCCATCCAGGATGCCATCCAGGCGGCCGTGCTCGGACAGGCCAGTCCCAAAGCAGCCCTGGACGCGGCAGCGGCAAAGGTGAATCAGCTGCTGGCCCAATAATTTATAATCAGTCTGGAGGAGGCGTTTCGTCTCCTCCAGCATTTTGCAGCAAATTCCGATAGTAATCTAAGAATGAGAAAACAAAGCAAGATCATCCTCAGCGGCTACCTCCTCATTCTTCCAGCTTTTACGTTGATATTCCTGATCCTCATCTACCCATTGATCCAGGCTGTGCTGTTGAGCCTCCAGGAAGTCAAGCTGGCCTCCCTCAGCCGCCAGACCTTTGTCGGCTTTAAGAATTACCTCACGGTTTTCACATTCGTCGGTCCAAGTTTTTTCCGGCAGGTCCTGCCGGCGACCTTTTACTTCGTGGCCGGGAGCATCGCAGGTCAGCTGGGCTTCGGTTTGGCCCTGGCTCTCCTGGTCAACCAGAGGTGGGTGCGGGGCAAGGATATCTTCCGGGCCATCTTCATCCTGCCCTGGGTGACCAGCGCCATCGTGATGGCCATTTCCTGGCGCTTCATGTACGAGCCCCGCCTGGGGGTGCTCAATCACCTGCTCGTGCTGATGGGTACGACGAACCTGCCCGGCTGGCTCAATGACCTCAACCTGGTCATGCCCTGCCTGATCATCGCCAACGTGTGGCACGGCACCGCCTTCAGCTTCACCCTGCAGACCGCCGGACTGCAGAGCATTCCCTACGAGCTGTACGAAGCGGCCACCGTGGACGGGGCCAGCGCCGGACAGAGGTTTCGCTTCGTGACCCTGCCCCTGGTTCGTCCCTTCATCATGATCAATCTGGTGTTGATCTCGATGTACACTGTCAACTTCTTCGATCTGATCTACGCCATGACCAACGGTGGCCCGCTGTACAGGACCGAGGTCATCGCCGTGTTCCTCTATCACCAGGCCTTCGAGTACGGCTACATGGGCAGGGGTGCGGCCGTGGCGGTTCTGATTCTCATCATCAACCTGCTGCTCACCCTTCTATATATGAGACTGAATCGCGAGCGGGTTGCGGAGCAGAAGCGATGAATGCCAAGCTCAGCTGGAAGATCGTTACCTACGTGCTGCTCGTAGTGTGGGTCCTATTCACGGTCATGCCGCTGTACTGGCTGCTCAGCGCGACCTTTAAGCCTTCCGACGAGGCGATCGGCTATCCCCCCACCCTGTTTCCCCGTCGCCCGACCTTGCGGAATTTCGGGGATCTGCTGTTCCGATCTAAATTCGGCTTCAAGTCCTATCTGAACAGCATCGTGATTTCCGTGGGCGCAACCCTGATCAGTACCGGATGCGCCATGCTGGCGGGATTCGGCTTCTCCCGCTTCCGTTTTCCCTTGAGGAATCAAATACTCGTATTGATCCTGCTCATCCAGATGATCCCCCTGCTGGCCGTGATCATCCCCCTGTACAGGCTCTACTCCCTCTACGGTCTGTACGATACCCGCTTCGGTTTGATGATCGTCTACGCGGTACGCACCGTCTCGATGAACACCTGGCTGTTGAAGGGCTACTTCGACACCATCCCCATTGAGATCGAAGAGGCGGCCCTGATCGACGGCTGTTCCCGGCTGCAGGCATTTCTACGTGTGTCTTTTCCGATCGCCGCCCCGGGAGTAGCCGCTGCTGCGATCTTCGCCTTCTTCCGTTCCTGGAACGAGTTCATGATCGCCATGACCCTGACCTCCACGGTTCGGCCCTACACGGTGGAGCTGTACCGCTTCATCGGGGAGCATGGAGATGTGGACTGGAGCCTCCTGGGCACCGCTTCGTTCATCGCCATCGTTCCGGTCCTGATCCTCTTCTCCTTCTTTCAGAAGTACTTCGTGATTGGCCTGGCCGGCGGCGCCGTGAAGGAGTAGGCTCCTTCTGAGGGTTGGAGGATTCAACTGCTTATCATAACAATCTGGTCGG
>Ga0272442_10004588_pt1 | contig 18815 bp, 10 predicted proteins | sample SSMForm2O_FD_200262 | JGI IMG/M metagenome (GOLD analysis project Ga0272442, IMG submission 200262) | Marine sediment archaeal communities from Little Sippewissett salt marsh, Falmouth, MA, United States - SSM-Form-2O | ecosystem: Environmental > Aquatic > Marine > Wetlands > Sediment ... | reverse complement strand
TGCCTCATTTCAGCCCATGGGAATTCGTAGGGAGTGCGAAGGGGGCCTCCGGTGTAATGTTCGCGATTGAATGAGAACGGTGGATGGGTTTGAAATTCATGCCTGAGGTATTCCTGGATTCTTAACTGAAGCGGATCGGACAGGAACGGGTAGGCTGCTGACAAAGCGTGACTCAATTCCGTGCTGGTGGCCCAGTAGAAATGAGAGAACCAGGTGCCTCCAATACCGCCATAAATGTACAGCAACGGGGCAAGGTGGCCGGCATCTACCATTTGCCGGATATGGCGTTCGAGTTTCTGTTGGAGGAGTTTTGCCTCGGGGTTCACGACGTGGGCTCTTGGTTTGGGGATTCTCAGCAATTCATCGAGTCCCGTTATGTGATACGCGTAGCCGTCGAGACCTTCGATCCCCATCGCCAGGCCGGCTGTATCCATGAAATCATAATCCACCGGCTCGATTTTTTGGCGAGCATGAAAGAATTCGACGGGGGCATTTCCACCAAGAGCAAGCGCAAGAATAGGTGGAACCGGAGCCGACTTGATACAGGGGCTGTTCCAATCGTCCTCAAAAGTCATCCAATGAAAATCGTTCTTTATTCTCACGATACCCTTAGCCGAATCGACGTCAAAGTTCTCAGAGACGGTCAAAGGAAAAACGCCTAATCGAGCCGCCCAGAGCCGACATTGTTCGAGCACCTCCGGCCCAGGTATGGTTTTCCAGTTTTCGGTCTCATGGGGCAAAAAGAGCCGACCGCCGGCAAGGGGCATAACGGCGATTTTCCCGGCCTCTTCTGCGAAAGTGAAAAAAAGGCCGCTTTCGCCGGCCCGGCAGATCGATTCGATCTTATGCTCGAGCCGGAATAGAATCGGCAGATCCATGGCTTCGGGCGGCCGGGCGTAGCCCATCATGGTCTTCGACACCCCGAGTTCGCTTTCGACGTCGTGGCCATGCAGGTGTGCCCGGACGGGGGCCGTATCTGTGAACCAGGCAAGGACCCAAGGCTCATTGAGCTTGAATGCGTCATCGCTGAGATTTGACAACTCGGTGGTGGGATACACAATCGGTCGGCCGTTACTGACGAACGCGATGTACTTTGGGCCGGCCGTACATTTGAAGGCGACGCTCCGGGCCGGGCTTTCGAGCAATACAGCCGGCGATAGACGGTTGATGATCAGGCGAGCGTGCCCCGAAGGAAGCATGTAATTTGCCTCCAAATAGTCCCAAGTATCCTTGTGGATATTCGGCTTTGGGACCCTGGAATCTGCAAATACGACGGTGAAGATCGTGTCGGTCGTTTTTCGGTATACCTCTAATGGGAGAGTACGCCTTATGCGATTGAGCTTTGGCCATCCGTCGTCGAGGTCAACCAGCCAGCAAAGGCCGTGAGCTTCGGTGAAGTTGTTTTTGGCTATGTCACTGGGGAGCGTATCGTTCGCTCGTATAAGGGACGGGCTAAACTGAAGGGCCGCCATAACCAGTGCGATGGCAGCTTTTCTCATCTTGCTTTCCTCCTGTCCGGCGTTCCATGATGTTCCTTGCTTGATGCATTCCCGTCGTGTTGTCCGGAACCCTCATAAGCAAAAATGATTGAACGGCTCGTCTTATGAAAGAGCTGGTCGTCGGATACGGCTACGGGCGAACAGGTGTTGTGCATCGCACCGCCGCCAATGGTTCCCAGGTTGAGTTTACCCATGTTCTTTCGCTGCGAGCGCCGGTCTTCGAGCAGGTAGCGATCTTGGCGAGCCGATATGATGTAGTAATTGTTGAAAGGAGGGTCACCGGGCCAACCGGGATCCCGAACGGGAAAGGCGATATCTCCGCCAAGGCTGACACCCCAGGATTGATCGATCACGGAAAATCCCCCGTCCCACGTACTCGTTCGGCCGAACGTGCTGTTTATCCTGGGCTGCCAGTGCCATTCGTTGGGATACTGCAACTTAGGGGCATAACGGTCCGTTATGAGTGGTTCCATATGGCCGGTTTGAAGGTTGACCCGGCCGAAAAAGGCCCAGCCGGAAGCCCGCAGCCAGATATTGGCGTAGATTGTGTAGGCCCAGCCATCCGGTGAGACGGCTGGAGGTGGACCGATGCATGAACCGCCGTTGACGGTAATGACAGGAGTAAAGAACTTCTCTCTACCGGTCTTGGCGTCAAGAACCAGGAGGGTCTTATGATGGGGATGCGTTTCGAACCATCTGACAAGCGAGCTAAACGTCTCGTGGTCGCGCAGGACGGGATCGTTCTTGTGCGCTTGATTGTAAGGATTGAGGACGGCGTTTTGGATCAACTGCTGAGTCGTATGGCAAGCGAACACGAGCTGGGTGGTCAGGATGATTGCACCATCGGCGGCGACGAGCCAGTACTCGCGTATCGCCGCACCTGGCATCTTTGAGGATGTCCAGACTTGTTCACCCGTAAGACCATCATAGCAGTAGAGGTGCATATCACCGGCGGCGACATAGAGCCGCCCGTCGGCATAAGCGGGTGTACTCATCACAAGGCCACCAATGGGCGATTTCCAGAGCTGTTTGCCGGTTCTGTCATCGAGAGCATATACAAAGCCGTCGCGCCCGCCGATAAAGACTTTGCCGTCGGCGAGGACGGGAGCGGCCCACAGGCCTTCGACGGTGTGAAACTGCCAGAGTTCATCTCCCGTGGCGGCGCTCACGGCGTGACAAGAGTGGTCCATCGAATTGACGTACACTATACCGTTGTGATATGCGGCTGAGCCGAGGATGGGCCCACTCGTCTTATAGGTCCAGCGTGTTTTTCCTGTGTTCCGGTCGAGGGCAAATAGATTCCCGTAGTTGGTGCCGACAAATAGCCTGCCCTCGGCCACGATGACCTGGCTTGCGGTGGCCATCGGCTCCTTGAGATCGCGATGCCAGAGGTATCTGTAGGGGGGATTGGGCTGATCGGTCGTGTAGCCCGTATGGGCCGCGTTGTGCTGAAGCTGGGGCCAGTCAGAGGCGTAAACGGTATTCCCACTAAATATCCAGACGATTAGCCATACGGCCAGATACATCCACTCCAAACTGTCGATCAATTTCCTTGTACTATGTGTCATATTTTGCTTCTTGCTGTGTGGGGTCGTATGTCAATCTTACAGAGATTATATTTGCGGCAGTCTCACTCGCCTCTGTTTTGCTTTCTGTCGCTTGCAGGCCCACAAACCCTGCAGGCTACTTTTTCATTTTTCCAATCTGTAACATCACATATCTCATTGCCAAGAGTACACAATTGCAAAGACAGACTCCATTCTTCAGGCTCTCCTATGGACATAGCCTCAGTGTTTATGGGGTGTTTCGTCCTGCTGGTGCGTGACGATCGGGACGTAGCCCATTTCTAATCCGGCAGGGGGTGTCACGAGTAAGGCTGGATCGAGTGCTGCTAAAGCCCCTCTGCTGGGGGGGGCCATATAGTCCTTGTCAATGGTCCAGTGACTGTGGATCTTTTCCACAAAGGCCTGTAATCTGGCTTTCTTGGCGTCATCCCAATTATACTGCTGGAACGACGGCTGATCCACAAACCGATACCATGAGTAGGTAACAATCGAACCATCCGCCAGCTTGACGGTGCTCGGGCCGGTTTTAGGACCGGGCTCAGTCCAGGCACCTTGCTTGGGAGATGTGTAGGGGACGCCTCGTTCGGCCCATTTGAATTTCCTGGTCAGGAGCCCGGTCTCCTCGGGCACATCCTCGGCCTCAATGGCCACGCGTTTATCCCCGACATGTTTGTAGTATTGGGGAAATCGACCAAAGGTGTTCGCTGTACCGTCATACCACTTCAGGCCCCATACATTATCGAATATTTTGGTGTCAAAGACTTCTTTCACGCCTGAGATAATTTTCCCCGCTACATCGTAGCGCGGGGTGCGCGTGGTTAAGGTGGATTTCCAGGCTCCTTGTTCATCGAAGCGGCCGGAGCAGGCAGGGCCCCCATCGCGCCAGATCTTAAAGGTATCATACAAGGCGGCTTTGGAATAGTACGTTACGTCCTGCACCAGGAGGGATCGGCCTTGATCATCGACCGGGAACTGCAGTTTCGGCAATTTGGAATAGACCACGCCGTTGGCGTCCACTGAATCAAACCGGGGCACCGTATTGATTTCCATGGCTCCGCCTCCCATGTTGCCCGGCCGGGCATCGAGGCCTCGTCCGTAGATGAAGGGATAATTAAATAGCTTCCCGATTTTGCTCCAGGTTTCCGGGATGTAATAGGCCATTGGGCCTTTGAAATTTGCCGCGTTGAGGAAACAGGTCCAGGCCTGATCACCGGTGGGCGGATCACCCGTTGTGGGCGCGGTAAAAGGCAGGGCCATATAGGTATAACCCAGGAACTTGCCGTTGGGATTGCCTTCGAACGGCAAGGCATCCGGTGGAATGAGCAAACGATTACTCAGTTGGGCAATACCCAAACGGTGGTCCGGCAGGGCTTCATTGTCATAGAAAAACGACCAGCCCGGCGAACCGACCTCATAATCGTAACATTGGGGCGTGGCATTCATACTGAATTTCGGCGGTCCGTAGCGGAAGTGATTGCGTGCCCAGTAACCCAGACCGCCCTCTACGGTTTGGAACACACTGCCCCAGGTCGGCCCTCGCCTGGGCCAGTTATCACGGGCATAGGTGCCAATAGGCGCCAAGGGTTTGTCTTTGTTGTCGGAGTTGTTCGGTGTGATCCAGGCACTGGGCAGACCGATCTGAAAATGGGCGAGCGGCTCATCAATCAAGGGCCAGACCGCTGCATAAAAACCCATACCCATACTGTACTCGGAGCGGGATGGCGGCCGGGACGCACTATAACCAATATAGCCATGCAGACCACGGTGATGGAAGGTGATGACACCGGCTTGGTTCTTCTCGGTCTTGCTTGTTTCTTGGGCGCTTATGTGACAGGTCTCTGTCAAGACAGTAAAAACAAGAATAGATCGTAATAAAATTCTCATACGTTTTTCCTTAGAATCAGTAACGTCAATGATTCTCCATTTTAAGCCCATTGCTATCGTAAAGGCAATGCCATATTATGCAAATCATTTTCCGTGTTGTGACTCGTGGGATTCCTACGTACAAGGAGACAAGAGCTTGTGGAATGTGCGTTGTTTCATTGAGCATTTCCAGGAAATGGCTTCTCGAGCAGTTCTCTATCCAACGGCGTCTTTGGAGCAAAGAGGATAGTCCTGAAAGTCATATCTCTTGATAGTTCGAGGTCTGTTTTGTAAGATGACGGATGTTGGATATGGAAAATTAAATCTGTTAACAGTATAAATGGGAAATGTCGGTAGATGTTTCAATTACCCGGCCAAATTGCAAGAGGAGAATGAGACGTGAAAATAGAACTCGCAACACTCTTATTGCTTATCACGACCGCTGCCCATCTTGGTTGTGTACAGAAGAGCAAAGATAGTAAAGCTCTGATTAATTTCAGAAGCAAACAATCCATCCAAAACCAAAAACCGATTTTAATCGCACATCGCGGCGGTGTGATAACCGAAAACACACCTGAATGCTCCCTGGCGGCGATACGCCTGGCCAAACAGCAAGGCTACGCCATGGTCGAATTGGATGTTCAGCGAAGCCGTGATGGAATCCCAATCGTTTTCCATGACAGTGATCTCAAGAAAGCATGCGGCATCGACAATCAAATCGTAAACATGGATTCCAAACGAATTGTCAGAGTCACATTCTCACAGACCGACCAGACAATTATCACCTTAGACCGCGCTCTGAAAGAATGTCTTACACTATCCCTTGGTGTCATGCTGGACGTCAAAGTCAGGGATGATGAACCGTTCTTTCAAGCGATTGCAAGCCTGATAAAGAAATACAAATATGAAGCATCGACTATGACGATTAACGCCGATCCGGCTCTGAGAAAATGCTTCAAAGGCGTCGTCATGCTTACGGTCACGCAAGACGAATTCAATCGAGTGCAGAAAGGAGAAACTGTCGACTTAAGCGGAAAGTACTGGTTCGGCCTGCCACACAGAATACCTGACGATGTCGTTAAACGCCTGCATCAAAACGGCGCATACGTCATTCCGGCGATCAACACCTTTCGATATCCGGAAGACAACCATTACGAATTGGCCCGAAAAGACATCAACCGCCTCATCCAAGCGGGAGTAGACGGCTTCCAGATCGATTCCGTTTACAAGCCATTATTTGATAACGATTAATGTGAAGCGAACATCCGATATTATCGTATTTATGACAGCAATATGGCGGTTTGTCGCTGCAATTAATAGAGGAACGACGGCCAATAACGACATAGTGTCCATATTCAGCGAATGGTTATCGTCATTCACCCGCCGACTCGGCGCCGAGTGACTTTGCCGGGCTTATCTCTGCTTAGAGAAGATTATCTTCTTTCCGGCATTTTATCAGTGTCCGTGATCTGGCCTCTTATGAGTTTTGTTCCCTGAGCGGTCAGCCAAAGATAGTGATCAGTTGGCAGGCCCTCGTAGGTGAGAAATCTGGATTCGCCGACGGGCGGGTCGTTTGTGCATTTCATAATATTCGTCGATTCGTCGTACTCGTCGAACATCGCCACATAGGCCATTTCCGCGCCGGCTCTCTTCGCCGCCAAAAACATGTTCCAGTAGAACTCGCCTTTCAGCCTCGGGATGGAATTCCAGTTATTGCCATGCATGTTGAACCAGCTAAATCCGGGAAACACCACGGGCAGGAAGTCCAGATTGTATTCTTTGCACCATTTCATGTCTTCCGCCCACATGGGTTGCGCCTTCTTGGAGGCATCTTCGATCGTCCTGAAACGCCCGATCGACCATGGAGAGACCACGTCCGCCAATTTCATCACGTCTTTGAGATTCTTATCTTCCAGCGCGTCGTTTTTACCTGTCCGCCAATAGGTCGGAATGCCCAACATGACAGAAAATTTGCCGTAAGTGGGATCGGTTTTTAGAAACTTCATTATCCTGGCCACATCCAGGGAGTCGTATTCTCGCTTATTAAAACCGCAGCCCCATAATGCGATGAGGGGTTTTCCCCTGTGGTGCAGATAAGCGGGATCCTTGGCCAGCCCCATTTTATCGACGAGCAGTTTTATGTCATTGATGACGTGGTCCACCTGCGCTGACGTGGTGCCGGTCAGGTCGTACATCAGTATGTATGTTCTGCCGTACTTATTGGCGGCCGCTCGGCAGTTCGCAAAGACGACGTTGACATTATTGAATTCGAACGGCTTGAAGGTATTGGCGGCGAATCTCTGGATGAACGCTCCGTCGATGCCGTATTCTTTCATCCATTTAAAGTGCAGGTCCGCCACGCCCGGACTCATGGAGCTGTAAACATAAGCGGTTGAGCCGTCAGCGTGTTTAAAGGGCGTTGCAACCTTATCCTCTTCCCTATATTCTTTCATATCGGGCCACATATCGATCGAGCAGACGCCCGGCTCGAATTCATCGCTGGGCGCGGCAAATGGCTTTCCCCAGTGGAACCATCCCATACCCGAGCCGTCACCCGGCGTTGTGAACCAGCCCTGGTATCCGCAGACGACTTTTCCCTTCAACGTTGAAGTGTCAACGCCCGGGTTCGATGGGCCTGTGTATGGGTGCATTGACGCCTCGATGACTTCGTCGTAAGAGAGTGTGAATTCTTCGATGCCGCCCCCCAATGAAGATTCGCAGCCGGCGATCAAGATAAGTGAGACCGTTACAGAGATCGGCAGTGACTTTTTCATTTTGTCTTTCCCTATTCTTGGAAGAGTATCTTGAGGATTTCTTCGAAACTGTCGCAAAAGTGATTGCACAGACCCAGCGCGCCGCCTTCGATAATGTTGCCGTCTTCTATTCCGATCGCTGCAAAGCCGGCGAGCCTGATGGAGGCAATTCCGGCGCTCGAGTCTTCGATACCCACCACGTGATGACGCTCGCTGAAGTCCAGTCCCAAACCTACCCGGCAGACTTCTGCATACAGCCAGGGGTGTGGCTTGGGAGAGAGTTCACCTAATGTACCACAGGAGCCCTTTCGGAGTGGAAAACCCGCCGTGATGATTGCGTCGTAAAAGTCATCGGGTTTTCCCATATGCAGTGTCTCAAAGGCCGATACTATTTCCGGGTAAGCTTTTTCATAGAGTCCGGAGGTGACAAGGCCCAGCTTGACTTTTTTTGATTTTAGGTTTAACAAGAAGTCCTTGATCCCCGGTGAAGGCGTGAAGGCGTTCTTCCGCCCCCTTCCTTTGAGTATGGCCTCCATCTCACGATGGGTATGCTCGAAATAGAAAGCTCGTGCTTGTTCTACGGTTTTGTCGGGACAATACTTTTCTATACAGTGCGTCAAATGTTCCGAGACGCTGTGCCCGGATACGAAGGGGATGTCCGCTTCTTCCAGTTCGAATTCGGGCTTATCCAGCAGCGATGCGGTTGTCAACTGAATGATCCAGATCCAAAACTCCTCGCTCTTTACGGTCGTACCGTCGAGGTCCATCAATACTGCTTTTAGAGGCTTCTCGATTCTTACGTCAGGTACCGGATAGTATGCCGGGTATCCCATAAGGCTTTTCACATAAGCAATCGTATTGTCTTCAAAGACGATGAATTCGACTTTTCTGTCCCGGGTAGTCAGGATCCGTTTTACACCTAAGGAGCCTGTTTTGTAAAAATCATCACTGCATGCCTCCAGGGTGATAAGGTCTGAGTTCTTGTTAATGTGACCTATGCCAGGTATAATGCTCATTCTTGGGTGATTTCCTTACGATTCAAGTTTGTTTTGGCCGTTCTTCAGAAGTCTGCTTAGTTCTTTGCACACACCGGTGAATTCCTCTAACTCTGCCAGGTTACGATATTCACCCGGATCGCTTGCATGATCGTATAATTCACGAGTCGGGATTTCACCGTGCCGCTGCCATTCGATGTATCGCCACCGTTTTGTCCTGATACTCCGACCGTGGAGACCGCCCCCTCTTCTAACCTGGGTGAAAGCCGCTTTTTTCCATTTCCGGTGTGGATTGCTCAACAGGGGTTTAAAACTTAATCCTTCAAGCCCTTTCGGTGCCTTCAAGCCACACAAATCTGTAAAGGTCTGGAAGATATCAATCAGTTCGACAAGCTCAGTGCACGTGGTGCCTGCTTCAGTCTCGCCGTCAATTACCGCAATCATCGGCACCCGGCAGGAATCCTCGAATAAGACATTCTTATTCCACCAGTCGTGTTCGCCCAGGGTGTATCCGTGATCGCCAATAAAGAGTACCACCGTGTCCTTCCAGAGGTTCTGTTTATCCAGCGTATCCATGACTCTGCCGATCTGTGCGTCAACGAAAGTAGTGCAGGCGTAGTATGCCCTCAGATATTCTCTTTCATCCTGGAGTGAAAATTTATCGAAAGATTTTTTCCAGCCACTCTGAATGGTGTACTTTTGTTCGGGATACCTGTTCTCCGGCAATAGCGGCGGCATCAATTCATCCAGGTTATACATATCAAAATATTCCTTGGGAGCGTTGAAGGGATCGTGGGGTTTTGCCAGGCCGAGTGCGATGAAAAAGGGTTTTTCTCTTTTTTGTTTTAAAAGTTCAATGGCTTTTGAGGTTATTACGCCATCCTGTTGGTCCTCGTCGGTACCATTAGCGGCAAGCCAGCTACACCATGGCACCACGCCGTTGGTGAGATTTCTTGTTTGGCCGGTCCGTCCGAGTTTGTTTGTACCCATATCATACATTTCATTCCAGGCCCCAGGGTCATCGTGCAGGCCGGTTCCGTGAAAGATCTTGTTCATTCGGATTGTGTGGTAGCCGTTATCTTTAAAGAACCTCGGCAGAGTCATGACATGCCCTATGTTTTTGGTCCATGGAGTAACGTTTTCATAAATACCGACGGTATCAACGCGAAGACCCGTCATAAAGGAAGACCTGCTCGGGTTGCATACCGGGTACTGGCAATAGGCGCGGTCAAAGCGCAGACCCCTCTGCGCCAACCTGTCAATGTTCGGCGTCTTCACCAATGGATTGCCATAGCAGCCCATGATGTTCTTGAGGTCCTCGACAATAATGAATAAGATGTTCTTTTTCCTGTTGGAGGTGATCTTCTTAGCTGATCTCTCCGCCGCCAGCGCGCCGGTGGTACTTGCGGCGAGAGTACTTCCGAGAGCGTATTTGACGAAGTCGCGTCTGTTGGTCATTATTCTGTTATCCTTAAATGGTTTTCTCATAATCTTCTTCGAAGTTGGCTTCCGGTAATTTCGTGTACCAGAATAAATATAAACCCACCGAACTGATCAGAAAGATAATCCCGGTAATAAAGAAAGCATGATACGACTTAATAATTAACTGCATGGGCAGAAGGAAAAGCGTAATTTGCCACATGACGGCAAACGGAAGGGACACGAGATCATAGAAGTGTTCCTTTTTCATTCGCTTATATACATCATCCGGCAAAGTCGATTCGAGAGGTTTCCACAAACCGAAAGGTCGTGTTGTTCTGTAAAAATGAGTCAGCGTTTTCCGGTCTGTCGGAGAGGATAAATACGTCCCAATAATTGAACCCATTAATCCAATCAGTAACATAAATGTAAATTGAAGACGTTCATCCAGATCCGGATAGACAAACCGTTGAATAACCGCAGCGATCATACCCGAAAGCATTCCGATGGCAAAACCGCTGCCGTTATAACGCCACCAGTAAAAACGAATAATCTTTGGAACCATTAATCCGGTTCCCAGTCCCATCATGATCCAGCCCCAGATATCATTGATATTATCGACCGTATAATAAGCAATGAAGCCAATAATCACGAAGACCAAGATACATAAATATGAGGCCATGATTAATTCTCTGTTTTTGGCCGTAGGCCGGAGGAATCGTTGATAGAGGTCCCTGACGAAGAAACTGACTCCCACGTTTATATTGGTATCAAACGTGGACATGGACGCGGCGATTAACGCAATGAGAAGAAGCCCTCTCATTCCCATCGGAATATTAAACAAAATGACCGCCGGCAGAATTCTTTCGGCGTTGACAGTACCCTCATAACTGACCAGATGCAGCTTTGTTCTCCAGCTTTCGCCCATCAATTGCTGTAGATTGGCAACCAGCTCCGATGAATACTGCTCAGGATGATTCATGATGCCTGCCAGCACATCCGCCCATTCCGCCCTACTGACATCGCCGACCTGCTGTTTGATCAGGACGGCGGCCTCTGCAAGAAGAGACTGATCCGGAAATAGATCTTTGACCAGAAACAAACCCAGAATCGCAAATCCGAGCATCATGGGCCAGCGGAACATAATGGTTGATATCGTCAAGGCGGTCAGTTTTCCACATTCCCGGTCGTTGCGGGCGCCGAAATATTTCGGCTCGGCGCCTTCGCCCATACCGCCAATGACCATTCGAATCAGATAAAATAATGCAAACATAAACAGATCTTCATAGGCTTTATATCCTTCCGGCATCGGCGTGTTCCAGTGAGGAATGGAACTGCCCCAGGCTTCACTGCCGGTAATCTGATTTGCGAACTGGGAAATACTCTCAACATCGCCAATTTTGACAATGGCCATGAGCGAAATGGCAATGACGGCTATTAATACAATGCCCGACTGTAGAACATCCGTGAATACGACGCCGTAAAAACCGGACATCATGGTGTAAATCATGGCGATGGTAATCATGATAACCGCACACCAGAAGGGGGCAATCGGAACAAACATCGACAGAAAAAGACTCACGCCTTTGATCATATACAACAGCATGCCGAGGGTGAAGATGATCATGGCAACGGCCATCGTCAGACGTGCGAAATTCCCCCCCAGGCCCGTCCCAAAACGATAACTCATCCACTCCGCACCTGTAATACACCTGCTTCGTCGATGCCATTTTCCAATCCACAACATGGCCACAGCCGCGATCAAGACCGCTCCGCCGCGAAACTCTATAAAAAGGCCTCGTGGACCGAGAATAAACAGAAAAGATGTGATAATCATCGTTCCCGTCACATCCAGCCAGGTCGCCATGCCGGATAGACCCAGTGCCCACCAGGGTAGCTTGCGTCCGCCCAGAAAATAATCTTCAAGGCTTTGAGAAGCTTTCTTTCTCAGAAATAAACCCAGGGCCACCAGAAATCCAAAATAAATAAGAATGACTGTGTAGTCGACAGAGTTGAGACTGCCCATAAATTCTCCTTCGTTTTATCGACAAGCATGGTTTAACAGATTCTACATCGTTACGGCAAAAACTCAATGGCTAGTATTTGTCTGGCGCCGATATCGAAATTAACCCATCCTTCGGAATCGATACTCAGATCTTTTATGGCCAGCTCCTCCAGTGTTACTTCCCTTGCCCCGCTCCATTGACGTTCTGTCGGTGCCAGGACAAATTCGCTCCTGATCGCTTCTACAGGTGATTTCGTTTTTGCAGGATTTGCGTGGCCGCCGTCTAACCTTATCTTATTCCTAATTGTCTCATCACCCTGATTGAATAGCCTGACGATCCAACCATCGCCGTCTTCGCTTTTCTTGACCGCACTGACGTGCAGGTTTTCACTTTCCAGTTCGAGGAAGGATTTTTCACGCGGACCCGTGCCGTGTTCGGTCGGCGCGATCTGGGCCAACAGCATCGGAAAGTTGAATTGTTCACTTGCCTGCCAAAGATTCGCCTCTTGCCAGTCGCCCTTGTGGGGCATAACCGCATAACGAAAAGTGTGTTTGCCCAGGCACTGCGAGCTTTTGTCGATACGGCTGTAGTCGGTCATTTCCAACGGGGTGACACAAATTCTAAGCGGGAAGGATCGAAGCAGCGTCAGGCACATTGTTTTGTCTTTATCACCCACCACTTCGTAAGCTTTTAATCCTTCATTCAAAAGGGCAAGGCCGGTATCGCCGTCGCTGAGATCGATGAAAGAATTCATCGGCTGTTCTGGCTGTGGGGCCTCATCGAACATCGAATCGTCGATCTTCTCCAGTGATCTTTCGACCACGTCGAACTGCCCCTGCACGTGCACCCTGTCGGTATCGATTCCGGAGTCGAAGCAGACCCGCAGGTAATGATCTTCGGCCTTATTCTCAAATCTTGTTCCAACCTCAACCCACCGCTGACCCCGCTTAAGACTAACCGTATTAACGATCCTGTGATCGATCAGTTCGGTGCTTCTGTTCTTCTCGTCTTCGCTTTTGCCCTTGGGCAGTTTCCAGTCGATCGCTACTTCGAAAGACGCCTCGAAGGCTGTGTCTTTGATACATTCGATATGGGCCGCCGCCTCAATCGTCGAGAGAACCTGCTCATTCTCAACCACCAGATGCTCCCACGGATTGCCTATCTCGCTCGAATCTTTGAAATATCCCTGGTTGTCATAAGTTTTGCCCGTCTCTTTGTCGAGGATGGTTAGCGTGCCGTTAGGCTTAACCGTTACACGGATATACTCGTTCTCCATCGTCGTCGGCCCGGTGACCATCGAATCTGTTGCAGCTCTTTTTGCACCGGCAGGGTGTACAAAGAATGTCTTGTAGCCCATCGGTGGAATATCTACGAGCCTTAGATCAAGTTGGTATCTGGTCATCAGAAATGTATTCGCACAATCGTTAGGGGACTGCACGACCTGGTAGTAAGAATCATTCTTGCCGATGATATCGAATTCGACCCTATTGTTTTGGGCGTCGGTGATCTCGATGGCCTCACCCTCCCAGTCGTTCGGCACCTGTATGTATGCCCTCGTGACCTCCGAGCGTTTAAAGGGTGAAGGATTGTATGCGATCATTGCAACGTCGCGGCATTTGTCTTTGTCAATTTGTATCGATCCGGCGATCTCTTTTAATGCGTTCTCAGTCACGCAAGCCGATATCTCCCGGGATTGCCGGCTGCGATAGAACATATCGTCACTGATAATGCCCCTGCTGCACCCGCCGATTGAGTCGTGCCCGTGATTCTGAAGCAGCCATTCGTAGGCTTTGTTGATGAAAGCCTGTGGATACGCCGAACCCAGCATCGCTGAAAATACAGCCAAAGGCTCAGCGTAACTGATCAGATCCCTTTCGGTGCGGAAGTTATCCTGCTTGACGTCCATTCTCGCAGAGATGATCCAGCCGAATAATACGCTGGTGCTTCCCTCGGTATAAAGGTTCCTCATTTCACCTTTCGCCGTCGGCAAATCGTCTCTCACTGATTCCAGAACGCTTTTCTGGAAGTCAGAAAAATTACTGTGAAAAACGACAGACGTCCCTTGCAGAGCCGCATTGGCGTCCTTGATCATCTTGATCTCTCTGATATCGGGGCACGACGAGTCATGTCCGCAGCTCCAAAAGCGGTGAACCGTCGTCCAGTCCTTATCCTGTTCTTCTATCGCCTGCTTGGCTCTATCGGCGATCGTTTCCTTATGATATGCAAACTTCGGATGGGCGTATTGGGCATCCAAAAGGTGGTGGCCCTCATCGATCATCTTAAAAGTTCCGTGGCCGTTCTGCCACGGGACCAGTCTTTCATCCACGTCAGGCATGTTCCAGTAGGCGGGCCGCTGCAAAACGTACCAGACGTTGTATCTGGGCCGGCACCCTAATCTCGATGCGACGATCTTTGTCCCGTCCGCGCCTTCCCAGTAAATTTCCGATTTCGGCGCCACCAGGGTATTGATGCCCCTGTAGAAGGCGGCAAATCCGATCCCGAAACCTTTATATATCTGAGGCATCTGCGAAATTTGGCCCCATGAAAATGGGGAGTACCCCGTCTTACTGACGTGCCCGAACTGCCTGGCGATCTTGTGACCCAGCAGTAAATTTCGGATCAGTGACTCGCCTGAGACACAGAACTCATCGGGCAGGCAGAACCATGGGCCAATGAAGAGTCTTTTTTCAGCGACCAGCCTCTTTATCACCTCTTCCTTCTCAGGTCGGATCTCAATATAGTCCCGGATCGGAACCGTTTGAGAATCAAGATGAAATGAGCTGAATTCAGGATACGTTTCAAGGATATCAAGCAGCATGTCCATCATGTAAACGAGCATATAACGCGTACGTTGCATCGAGTATCGCCACTCGCGGTCCCAGTGCGTGTTGGAAATGAAATGACATTGAATGGCTGGTCCGGTCTTATCGGGCCTGAGCCTTTTTATGGATCGACTATTCTTCACGTGTGTGACCTCTTCTTTTTTGGGCATCATAATCGAATCCTCTATAGATTCGCAATGACGACGTTAATTTGACTTAGGGGGTGACAGCAATCGTCACAAAACCCTCCGGAATCACTGTCATTGATGTTGCCGCTCGGCCATGCCAATGCCGTCCAGGCGATGCGGCGCAAAGATATTCTCCAATTCATTGCAAATTGCCTAATTTGTAACAACAAGAATGATCTTTCTCTATGTATAGCTAAATGACACAAAATTGTCAATACATTTACTTGCCTAATTCGTGTATTTTTGTTAGTATGGTGATGATTTGGGACCTGCTTGTGTGTATTGGCCAATGCAAGCCTCGGACGGTAATCTTGTATGTGAGCTTGAATTATGACACGATCGCCAAAACAGATTAAACATCAGACCATTTATGACAGTATCTGCGGCGACATTCTCAAGGGCGTTTACAAACCCAACCAGAAACTACCCACCGAAAACGAATTGGCCGAGTATTTCCATGCCTCCAGGCCCACGGTGGGGCGGGCCATGCGGGATCTGCAACAAAAGGGGCTTATCGTCCGTTGCCAGGGGCAAGGTACCTTTGTCAAGCCGGCCGCCAGTGCGGGCAACAAGACTTTCGGTCTGCTGGTGCAATGGCAAAATCATGCCGACACTGTGAGTACAATGACGACGATATTTGGTATTATGGTGCCGGAGATGTTGAAGGTTGCCTCGGACTTAGGCTATTGTCTCCTGCTGAATGACATTCCCCAGGATACCCACATTGACCATATCGAACGGGCCAAGACAATCTGTCAGCGGCTTATTGATGCGCAGGTCTCCGGTGTCTTGTTTACACCGCTGGAACTGGCGAGTCATGTATCGATCAACCTGGAGATTGCCGATGCCTTGGATCAAGCCGGGATTGCGGTCGTGCTCCTGGATCGGGACCTCACCGACAGTTATCACCGTAGCAACTATGATATCGTGGGGATCAACAATGAGCAGTCGGCCTTGGTCTTGACCAATCATCTGCTGGAGCAAGGCTGCAAGAAAATCGATTTTATTGGCGGACCCGTGGAGACTACTTCGATTAATGATCGCATCCGGGGGTATCGTGCTGCACTGGCCGAACATGGGATAAGGGCGACAGGCAAGCGACTTCATGCCTTTGACAGCAAGACACTGGCACAGTCAGGTCCCCCTAATCAGCCTGCGCAGAAGCTGTTGGAATTGATCAGGCATGGGGATGTCGAGGCCTTTATCTGTGTGAATGACAGCACGGCCGTGGACGTCATACATTTCTTACTGAGAAACGGCGTTCGTGTGCCTGATGACGTGCGCGTAGCGGGGTTTGATGATTTACCCATCGACAGTTCTCTACCGGTATCCCTGACAACAGTCAGGCAGCCCACCAGCACCCTGGCCTATGAGTCTATCCGAACCCTGATCGACCGTATAAATAATCCGCGCCTGCCCGCTCGCGATATTATGGTCAAGACTCAGTTGGTAATCCGAGAATCATGTGGTAGCAAAATAAACAAATAAACAAAATTTCGGACGAGTGAAATGACTATCGGGCCCCGTGCTGTCTGCCGGGCAGGATCTCGTTAAATCTATATCAAATATATAGTCAGGCTTATCTCCCTAAATTTTGAAGACAATGTCAAACCTTAAATGTAAATACAAATGTGAATAAATTATATATATTTAAAAATCTCTATATTGCTTTTCTGATTCACACTTGATATAATTCGCTCTAAAGAATGGCCCTGGGCAGGCACCGAACGTAGTGAAGGTGCGAATTTTGGGTTGTTTTTTTGAATACAACGAGCGTTTCGGTGTATAGCCAAAGCACGGTCGTTGTTATTGTAACTTTTTTGTAGGAGGTTGTATTATGAGAACTCGAATTGTGTTATGTGCTGGTATTGTTTTGTATTTGGCCGGCGCGCTTCAGGCGATCACGACGCAGTGGGCCCCGGCGCCAAACAAGAACTTATGGAGTGACCCACTCAATTGGAGCGCTGGGGTGCCCACGAGTGGCGATAAGGCTCAGTTTAACCAGCCGGCTGAGTGCATCGTTGATTTTGATGGAGCTGTGTCAAATCAGATTGATCTCGCTGGAGGCCCCTTAAAAATCGTCGATGGAGGAGTCCTGACGCACTACAATTGGTTCATAGTGGGTTATGGCGCAGGCGATGTAGGGGACATTGCCGGTCACGTGGAAGTGCATGACGGTGGTGTGCTGGATTCCATGGCGCGTTTTTTTGTGGGCCGTGAGGGCGAAGGGCACCTTACCGTGCATTACGGCGGAACGGTCAACATCCTCGGTCAAAACCTCCATGTCGCTGAAAAGGCAGGGGGAACTGGCGTTGTTACAATGGAAGGTGGCACAATAAACATCCTTGAGGGGTCTGATGCGTGGGGTCTGCGGCATACTGGAAATGCCAGTATAAATTTCCGAGGCGGTACCATACAACTTCGGGATACAACGCAAAATCGAGACTATCTGGCAAGCGCTATTGACGAAGGTGTTATTAAGGCTTATGACGGAGTTGGCGAGGTTGATCCGAATACCCAAGAATCGCCGGGCAAGATTATTGTCAGAGGTGTTCATCCTCTTAAGCCCTTCCCATCAGATGACGGCGTTGCACCAGCAGGCGATGTGGAATTGAGCTGGACTTTGCCTGATCCGTCTGTGCCTGGTCAGCCGGTGCTGGTTGACGTTTACTTCACTGACGACTATGATGCGCTATACAAGTTTACCGATCCGGCAGTCATACGGATTGTCGACAAGCAGAGCGTGACGTCCGTGACCGTGAAAGCCGAGCTGAAGAAGCGTTACTACTGGGCCGTGGATACTTATATCGGTAGTCCCGATGATCCGATTTTGGGGCCTATCTTTAGTTTTGTAGCCGACAATGCGGCTCCGAAGGTCAGCGCCGGCGAGGATGTAAACACTTTCCTTCAGGACGGCCAACGCACTGGACCACTGAACGGATCTGTCACGGACGATGGTCAACTTCAGCCTTACACCGTGGAGTGGACTGTGGTCCAGGAACCCGACGAGCCCGATCTTCCGGATGCGTTAATTGACGATCCCCACGCCGAGCAGACAATGGTGACTCTGTATGCTGAGGGTACCTATATCTTCCAGTTGGAGGCTTACGATGGTGAGTATACCAGCTCAGCGACCACGACGATCAATGTGTACGCAGACGATTGGCCAATGGAGGAAAATTAGGGATACGCGCGACTCAGAGCTTTCCTACTTGCGCAGGGGCACTTGAACTTACAGGGCGTTTGAAACGTGTATCAAACGCCCTATCTGATATTTTTATGTTTCGTCTCGGAATAGGTCGTAGCGGGGATGGCAAGGATTTATCTGTCCACTACGTACACATTGCGTTGACCAGTTTCAAGACGGGCCTATTATCGGCTATTCTTCTCTGCGGTATTGCGTGGGCGCGGGCGCGACTACGAGAATCATGGTCGGGGCTTATTATTCATTAATAAGACATTCAAAATTGCGCAAAAAACGCAGAAACAGACAGAACAACAAGTTGGTTTTACGCATTATCTGAATAATGAGCACGGGTGTTTTCCTTCTCTGAGGAAAATTCTTGGCCTATTCCGCGCCTGAGTGGTGCTGCGATCAATGATAACAACTTACGGTCCACACCTGATTGTACGACGGATTGCTTTGCTACCTACCATAATGCTCCTGGCGGAGACCTAAACCAGGGTTTTGCCAACGCCGTGTTT
>Ga0272442_10004586_pt1 | contig 18818 bp, 17 predicted proteins | sample SSMForm2O_FD_200262 | JGI IMG/M metagenome (GOLD analysis project Ga0272442, IMG submission 200262) | Marine sediment archaeal communities from Little Sippewissett salt marsh, Falmouth, MA, United States - SSM-Form-2O | ecosystem: Environmental > Aquatic > Marine > Wetlands > Sediment ... | reverse complement strand
CTCCCCTAGCTCGTCTGCTGTGGGGCCGTCCTCCACCGGGAGGCCGGCGCCGGGTATCTCCTCGGGGTCCAGGACGTCGAGGTCCACGTGGACGTAGATGAGGTCAGTCAACGTGCTGAGCCTGTCGATCTCCATGTCTATGGCCGGGCTCAGCCGTCTCACGTCTTCGACGGTTATCTGGCTTATGTCGTGCGTGTCCATGAGGTACTGCTCCCAGGGGTCCGTGTCCCTGACGCCCACCATGGTGACGTGCTTCATGGGCAGCGGCGGGTCCAGGCCGCAGGCCCGCCTGATGTGGTGGAGGCATAGGCCGGTGCTCACCGCCACCGGCATGCCGCCCATCATGCCGCTGAGACTCGTCTCGGGGGTGTTGAAGTCGCCGTGGGCGTCGATCCACATCAGGCCCACGCGGAGGGGCTTCCCTTGGCCGGCCTTCTGGTGCCCCGCGAGCATCCCCATGAGGCCGTTGCAGTTGCTTAGGAGGCCTACGGGGAGCAGGCCGGCCCTGATCTGGTTGGCGACGATGTCGGCGAGGTGGCTGCTGGCGAGGGCCATCCTGTACCTTGCCCCGTAGGCTTTCTCCTCCTCGTCTGTTAACGTCGCCGTCTTACGGTCCTCGACCGTGCAGCCCCACCCCTCGAGGCGCTGTAGGAGGCCGCCCTCCTCCAGGGCGTTGGGGCTCGTGTCCATCTCGGGGAAGCCGAGGTGCCCGTTGTGCAGCAGCTTCGGTATCCCTACCCTTACCTTGCTCATGGAACCACGTGAACCATGTATTGGTTAAAATAAAAAGTGTTTTAACGGTACCTTCTCCTTCTCCGCCACTCCCTCTGGTCCCTGGTCCGGGGCCTGTCCTGCACCTCGCGGGATGAAAGGTTGTTCTCCAAATTCACCTCGCCGAAAGGCGCCTCTTCCAGAGTTTCATAGCTGCCATAGCGCCCGATGTTGAGACGCATGCTGCCCCTGTATACCCTCACGTAGCCGTTGCTGATCTTGACGACCGAGTCCTCAGTTATCTCGTCGATGGCCTCGTCGAAGAGGGTCAGGTATATGCTGCCGGTGTCGTCGGCCACGAGGGCGTCTGTGACCCGGTGCAGGGATTCGTCCTCTCTGAACGTCACCTCGCGGGGCTCGCCCACGCTTATCACCCTGACAACCGTGTACACCCGCTTCGAGAAGGTGTTCAGTTCGCTGATCTTTGTCAGCGGCTCGCCGCTTTCATCCATCCCAGTCTCCCTCTTTGAGTTACATGGAACGGTGAGGCTAATATTCTTTAAGACTTCCTCGACGCCCCCAGCCTCATATCCGTTTAATGCGTCTCTATCCCCTGTATGGGTTTAGGCAGGGTCTCCCCATAACCCGGGGAGAGATCATGTATTTGAACCTCGCCGACCTATGGATCGACCGTCTCCTTGAAAAGCTTGGAGAGATAATCTAGGTGAATCAACATGGTTAGGATAGGAGTACAGGGCTCGCCCAGAAAGAGCCGGAACACGGAGACGCTGCTCAGGAGCGCCCTCGCGGCGGCGGAGGAGGCGGGTGGCCGAGGTGGCGGCCGCCCTTAAACGGTGAAACGATGGTAAAGACTTACAGGCTAACTGAAGCGGATATCCACGTCGCCTTGGCGGGCGCCCGCGGCGTCGAGGTGGGGGACGTGGACGCTGCACTCGACGTGGTTAGGCGGCTCTCCGGAGGCTCTGCGTTCCAACTGTTCGACGCCGGGATGGTGGCCGGGTGCAGGCATCTTTTCCACGCGGCGGTGAACGCGGTCCACGCCATCCGCGGTGGCTCAGCCATATCTAATAGCGTGGATGTGGAGTCCATGCTCTACGCTTCCTGCCAGGATCAGATATCCAAGGCTTTCACCCTGATGGGTCTCAGCCCGCAGGTGAAGAACGTGGCTATACTCGTGTTATCCGAGGACCCCTCGGAGACGGGGAGACTCGCCGCTGAGATCGCTGAACGCCTCGGGGTGCAAGACGACGACGTCTTGGACGTGACGCCGGAGAAATATGAGCGGCTGAAGGAAGTGTTCGATGTGGGTGACGAGGCCCTGGCGACGGTTGGGGGCGACCCCTACGAGGCTTTAACCAGCCTCGTCGTCGAGAAGGGCGCCCTTCTCCCTCTCCGTAGATAGCCTATACCTCTCCTTCTGGACGTTCAGCTTCTCAACGGGCTTTATCACTGACACCCCCGTCTTGTTTCCCAGTATCTCCACGAGGACAACCCAGTCGGGGTCCTCCAGATCCACGGGGGTGTCTATGACCTCGGCAACAGGCTCGATGACCTCCAGGCTCCGCAGCCGGGTCCTCCTCTTCTCCAGGGTCACCCTGAAGCTCTCCCCGGCCCCTATCCTCGTCGCCTGCTTCCTGACCTCGGCCACGATCTCGTCCACATCCGTGTTCACCCACGCCATTATGGGCATCACCCTGTAGACGGCACTGTACCGGTCCGGCTCCTCCCCCATGTGCCGCCTAAGAAGGCTCACGGCCTCCCTTGGGTCGAAACCCGTGTGGGCTAGGATGAGGCCCTTGATCCTCGACCTGTCAACCCTGGGGTTCTCGTCCCCTACTGCCCTGAGGTTCATCCACAGCTCGCTGGTGGCCTGGCTGAGGCCCAGCTGGTCCGTCGTCGCAAGGAGGTTGTAATTCATCGCCTAATACATGCTTGGACATCTTTTTTATATTACCTGCACAGTTGCCGTGTGATAACGTTGAAGGTCGGTTCAAGGTGCGGCTACTGCCTCCTACACAGGGGCTACATGATGATCAGGCTGAGCACCGAGGACGAGGAGACCCGGCGCGAGGCCATGGAGGAGCTCCTCAAGCTCATGGGAGACAAGTTCAACTCCGAGGCCGTACCCAGCGTGCTGGGCACGGAGCGGGGCTGGATCATCGCCCGTATCACGGGGTGCGAGGACCCCTACCGGGAGCAGAAGAGAGAGGCCAACATGCACGCGTTGGAGTTGCTCACGGGGCTAAGGGAATACGTCGATGGCAAGCCCGAGGCCGAGAGGCTCAGGGCCGCCTGCCTCATCAGCTGCCTAGGGAACGTCATCGACTACGACGTCCCCGGGAGCAACAGCGACATGGACGCCGCCATGGGGCTCCTAGACGAGGGCCTGTACATCGACGACACAGACGAGCTGAAGAACCTCATAGACGAGGATACCAGGCTTCTGTTCCTGACGGACAACGCCGGGGAGATAGCCTTCGACACCCTGGTGGTCGAGGAGCTGAGGCGGCTGGGCGCCCACGTCACCGTCGCCGTCAAGGACGGCCCCATAGTCAACGACGCCACCATGAGGGACGCGGAGATGGTGGGCATGACGGAGTCTGCCGACGAAGTCATCACGACGGGGATGGCGGCCATGGGCACCTGGCTGGACGAGAGCCCCGGCTGGTTCCTCGAACACGTCCACTCCGCCGACGTCATCGTAGCCAAGGGCATGGCCAACTGGGAGACCCTGACGGAGTACCCCGCGCCATGCCCGCTGATGTACATCTTCAGGACCAAGTGCGAGCCGGCTGCCAGGGCCGTGGGCGCCCCCCTGGACCGGAACATCGCCCTCCTCGTGGAGAAGGGCTGGAAGCTCTAGCCCCTCAGGGCCTTCTTTATCTGGCCGCCGGTCACCGGCCCGCTTCTCAGTATCCAGAGCTCGTCGCTCGTCAGGTCCAGTATGGTTGAGGGTCTGCCGCCGGGCGTCGTGCCGCCGTCTATCACGATGTCCACCTCTCTGCCGATCTGGTCGGCGGCCTCCTTCGCCGTCCTCGGCGGCTCCTTGCCCGACTTGTTGGCGCTGGTGCTGACTATCACTCCGGCGCTCATGGAGGCGAGCCTCCTAGCCACCTCGTTGCCCGACACCCTGATCGCTAAGGTCTTCTTGCCGTGGGTGACCCACATGGGGTAGTTGATCCTGCTGGGCAGCACCAAGGTGAGGGGCCCCGGCCAGAACCTCTCGGCCAGCAGCTCCGCCGCCGCGTTGAACTCCACGACGCGTCTAGCCGCCTCCACGCTCCCGCATATGAGGGGCAGCGCCTTGTCGGCTCTGCCCTTTATCTTGCAGACGCGCCTCGACGCGTCTGGGTCGCTGGGTAGGCAGCCTAGCCCGTAGAAGGTCTCGGTGGGGTAGACTGCGACGCCGCCTGCCAGCATGGCGGTGGCGGCCTCTTTGAGCCCTTCCTCGTCCGGCTTTACTATCTTCATCGACGATACTAGCGTGGACAGGGATTTAGATGTCTTGGTCACTCGTGGGGGAAGACCAGGCCGAGGCTGTATATGGTGATCATCCCGAGGACCAAGATCGCCAGCTGTATCACCGACCTCCACCTGTCTTCTTCTTCAAGCATCTCCGGAATAAGCTCCGATGCGGATAGGAACAGGAACGCGCCTGCACTGAAGGCGACCATCCAGCCGTCGAGCCACTCCACCGAGGCGATGAACAGGGAACCGAAGACGCCGCCGATTATCACGCTGACGGCGGCCAGGAAGTTCAGCAGCAGCGCCCGCCGCCTCTCTATGCCGGCGTAGACCAGTATGCCGTAGTCCCCCATCTCCTGGGGGAGCTCGTGGAAGAGGACGGCCAGGGTGGCCGTGAGCCCCACGACGAAACCGTTGATGAACGCCGCCGCTATTATCATCCCGTCGATGAAGTTGTGGATGAAGTCCCCGACCAGATTCAGGTACGCGAACCCCTTGGTGACCTTCTCCTCGCCGCGCTCAAACTCGTGGCCGTGGCCGTGGTACCAGTAGATGACCCTCTCCAGGAATAGGAAGAAAACGAAGCCGGCTGCGACGATGGGGAAGACCAGATGTTCGTCTACAAGCTCCACGGCCTCGGGCAGCAGGTCGAAGAGGGCCGCCCCGAGGATGGTGCCCGCGCTGTAGGCGATGAGCACGAAGAGCACCCGGTGGAGGGTCTTCTCGCTGAGGCTGAGGGTGAAGAACCCTATGAACCCGGTGAGGCTGATGGCGACGGTGGCGATGATGGTGTTTAAGGTGCTGGGGAGCATCCCTTAACGCTCCGGAACTGCGTGTAGTAAATCTTTCGCGTTCCTCAGCCGGTTCGACGCAGGGTTGAAGGAGTAATTGAAAAAGATTTATTTCTAATAATTTAACGGGAATTAATATACTAAATTTAACATCATAGAACATAGATCAATTATTTTAAGTTAAAATAATCGCCTATAAACCGTAAAAAGATTTTTTCTTACTTAAAAACTAAAAAGAGGCTGAAATACAGATTCTCTCTCCAACGTTATTTATATCACCCCCAACCGTAACGGTACAACGACATGAAAGACCAAGGAGCCAAGGAGATAACGAGAACCATAGTCGTGACGGTCTTCCTTCTCTCATCGATAACGCTGAACCTTCAGCTGATGCGGCTCGACAACGGCAGCCTGGCGGGCGCCCAGCTGGACTCGGGTGCCCTCCAGGACGTGGTCGAGGCCAGAATCATAGAGACGGACCCCTGCTCCTATCAGCCGTTTCTGGTGGAGTACAACGGCGACGGCCAGCCGGCCCAGGCGTGGTGTAAAGCCTCCCTGAGGGCGGAGGAGCTCTACAGGGACGGAGGGATGGGGGTCGGCGACGTGGTCCTCGCCGCCGTGGACCCCGAGACCAGAACGGGGGTGGTCATAGACTCCATCCTAGATGCGCCGCTGGAGGAGCCGACGGAGCCAGCCGAGGAGCCACAGCCCGACGAGACTGAGCCGCCAGAAGAGCCCGCCCCAGAGCCGGAGCCCGCCCCAGAGCCTGAGCCCGAGCCGATGCCTGAGCCCGACGATGGCGAGGAGGAGCCAGCCCCCGAGCCGGAGGAGCCTGAGCCCAGCGTGGAGCTCCCCGACGGTTTCGAGCTGGTCTCCAGCGAGTCAAGGCCCACGCCGGGCGTCGCGGCCCCCGAGGGCAAGGTGAAGCTCACTGTGATGACCCAGCCCATGGGGCTGCAGGGGGTTGCGGTGTACCCGCCTCCGGGCGTCTACTTCGTGAACGTGTACAGCGTGGTTACCTTCAGCTGCGTCTCCGAGAACCCTGACTGGAGCTTCAGCAACTGGACCATCAGCAGAGGCGTCCTGGGAGTGCGTTACCAGGAGGGGCTCGGCTACGACCACCTGCTAAGGTGGAGGGTCGACGTGGACACCGTCGTCACCGCGCACCACACGGAGCTTATATAAAAAAGGGAAGGCCTTCAGAGGCCACCCATTCTTCTTTTCAGTGCGAGGGCAGAGGCCAACACCAAAGCGGCGACCAGGTAAGGCGACGCCGCCTGGAGGGGTGTGAGCGCCACCTCTCCCCCCACCGGCGACAGGATCACCACAGACGCGGTGTCGCTGCCGCTCAGGTACTTGTCCTGCGCCACGTAGGCGTCTATCACCTCGGCGAGGTCCTCGGTGCCGCCGTAGTCTGTGTACTCCAGCGCCTCGAAGGTTATCTCGACGATGAGCGCCCCCCCTGGTGCGAGGGAGCCGGGGCCCGTCAGGTCCGTCCACTCCAGCACTCCGCCCACCGTGTCCGCCGTGTCGGGCGTCGGCGACGCGCCTACGTAGCCCAGCTTCGCGGGGTCGTAGGTGTCCACGAGGGGCACCGTCACGATGGGCAGGTCGCCTTCGTTGGTGATGGTCACAGTGAAGACGACCGTCTCGCCGATGTCCGTGTAGCCAGACGATGGCTCGGTCAGCTCCTTGTCGACGGTCATGTCCGCGTCCATGATGATCACGTCGTCGTCGTCCAAGCCATCGACATAGTACTCCAAGTCGAGCGCCTTGGCGTCGTTCACCTCGGCGTAGTCCGTGGTGGACCCCGGGAGGGTGCTCCCCGCCGCGACGAAGTATATCTCCACGATGACCGTACTCAGCGGGTCGAGGACCCCTGGCCCAGTCAGGTCCGTCCACTGGAGGACGCCCAGCACCGCATCCACATCGTCAGGGGAGGGGTTGGCTCCGGTGTACTCGAGCTTAGTCGAGTCGTAGGTGTCGACCAGAGGCACTGTCTCCAGGGGTAGGTCACCGGTGTTGGTCACGGCCACGGTGAATACCACGGGGTCGCCCACGTAGGCGTCCCCGTCCCCCGGCTCCGTCAAGGTCTTCTCAACCTGTAGGTCGATGGGGACCGCCACCTGGAAGTTGTGGATTTTGATGCCGTCGGGGGGTAGGATGAACCCCGCGGACGAGGTGAGCGGAGCCGCAGGGGGCACCGTGGGGTCGTCGTCGCTATAGGGCGCCAGCAACCCCAGATTCGGGTCGAGGGGGTCGTACCTGACGCAGTATTCCCCCTCCAGCAGCTCGACGAAGTCGTAGAAGCCGTTCCCGTCGGTGATTGTAGTCTTCAACACGGTTGGGGTTCCGGAGCAGTCCAGCAGCTCCACCGTGACGCCTGGAACCGGGGCGGGGGCGGCCAGGGTGACGTCGGTGATGAATCCCTCGACGACGCCGTTCGCCGCCACCGTCACGAAGGCGGTTGCCTCCGGGCTGTAGGTGTTGCCGAAGGGGTCCGTCCCGACGGCTCTGCCGGTGTCTATGTAGTTCTCCCCGAGCACGATGGTCGACGTCGCGTAGAAGGATACGGTGATGGTCTCCCCCGGCTCCATGTCCTCGCTGAGGTCCCACGTCAACAGCTGGCCCAATATGCCGGGGTCCTCGTAGCTCTCGGAGCCGTCAGTGTGGGTGATGGTCGTCGATGACCCGACGTAGGTGAAGCCCGGCGGCAGCTCGTCGAAGACGTCGACGCCCAGGACCGTGAACACGTTGGCGTCCCCGCTGGTAACCTCGAGGGTAAACATCACAGGGCTGGAGATGGGCACCGTCGGCGGGAACGCCGTCTTAAGGATGTCGAGGACGATGTTGACGGGTGTATAGTCCAGGGGGATTATCGTGTACCCCCAGTCGTAGCCTGGGAAGGCACCCCCGGCCTGGGCGAGGATCGACTCCCCGTAGACCACCGTGAAGGGGAAATCGGCGAAGAGGTGGGTCCCGGTGTTGTCCATGTCCGATGCGTCGTAGAACCCGTGGGACTCCATGTGGAACAGGGTGACGGAGTCGTCGACGACTCCGTCCTGGTTGTAGTCGGAGTATATGGTGGTGCCGTCGTAGATGGGCATGACGTAGAGCTGTATGTCGTGGCTGCTGGCCTGTCCGCTCGGGGCGTAGGGAACGAAGTACTCGTTGACGAGGGTGCCTGCGTCTATTGGGACGTAGCCCCAGTCCCAGTTCCCCCCGTCCGTGTCCACCGAGACCAGTATGATTATCCTCTCGCCGTCACCCGCGGTCACGTGGACAGGCGTGTCGCCCGCCGTCGTGAAGCTGGCGTCGGTTGTTCCCGCCGATAAGAGCCTCGGGTTCCAGCCAGCCACGAGGCCCGCGTCTGTCTCAACGGTGACGCTGGCGTCGGTGATCGCGTGTATGTGGTACCGGATATCCAGGGCATCGGAACTCGACGGGAACGTCGGTACGAGGAAATCGTTGCCGGTGAACCTCTCGTCCTTCAACGTGAAGTACCTTATGTCGTAGCTCTTGCCCCCGCTGGCGATGAGCCCCACCTGTATCTTGTTGTTTGCGACGATGGTGTCCTTCTCGTCGACGTGGGCGAGGACGAAGCTCTCCCCCCTGTCCAAGGTCTGTATGCCCGGCACCCCCTTCAGCGTGTAGCTGACCACGGTGTCGTCCTCGGTGCTCTGCACCACGGCGAAGGTGCCACCATTCACCTCCCCTCCGCCTAAGAAGTCCTTGGTGCCAACCGTGTCCTCGCCGGCGGGCACGACGTAGCTCTTCTGGGCCTCGTCGCCTCCCTGCTCTACGGGGTAGAGCTCCCACATTCCGGCGATGTAGTTACCGTCCCCAGTCTCGGGCCGCCTGTCACTCGCCCCCCTGAATACGCTGAGGGGGCCTCCGGCGACGAAGAAGTAGGCGCCTCCGTCGATACCAGCCGCGGGGGGGTTGTTCAGGGAGCCGCTTAGTAGCGCGCCGCTGCCGGGCGGGGTTATGGTGTAGTAGGGTGAGGCCCAGTTGTCGAAGGTGATCACGCCTCCCTTGTCCAGCCTGAAAACGGCGTCGGCGCCCGTGAAGTCGGATTTCTGGAAGCTGTAGCCGTTTCCCCTCTGGTCCACGTATATCCGTGTGTCGTCCAGGTAGGAGACCACGCTGAAGACGCTGTAAGGGTTCGCTCCGGACGTGGGCAGCCCCACGGCTGGGTCCACCGCCTCCAAGATGATCTTGGTGCTGTCCCCCAGCACGTAGAAGGACTGGTACCCGGATGGGATGGACGCCTCAACCGGCTGGGTCTGAACGCTGGCTATTATCAGTATTGCGGAGAACAGTAGCCACTTTCCCCAAGAATCCTTATTTAAGCTCATGTAACTCTCAAGTAAAGCTCTTGGTGATGTAACCAATATTCCTAGAGTAACCAGAACACCCGACTCGCAGTAAATCCCGTTTTTATAGTCGTGGGCCCGTTGGCTCTCACCCCGTAAAAGTAACCCCAACGAAAAACCATGCGATCCTACAGGATAAAACAACATCCTGACGCCCTGAACCTGTGAACATGAAGCTGCGGCCTCCCCCAGAGACTCGCCGTTCAACATACCCCGTATGAGCGCGATCATCGCCTCATCAGAGTGGGAGAGGCTGACGGCCCCGTCCCAACCGACCACCGCGTCAGCCCCCGCGTCATGGAAAGTCATGGCAAGCCCCTCGTCCCCCAGCCCATCACAGCCCATCAGAACGACCAGGCCCGAGGAGACGCCGCCCAGCCGGCTCTCTACGAACCGGGGGCCAACAGCGAAAAACATCCTCGGATCGTTCGGGGACCGGGCCACATGCACCTCGTTGACCAGCTGCATCCCCACATGCTTTGAGGCGTCGAACTCCTCGCCGGTGAACAGCCAGATCTCGTCCTCGAAGACGCCGCTGTGCACACGGAACACCATGAGGCTGTGGCCCCCCTTCAACGCTTGCAGCTGATTCACCGTCGCCTCCTCGCCCCGATAAACCTCTACCCTGAATCCTTGCCTAGCCAGCAACTCTTCAAGGACGTCGGTGAAGTTTGCCTCCGTCTGCGTCTCGTAGAGGGGGTCGTATATCAAGGCCTTTTCGGTGCCGCCGTCGAGCCGGGGCTGCCTCACGAGCACGGAAGCCGCGGATACGACGAGCAACAGCGCCGCCATCACCAAGCCCAGCCTGAAGGCCGTCCTGATGTGTCCCACTTCAGTATTATCCAGCCACCAAACAAAGTAACGGTGGAGTAACCAGCCCCACGTCCATACGGTTACAATGCTCAGTGTTTCAATGGGATAACCGAGGCTTTATTAACGCCCCCGCGTTACGACAAGAGAAATTTCAACCAAGCCCGCTGATAGAAATGAACTTCGACGAACTAGAAATAAAACAGGAGATAAAGAAGGCGCTCAAGGAGATCGGCTTCGAGGAGATGTTTCCCATCCAGGAGAACGCCATCCCACCCATGATGGAGGGAAAAAACGTCGTAGGCCAAGCCAAGACGGGCACAGGGAAGACGGCCGCGTTCGGCGTACCCATGCTCAACACCCTGGACCCGGACTCGGGCAACGTGGAAGGCTTCGTGTTGGCGCCCACCCGGGAGCTCGCACAGCAGATAACCGACGACATAAACAACTACGGCCGGTACACCAAGATCTGGGCCACGCCCATCTACGGCGGCGTGAGCATAAGCGGCCAGTTCAGCGAACTCAGGAAGAAGCCCACAATAGTGGTGGGGACGCCCGGCAGGATCATGGACCACATGAGGCGGGGCACCCTCGAATTGAGAAACGTCAAGACCGTGGTCCTGGACGAGGCCGACCGCATGTTCGACATGGGTTTCTTCGAGGACATCGAGTGGATAATGAGCCAGCTGCCCCGGCGGAAGCAGGTGAGCCTCTGGAGCGCCACCATCGACGAACGCACGCAGAGGCTCTCAGCCCGGTTCATGCCCGACGCCGTCACCGTGAACATGAGCCGCGACGAGATAGGGCTCACCACAATCACGCAATACTACATGGTGCTCGCCGCCCACGAGAGGGAGGACGCCCTCCACCGCATCATAGAGTACTTCGACATCGAAAGGGGCATAGTCTTCTGCCGCACCAAGTACATGGTGGACAGGCTCTCCAGCAGCCTAAGGAGGACCGGCTTCTCCGCCGAGCCCCTCCACGGCGACTTCACCCAGGCGCGGCGGCAGCAGATGCTCGAGGGATTCCGGAACGGGGACTACGAGCTCCTCATAGCCACGGAGCTGGCGGCGAGGGGCCTGGACATCGAGGACGTGCCCTTCATCATCAACTACGATATCCCGGACGACCCCCACATGTACTTCCACCGCGTAGGCAGGACCGCGCGGGCCGGTAAGGAGGGCACCGCCATTACCTTCGTTATGCCGGACCAGGAGTTTGAGCTTGAGCGCATCAAGGCCATAACCCAGACCGAGATAGAGAAGTTCGCGCTGCCCCCGTCGTTCCTCTTCTAGCGCCGGCGTCTCCTTTATAGCCCCACGGGGGGCTTCTGATCCCATGAGCGGTTACTTCGCGGCGCAGCCGTCCCCTGAGAAGATAAGAGAGAGGACCAAGAGCTTCCAGTCCTGGCTTGAGGTGGATCTGGACGCCATCGGGCAAAACCTGATGCAGGTCAGGGAGAGGACTGGGCGGGAGGTCATCCCGTGCGTCAAGTCCAACGCGTACGGCCACGGCATCGTTCCCGTGGTGGCATACATGGCGACGCAGGGGGTAGAGACGGTGCTGGTGGCGAAGCTCCACGAGGCCCTCCAGATAAGGGACGCGGGACTGGATGTTGGCATAATGAACATCGACCCCCTGTTCACGCCCGAGCAGTTCGAGACGGTGGTGAGGCTGGGGGTGAGCCAGACCATATACCAGAGGAAGCCCGCGGCGATGCTCAGCGAGGCCGCGGGGAGGCTCGGCGAGACGGCGTCCCTGTGGGTGAAGGTGGACACGGGGCTGGGCCGCGTGGGCGTCAGGTGGAGCGAGGCACCCGACCTCATAGAGGAGGTTAGCAGGCTGCCTAACCTCAGTATCGAGGGCATATTCTCTACGCTCTCGGAGGCCGAGGAGCTGGACAGGAAACAGGTGCAGCGGCTCCTAGAGGTGGAGGAGAGGCTCGCCAGCAGAGGCGTGGACGCGGGCAAGAAGAGCATAGCCAGCAGCAACGCCGTCTTCCACAAGCCCTACGCGTATCTGGACGCTGTGAGGCCGGGGCTCATGCTGCTGGGCCTGTACCCGGAGGAGGAAGACAGGGGCCACGGCGTGGAGCTCAGGCAGTCCATGTGCTTCAAGGCCCGGATAGAGCACATCAAGTGGGTGGAGGAGGGGGAGGCCCTCACCTACAGCCGCAGGTTCGTGGCGCCCAAGCGCATGAGGGTGGGAACGCTTCACATAGGGTACAGCGACGGCTACCCCAGGGGCCTCACCAAGAAGGGTAAGGTCAAGGTGGGCGGCGAGATCAGGCCGGTCCTCGGCACGGTCTCGGTGAACCACTTCCTCGTGGACCTCACGGACACGGGCTGCGAGCCCGGCGACGTCGTCGAGGCGGTAAGCAGGGAGGGGGAGAACGACGCGTCAAGCCTCGCCGGGCTAGCCGGCATCATGACGTACAGCCTGGCCAACCATCTGAACCCCCTGCTGCCCAGAGTCTACCTGAGGGGCGGCGAGCCAGTGGCGCTAAGCGAGCCTAGGCTCGTCGAAGGCAAAGCCTCGTCCTGAAAAGTTGGCTAAACGGAGTATCGGGGAATAATGCAGATAGGGCTCTAGGTCACGTAGTGCCTCGTCGTGAGGTACCTGTCCCCGCTGTCATGCATGACCGTTACCACCCGCTGACCCCTGTCCAGCTCCTCCGCGATCCTAAGGGCCGCCACGACGTTGGCGCCGGAGGAGACGCCGGCGAAGATCCCCTCCTCTCTCCAGAGTCTCTCGGTCATCTTGACGGCTTCCTCGTCGGTGATGGTGACGACCTCGTCGATGAGCCCCGGCTTCATGAGCATCTCGGCTATGATCCCTCCCTCGATATCGCTCACCGGGTAGGGCCTACCCGGCTTCATCTCCTTCTTGGAGCCCGGGGGGATGGCGCCCACCACCCTGGTTTTCCTGTTCTTCTCCTTCAGGACCTCAGCCACGCCCATGAGGGTGCCCCCGGTGCCGATGCTGGCCACGAAGGCCTCGACCTTGCCGCCGGTCTGTTCCAGTATCTCTCTTCCCGTGTCTTTCTGGGCCTCCACGTTTGAGGGGTTGGCGAACTGTCTGGCCCACCACACGTCGGGGCTCTTCTTCTCCAGGGCCAGGCAGATTCTTCTTCCAGGCAGCTCTATCTCGGCGCCCGGCACCCCCATCCTCAGGTCCTCGTACTCCTCCGGTGATATGGTCTTCACCTCGGCGCCGTACCCCATCATCAGGTGTTTCTTTTCCTGCCCCATCTTCCCGGGCGTGGTCTCGTAGATGACCACCTTGTATCCCTTCAGCGTACCTATGAAGCTGAGGGAGGTGCCCGTGTTCCCGGTGCTGGATTCCACGATGGTGTACCCGGGCTTGAGTAAACCCTGTCTCTCTGCGTCGGTTATCATCCGGAGGGCCACCCTGTCCTTGGTGCTCCCCGTGGGGTTCAGGTACTCGGTTTTCACCAAGATCTCGGCCTTCAGGCCGGAGGTTACCTTGTTGAGTTTCACGAGGGGTGTGTTGCCTATAAGCTGTAACACGCTGTCATCCGTCTTCATTTAATGGAAAATCGCGGGATCCATTATTAAAGAGGATGGGCGCCTGCTAGGTGAAGTACTTTGGCGGGTGCGCCAGCAGGCAGATGCTTGACTCTGGGCCCACCGACACGGCGTTGGGCTCCATGAGGATGATGCCGTCGTGGGGCGCGTGCACCCTGTCAGTCTCCTCACCGAGGAAGTCGAGGACCCTGCAGAGGAGTTCTCCTTTCTTGACCTTGGCCTCGACCTTGAGGCAGGGTTCAGGGTGTATGATGCCGGCGCCCTTGCCTCGTACATGGGTGTAGTACTCGGTCTCCCTCCATCTTGGCGGCCTTTTCACGTCTCCCTCCACCACCTCGCACCGTCTCATGCAGTTCAGTATGCCCTCCACCACGCGGTCGGAGCTGGCTCTGATGGCGTCGTAGCCCCGGCACCCTGATCCCGACTCTATGAAGACGTTGGGGATGCCCGCCTCGGCGCACGCGTGGTTGATGGTGTCCTCCTTGAGTCTGGTGTGCTCGGACTTGCTGGCGATGATCCAGTCCTCGGTGCAGGCTATGGCTTTAGCCATCTCTAGGGTCTCGGGCACGTCCTCGCTGTAGACCACCCGGGGTATCTGCTCCTTCATGCAGCCGTGGAGGTTCACCGTGTAGTCGCACTTCTTTATGATCTCCGTCCAGAAGGTGTGTACCGCCCTCCTGGTCTGGGACATGGAGCCCGGGTCGCCGGGGAACTGCCTGTTCATGTCCACGTACATGAGGTCGGTGGGGCTGCCCCGGACGCCCCCGTAGGCGAGGAAACCCGGGACGTTAAGCACGGGGACGCCTATGAAGGTGCCCCTCATCTTCTCGGGGTCCAGCCTCCTAGCCAGCTCCAGTACCGTGTAGGCTCCCTCCTGTTCCTCCCCGTGGATGCAGCCGTCCACCTCGAACACGGGGCCTTCCTCGACGCCCCTGACGACGACCACGGGTATGTGCCAGAAGTTGCCTGTGCCATCAGGCATGGAGAGGCCGGTTGATGGGATGAACCCCGTCTTTTTCTCGCCTGGGCCTACGGTCATGTGGCCTATCTTTAAGTCGCTCACACCAGTCACGCCTACCTAGAAGCTTAACGGGTTTATGAAACATGTGACCCGATAGGTAACATCAAATCATTTTGAGTTTGAGACGACTCTTATTGTGATTCAAACGCTTTTTTGGGTTAGCCAGTACTTCAAAGGTGACTGATTAGGTACATCGTCATGATTTAAATAAAGGCTTCATGGTATCTAGTTGGGAGCTGGGGTAGCATAGCTTGGCTAATGCGCTGGACTCATGATCCAGAGGATAAGGCACCAGTGTCTTAGCCGGATAGAGAGCGTGGGTTCAAATCCCATCCCCAGCACCTACTCAAACCCCTGAAACACGGCTTTTTTGGGGCTTTTTTGGGGAAAGAAGGTGTTTAATCTGTTCTCTGTTTCTCCGTCTCTCAGAGGTTTTCTCCATACGTTTAAATATCTCACATTTATAGTTTTATCGGTGTCTGAAAGTGTCTCGGGGTAGGGTGTTGGGGTGTCTGTTTGAAGGCACGCCCCGGAGCGTCCGCGGCGTCGTGGAGGAGACGGGGCTCACCCGGGCCAGCGTGGGCATGGTGCTCTACCGGCTGTGGAAGGCTGGCCGTGTGCTGAGGACCGCGGAGGCTGTCTGCGAGCGGGAGACCGTCTTCCGGGGCCGGTCGGGCTCGTCGAGCCACACCCGGCCCTACCACCTGTACCTGCTGGCGCCTGGGGGCGTCGATGAGCTAACCGTGGATGGGAGGAGGTACGTCGCGTACGCCGAGGAGCACTTGGACCCCCGGGGCGGCGGCGGGATGAGCAAGGCCCAGAGGGTAATTGGGTACCTGGAGGAGCACCGGGGCGAGGCCTACTTCAGCAGGGAGGTGGTCGAGGCCTTGGAGGGCTACGGCGTCAAGCCGGGGGACGTCATGGCTAACATCCGCCGCTACGAGAGGAGGGGGCTGGTCTACGTGCGGGGCTACAAGAACGCGGAGAGGCAGACGCCTTTCCGTGAGGGCTACTTGCTTACGTGGCTAGACCAGGACCTGCCGCGGGGGGAGGCGATCAGGGAGGCTGTGGGGAGGACCGACGCCGCCCTGGAGGGACGGGCGAGCGGCAGCCCCATCATGGAGAGGGTGCACCGCATCAGGGACATGGTGCTGGAGCACGCCCAGCTAAGGAGGCTGGTGGACCCCGATTACATGGAGAACGAGCTGAGGTGCAGCCACCACGAGCTGCGCCACGCCCTGGACAGGGTTCTCAAGCTGTACCCCGACGTCAGGATCCTGAAGCTCTTCGACGCCTACAACTACTACTACCACGAGGGCATGGCCCGGGAGGATCTGGCCGCGGCTGCGGAGATGATGAGGAACTATATCCGGATCACCAAGTGCGCGGCCAACAGGATAGGGCACAACTGGGAGGCGGTGGCCGAGTGGTTCATAGACCGCACCACCACGGGCGCCCGTTTCTGGACCCAGAACCACAGGGAGGGAGGCATGGACCCACGGCGTATCACTCTTCACCTCTTAAAGGGCGTGGGCGGCCGTCGGCGGGCCGCCGAGGTCGACAGGGTCTGGGAGGTCACTCCGGGTGTCTTCGCCCCAGCCATCACATACGTGCTCAGCTGCAAGTGGGGCCTCGTCAGCAGGGCGCATGTCGACGACTTCCTTGAGGTTCTTAGGTGGAGCAAGAGCTTCGGCGTCGACACTCCGGACGGTCGCGACGTAAAGCAGGGCGTGGTCGGGGTCTTCGCGGCCAGCGCCTTCAAGCCCAGCGAGAAGGTCCAGCTCAAGGACGGCACCAGGATAAAGCTCACTCAGTATACGTCCCGTCGCAACCTCCAGCTCATCACCTCCGCCGACTTCAACAAGATGCTCAGGGAGAAGGGGTGCCCCAAGGAGGCCACCGTTCAGAAGATCTGCCGCGCAGCTCGAGACGAGACTCAAGTCAGGGAGACTCTGGACCGTTTTTGGGAGAAGCCAGGTGAGGCTACCGAGACCCTCGGCAGGCTCAGGAGAGACAATGAGGACCTCTACAGGTTCGAGGAGAAGCTGGAGGCCCGTTAGTACGCTATCTTCTACGCGTATAGATCCGTGGCGGGTTATCTTTATCTGCAGGTAATGTATCAGGTGTGGTGGATATGCTCCTAGAGTAGCTGCTCTTCGGTGCTTCATGCCTCGTCATAGTGGCCTCCGCGTTCGGGATGCGCGCCACGGCCATGAAGGACAGGGAAAAGCTCAGGCGGCCCATGACCTCCTTTATGTTTTTAGATCGGGGAGGTCCCTTCGAGTGGAAGATAGTCGACATAGGCTCCCCGATGGACGTGGCGCTGGGACCAATCTTCCCAAAGGACGAGGACGAGACACAGGAACATCAGTAATAGTCTAACGTGCTTACATACGGGTGATGTGAATCACTTTTCAATTTGTATTGCATCGTCTAGGGCTTTGCAGTACATCCCATGTCTTGTTCTGTAACAATTATAGTAGTAGCCCCAGCAGCAGGGGTATGATCTGGCGTACTCTGTGTTTCCCTTCATGAACCTGATTGTTTTCTCGCCCTTATGCGAGCCAGAATTAGTGATTGATGCCTTTGCCCTAAACGTGGAGCCTCTACTGGTTTCTAGGGAGATGTCTCCTTTTTTTCTTAGAAACATCCATGCGTCTTCGAATCTGTTTTTTAATATGATGTCTCCACCGTGGACAGTTATCTCGCTCATAAGTCAACAGTTAGGATAACAAGAAATTTTAATTTAAGGCTTCAGGCAGTGAGTGCTATTCTTGTTTCCTGTGGGTATTCTTTGAGCAGCTTCGTGATTATGAGTCCTGCGATGTGTTGTTTGAACTCTGCCTCGCCGTAGCTCATGTAGTATACTCTGTGGTGTCCACCCTTTCCTGTGGTCTCCGTGTAGGTGAATAGGCCTTCGTCGACCATGGCGTTGAGGTAGTTGATTATGCTGGCTCTGCTGATGCTGCCCTGGAGGCTGTCGTTGACGTTGGTCCAGACTGTTCTGCTGTTGGCGCCTTCGGGCTGTACGCTCCAGAGGTAGCGCAGGGCCTCCACCTGCCAGTCCTTGAAGAACATCTCCAGGTTCTCTTTTCCCGTGTCTAGCTGTAGGGGCATACCGGTTCAACACACCTATCTTTACTTTAACTAAAAAATATTTAGATAATTTTTCATGTATGCATCTAGAAGATGTTTATGGAGGATTCTTTATTTTCCATCTTCTACGGAGAACTTTCCCAATCTCATAAAGGTCTTTGTTGCGTATTCCTCTGATTGATGTGACGAACCTGTCAAACCATACTGCTGGCTTTCCCATACACTCACCGAAATGAAGGCTAAATCTTGGCATATTTCTCAGTCTTAATGGTATAATTTCATTTTCGTAGTAATTTAGCATGTTATCTTTAGAGGATAGTAGTGTTTTCCACGGTTTACCATTGATGAATAAATACTCTACCGAACTATCTTGGACCAAGCTCTTAGTAACATCGATATAGGGCCTTATTATGTCCATTTTATCGTCCTCGATCATGCCTATTTTGAAGTTTTTTGAGTGATATGGTATTAGATCAAAGTTGACAAGGTTTTCCTGTAACAATTCATACCTTTCATCTACCGATATGTCGATTGACTCTCCAAGTACCCCAGACAACAGTATCGCGAACTTCGTGTAGTAGTTGCTGTAGATTCTCAGTTGTTTTCTGAAAACCGTGAAGAAATTCAAGTAAAGGTTTTCCCAGCCTTTGTTTTTATACGCCTTAAATTCTTTAAATCGCCCCTTAGCTAATCCTGGGTTTAATCCTAGTAACCCGAATCGAGCGTGGGTAAGGTTTCCAGCGAAGAAACAGGGAGGCATGGATGTGTCGAAGATTAATCTTACAAGGTCACCGGCGTATCTTGTTTCTTGTTTTTCGTCGAAAGCTTTGTATTCATCTATGATGCGTTTCGGCCAGTTCATGTATATTGGTAAGGTTATGAATAATTATATCTTTATATTCAATTTACTTTGAATAATAATACAGCTTTTAATGTCATATTTTTTCCAAATATATTTCCTTGTTTCTCACCGAGA
>Ga0272442_10004585_pt1 | contig 18824 bp, 7 predicted proteins | sample SSMForm2O_FD_200262 | JGI IMG/M metagenome (GOLD analysis project Ga0272442, IMG submission 200262) | Marine sediment archaeal communities from Little Sippewissett salt marsh, Falmouth, MA, United States - SSM-Form-2O | ecosystem: Environmental > Aquatic > Marine > Wetlands > Sediment ... | reverse complement strand
GTGATGGGCGATCTGTATTACTATCGCGCCACCGCTTACATCCATACCGGCGACCTAGTGGCGGCAGAGGCGGACCTGAAAGTCATGAACGACAAACGCGAGCAGCTTTCGTACACCAGCGGCGTGTTTATTCATGACGAGGCGTCGTTGCGGCTGGGTGATTTCTATCGGAACGAATTATTGGACGATGACCTGGCGTTGGCGGAATATCTCGACGTGTGCGATCGAACCACGTGGGAGCCTTTCGGAACCGTTGACAAAGGGGTCCTGAGCGGCGCCTACGAGTCGCTTGAGCTGGCCACCACCGCCGCGTGCCAGATCCTGCGTACGCAAGGCCGGGATGATGAGGCGAACTATTGGGAGGCCAGCCTGGCTGCAGCCCAGGCGGCTGCCGCGGCGGCTCTCGGCAATTAGCCATAGACAATAACTGAGGAACACTGCCGAACATTCATTGAGGACATGACGATGAAGATGAGATTGGGCGTGGTTATTCTGTTTGCCACACTGGTCGCCTGGATGGGCGCCGCGAGCGCCGCCGAGACGACCGTCACGATGAACTCCGACAAGACCGTCACCGCCGTTTTCGTCAAGCAATGGACGTTGACGATGGCCGCGTCTCCGAGCGACGGCGGCACGACCGACCCCGCCGTCGGCGATCACGTTTGCGACGAGGGGGACGTGGTCAATCTCGCCGCGACGCCGAATCCCGGTTACGCCTTCGACCACTGGGAAGGAAACGTGGCCGATCCCAACGTCGCCGATACGACGATCGCGCTGAACGCGGACGAAACGGTCACCGCTGTCTTCGTCAAACAATGGACGTTGACGATGGCCGCGTCGCCGAGTGACGGCGGCACGACGACCCCCGCGGTCGGCGCGAACACCCATGACGACGGCGAGACAGTCAATCTCACCGCGACGGCCAATCCGGGCTACACCTTCGATCACTGGGAAGGGGACGTTGCCGACCCGAACGCGGCCGAGACGACAATCACGATGAACGCGGACGAGACGGTCACGGCCGTCTTCGCGCTGGATACAGCCTATACGCTCACGGTAGAGTCCTCACCATCGCCAGGAGTCTCCATCACGGGCACGCACCCCGGCGACACGCCGTACACGGCGTCCGTTCCGGGGGGAACTTCGGTTACGCTGACGGCGCCGGAAACCGACGGAGCCCTCGATTTCTCTCGTTGGGCCGACTCGGCGGGGGAACTGCTTTCCACCTCGCGCACGCTGGCCTTCTCCATGGTCGCTGAGCAGGCGAGTTCCAGTCCCCTCTACGCCGGCACGGCCAAGGTGGACATCACCCCGCCCGAGGAAGACGCCGTAGACCTGACCAACAACCCGATGGAAATTCACGACACCATCTACGCGCGCGTGCTCGTCCTGAAGAACGACGATGTGTCGCTGGCTATCGTGTCCCTGGATCTCATCCTCTTTTCCTCAGCGAAAGTGGTCGCCGACGCCAAGGCGCAGTGGGGCGTGGACCACGTGATCCTCAGCAGCACGCACACCCACTCGAGCATGGCGCCGCAGGGCCTCATCATCGGCGGCGGCCAGCCCGACTGGACCCGCATGGGCGACCCCGAGGAACTCATTGACTGGCCGGCCCTCTCCGACGACCCCTGGTACGCCGAGACTGAGGACAAAATCGTCGCCGCGATCGGCGTGGCGATGGGCAACCTCTTCCCGGCGCGCATCGGGTCCGCTCAGAGCCCCTTCGAGAGCTATTACGTCACGCACAACCGCCGCCTCGTCAACCCGGACGGAAGCGTCACGATGTTGTGGGCCAATCCGGGCCGGATACCGACCGAGCCGCTCGACCCCACCATCCGCGTCATCCGCGTAGACGACGCCGCGGGCGCCCCCCGCGCCGTCCTGGTGCATTATGCCTGCCATCCGGTTGTACTCATGAACGCCGGCATGCTCTCGCGGGACTTCCCCGGCGCGATGGCGGACCACATCGAACAGGAATTGGGCGAAGACTGCATGGGCATGTTCCTTCAAGGCGCCGAGGGCGACATTGACACCTACGAGATCAGCCTGACGGGCGAGTACGGCCTCGATTATGTGCAGCAGGGCGGCGCCGACCTCGGCCAGGCGGCGGTCAGCCTGGCGGAAAGCATCGCGACGCCGGCGCCGACCGAAGCGGCCATCCGAATCAAGGAAACCATGGTGCCTATCGCTCATCGCGACGGCGGCGGGTCCACCGAGGCGTGCGTGATGAGCGTCGTCATCAACGAAGAGACGGCCATGGTCACGATACCTGGCGAGCCCTTCGTCCAACATCAACTGAATCTCGCCGCGCACTCGCCCATCCCGAACAGCATGGTGCTCGGGCTGGCCTATTGCGGAAGCGGGAATCCGTTCCTCATCTATGTGCCCACCGCGCAGGCCGTCGCCGAGGGCGGGTATGGCGCCACGGAATGCTCCTTCGTGGAACCCGACGCGGGCGCGAACATGGTCAACGCGGGCTTGGCCTTCTTGACAGCCTTCGTGGGCGATACGACCGTCGTCGCCGAATACGCCGACATGACGATGCCGGATACGCTGTACGTCAATGACGACGCCGTGGGGGAGCCGGGGGCCGTATGCACCGTGGCCGGCGACGACGCGAACGACGGATTCACCCCCGATACGCCCATGCGGAACATTCAAGCGCTGCTGAGCAAGTACCCGGACATCGGCACGGGCACAACCGTCTGGGTGGATCCGGGCACGTACGTCGAGAACGTCCTGATTGACACCGACCATTCAGGCCTGACGATCCAGGGGGCGGGGCAGGACACGACGATTCTTGACGGAAATCAGTCAGGTTCCTGCCTGGTGCTCAGCGGTTTCGTTGACGGTGTCATCTCCGGTCTTACCATCAGCAACGGAAGCGCAACCAACGGCGGGGGGATTTACAGTTCCGCTTCTTCTCCGACCATAACGCATTGCACCTTCAGCGGCAACACGGTCGACTGGTACGGCGCCGGGATGTACAACACCGACTCCTCGCCGACGCTTACGGACTGCACCTTCACCGGCAACACGGACGCGGACCTTGGTGGGGGAATGTACAGCGGCGGGGGGTCCTCGGTGACCGTGACGCGCTGCGTCTTCGACGGAAACGAGGGAAGGACGGGCGCCGGGATGATGAACCATAATGTCACGGCGACCGTCCGGGATTGCCTCTTCATCGGCAACACGGGGAGCACAAGCTCGGGCGGGGGCGGCGGAATGCACAACAACAATTCCACGACCGAGGTGATCAATTGCGTCTTCATTGATAACTCGACGGGCTGGGGCGGCGGCATATACATCGAAATCTGCCCGACGACGACCATAACGAACTGCACATTCAGCGGTAACAGCGCGTCCAATGACGGCGGCGGCATAAGCTGCGACGGCGCCTCGCCGACCCTGACGAATTGCATCCTGTGGGGCAATACCGCCGGAGTGAACGGCGCGCAGATCGGAGTTCCCGCGGGTTGGTCGTCCGGGGTGAACACAATCACGGTTCGCTACAGCGACGTGCAAGGCGGTGAGACGGCTGTGGTCGTGAATCCGGCCGATACGCTCACTTGGGGGGCGGGGAACCTGGACGCCGATCCCCTCTTCGTGGACGCGGCTACCGACGACTATCATCTCCAGCCCGCCTCGCCATGCATTGACGCAGCCGACGGTCCGGCGGCGCCGACCGCGGACATGATCGGCCATCCCCGGCAGGACGATCCCGACACGCCCAACGTCGGCATCGGTCCGCCCTGGGCCGACATGGGCGCGTATGAGTTCCAGGTCACCATAGTTGAGTGGACGCTCACGATGGACGTCTCCCCGTCCGAAGGCGGCACGACCGACCCCGCTGTCGGCGATCACGTTTACGCGAACGGAACCGTGGTTGGCCTCACGGCGACAGAGAATCCCGGCTACGCCTTCGACCATTGGGAAGGAAACGTGGCCAACCCGAACGCGGCTGCGACGACCATCACGATGAACGCCGACGAAACGGTCACCGCCGTCTTTGTCCGGCAGTGGACCTTGACGATGGCCGCGACGCCTGTCGGCGGCGGCACGACCGCCCCTGCGGCCGGCGATCACGTTTACGACGACGGAACCGTGGTTGACCTCACGGCGACAGCGAATGGCGGTTACACCTTCGATCACTGGGAAGGCAACGTGGCCGATCCGAACGTGGCCGAGACGACCATCACCATGAACGCCGACGAAACGGTCACCGCCGTCTTCACGCCGGATATGCTCTATGTCAACGATGATTCGTTTGCCGAGCCGGACAGCGCGTGTACGGCCATCGGCGACGACGCGAACGACGGCTTCTCCCCCGAGGCGCCCATGCGCAACATCCAGGCGCTGCTGAACAAGTACCCGAACACCGGGACGGGGAAGACCGTGTGGGTTGACCCGGGCACTTACGTCGAGAACGTCTCCATCGGCGCGAGCCACGCTGGCCTGACACTCCAGGGCGCGGGTCCGGACGCGACGATCGTTGACGGGAACCAGGCAAGTTCCTGTTTGAGTCTTGGGCAGGGCGCCGACGTTGCCGTTTCCGGATTCACGTTCAGTAACGGACGCGCATACAGCGGCGCCGGCATGAATATCGGCACTTGCACCGCGGTCGTTACCGATTGCAGCTTCACCGACAACTCGGCGACGGTACTTGGCGGCGGAATATACTGCCACACGGACTCCTCGTCCACCATCACCCACTGCACGTTCAGCGGCAACTCGGCGGAATGGGGCGCCGGAATCCTCAATTACCACTGCGAGGCAACGGTCGCGGATTGCACCTTCAGCGGCAACACCGCGGACTTGGCCACGGGCGGGGGCGGCGGAATGGTCAACCATTACTCCTCGATAACCGTGACCAACTGCATCTTCAGCGAAAACGTGGCCGGCTCGGGCGGCGGAATATGCAACGAGGGAACCCCCACGATCATGACCAACTGCACTTTCGTGGGCAACTCGGCGGACTATGACGGCGGCGGAATATGCAACGACGACGCCTCGCCCACCGTGACGAACTGTATCCTATGGGCCAATACGTCGCCGAGCGGCCCGCAGATCGGATACTATGCCCTCGGCCCGACAGGCCCGAATACCCTTACGGTTCGTTACAGCGACGTGCAGGGTGGCGAAGCGAGCGTCACTGCGGATCCGGCCGACACAATCAACTGGGGGCCGGGCAACATTGACGAGGACCCGCTCTTCCTGAATGCGGCCACTGCCGACTATCATCTCCAGCCCGGTTCGCCTTGCATTGATTCGGCCGACGGCCCGGCGGCGCCGACCGTGGACATGGAAGGCAATCCCCGCCACGACGATCCCGGCATCCCGAACGTCGGCATCGCGCCGCCCTGGGCCGATATGGGAGCGTATGAATTCCAGGGAACGACATCATGGACGCTGGTTGTCCAGTCCACACCGGTAACCGGCGTAGCCATCAGTTCCTCTACGGGTCACGGCAGCACGACAGACTACGCCGTGACCGAGGTCGTGAACGACACCAGCGTAGACCTGCAAGCTCCCGCCATGGATCCGACCGGATACACTTTCTTACGCTGGACGCTCGACGGCGCGGCGCAGCCGAACGGGCAGAAGTCCATTACCTTCACGATGGACGACGATAAGACAGCGGTGGCGGAGTACGTCCAGATTTCGACTTACACATTGACCGTCGAAGTGTCTCCTGCCGAGGGCGGCGCGACGGCCCCCGCCATCGGCGCTCACGTTTACGACGACGGAACCGTGGTTAACCTCACCGCGACAGCCAACACCGGTTACCGATTTGACCACTGGGAAGGGGACGTCGCCGATCCTAATGCCGCCGAGACGACGATCACGATGAACGCCAACGAAACCGTCACCGCCATCTTCGAGCCGGAGATTGTCGTCACGCACCGTTTCGATTTCGGCACGGCGAGTTCGCCGGTGGCGGCCGATTACACGCGCGTGACGGAGGGAACGACCTACACCGCCCCACTGGGCCATGGCTGGATCGCGGGTACGCCGGCCAGTCGCGACCGCGGCGCCGCCGACGCGCTGACGCGCGATTTCTGCTTCAGCGAGGACGCGACGTTCGCCGTGGACCTCGCGGCGGGGTCCTACGACGTGACGGTGACCCTGGGCGATGCGTCGTACGGGCATGATCGGATGGGCGTGTTCCTGGAAGGGACGCAGGTGGATGACGTCACGACGGTCAAGGGCGTCTTCGCGACGGCGACCTATTCGACCGACGTGACCGACGGCCAGTTGACGCTCCGGCTGCAAGACATGGGCGGGTCCGACGCGAATGTCACGATTAACGCCCTGGAGATTGTTTCGACGGGTCCGCCGCCGGCAACCTTGACCGTCGAGATCGCCGACGACAGCATCGCCGAGAACGCGGGCGCGGCGGCGACGACGGGCCGCGTCACGCGCAGCGGCGAGACGACCGATCCGCTCGTGGTCGCCCTGTCGAGCGACGACACGTCCGAGGCGACGGTCCCGGCGTCGGTGACGATTCAGTCGGGCGACCCCTACGCCGACTTCGACATTGACGCTGTGGACGATGCAGTGTTCGACGGCGACCAGACCGTGACCGTCACCGCGAATGCGTCGGGGTATCTCGACGGGAACGACACGGTGGTCGTGACCGACGACGAGGTCCCGGTGGAGCCGGAAGGCCGGTACGACTTCGGGACGGCGAGTTCGCCCGTCGAGAGCGGCTATCTCCGCGTCTCGCACACCACCGTCTACAGTGTCGGACAAGGCTATGGCTGGCTTTCGGGAACCGTGGACAGCCGGGATCGCGCCATCGGGACGGCGCTGACGCGGGACCTGTGCTTCAGCGGCGACGCGACCTTTATCGCCGACGTCGCCAACGGGACCTATGACGTGACGGTCACGCTGGGCGACGCCTCGCATGCCCACGACCGGATGGGCGTTTTTCTGGAAGGCGCGCAGGTGGACGAGGTGACGACGGGGGCGGGCGTCTTCGCGGCGAATACCTATGCGGTGAACGTGACCGACGGCCAGTTGACGGTGCGGTTGCAAGACATGGGCGGCGCCGATGTGAATGTCACGATCAACGCGCTGGAGGTCGTCGCGACCGGCCCGCCGCCGGCCGCCTTGACCGTCGAGATCGCCGCGGAAACCATTGCCGAGAACGCAGGCGCGTCGGCGACGACGGGCCGCGTCACGCGCACCGGCGACACGACCGATGCGCTCGTGGTCACGCTGTCGAGCGACGACACGTCCGAGGCGACGGTCCCGGCGTCGGTGACGATTCTCTCGGGCGACACCTACGCCGACTTTGATATTGACGCCGTGGACGATGCCGAGGCGGACGACGACCAGACCGTCACGATCGCGGCGACGGCGGCCGGATATCTCGACGGGGCCGACACGGTCGTCGTGACCGACGACGAGGTCCCGGTCGAGCCCGAAGGCCGCTACGACTTCGGGACGGCAACCTCGCCGGTCGAAACCGGATACAGTCGCGTCTCGCACGGCACGGTCTACAGCGCGGCGCAAGGCTACGGCTGGCTGTTGGGCGATGTGGACAGCCGGGACCGTTCGATCGGGACGGCGCTGACGCGGGACCTGTGCTTCAGCGGCGACGCGACATTCGTGGCCGACGTGGTGCCGGGCGATTACGAAGCGACCGTCACCCTGGGCGACGCGACGAACGACCACGACCTGATGGGCGTTTTTCTCGAAGCGGTCCAAGTCGACACGGTAACGACGGGGGCGAACGTCTTCGCGACGGCCACCTACGCCGTCCACGTCGCCGACGGGCAGTTGACGCTTCGTCTGGCCGACTTGGGCGGATCCGACGCGAACGTCACGATCAATGCCTTGGAGATTGTTTCAACGGGTCCGGCGCCCGACGCGTTGACGGTGACGATCACACCCGGCAGCATCGTCGAGAATGCGGGGCCGTCCGCCGCGACGGGCCGGGTGACGCGCAACGGGGACACGACCGACGCCCTGGAAGTGACGTTTTCGAGCAATGACACGTCCGAGGCGACCGTGCCGGTATCGGTCACTATTTTGGCAGGTGAGAGCGATGTGGACTTTGACATTGACGCCGTGGACGACACGGAAACCGACGGCGACCAAATCGTGACGATCACGGCGACGGCGGCGGGGTATCTCGACGGGGCCGACACGGTGGTCGTGACCGACGACGAGGCGCCGCCGGAGCCGGTGGGCCGGTACGACTTCGGGACGGCGACCTCGCCGGTGGAGAGCGACTACACGCGAGTAACGCACACGACGACGTACAGCGGCGCGGTCGGTTACGGGTGGACGGCGGGGACGGTGGACAGTCGGGACCGGGGGACCGGGACGGCCCTGACGCGGGACTTCTGCTTCAGCGGCGACGCGACCTTCGAGGCGGACCTGGCCGCGGGAACCTATGAGGTGGCCGTCACCCTGGGCGACATGGGATACGGCCACGACCGGATGGGCGTTTCACTGGAGGGGACGCCGGTGGACGACGTCACCACGGCCAAGGGCGAGACGGCGACGGGCGTGTACACCGTGGCGGTAACCGACGGGACGCTGACCGTGCGGCTGCACGATCTGGGCGGGGACGACGTCAACGTGGCGGTCAACGCCATCGAGATCATCGACGTCACGGCGCCGGAGAACCAAGCGCCGGAAGTGGATGCGGGTCCGAACGGGACCGTGACGCTTCCCGAGAGCGCGACCTTGGACGGGACGGTGAGCGACGACGGATTGCCGAATCCGCCGGGGACCTGCACCGTGACATGGACGAAGCAGAGCGGGCCGGGGACGGTCACCTTCGGCGATGCGCATGCCGTGGACACCACGGCCGCGTTCGGCGCGGCGGGTGAATACGTCTTGCGCCTGACAGCCGACGACGGCGAGTTTACCGAATACGACGAGATCACGATCACCATGAATCCGGCTGTCCCGGAGAATCAGGCGCCGAGCGTGGACGCGGGCGATAACGACGCGATCAACCTTTCGGATAACGCGAACCTCGACGGAACGGTCACCGACGACGATCTGCCCGATCCTCCGGCATCGGTGACGACGACGTGGACGAAGCAGAGCGGGCCGGGGACGGTGACCTTCGGGAATGCAAGCGCCGTGGACACGACGGCCGCCTTCAGCGCGGAGGGCGAATACGTCCTGCGCCTGACGGCCGACGACGGCGACCTCACGAACCATGACGAGGTCACGATAGTCGTCGTGGCGGACGGTGTGGTCATTCTCCCGGCCAGGATTCAGGCTGAAGACTACGATGCACAAAGCGGCGTGGCTACCATCGCGACCGACGACGTGGACGGCGTTACCGACCTCTACTGTCTCTGGATCGACGATTGGGCGTCCTATAACGTATACGTGTCTTCCACGGGTATGTACACGATCACGGTACGCGCGAAGAATGCCTGGGCCAGCGGCGGCGTCTTCCGGATCGAGATTGACGATGAGGACGTGACGGGCACGATGGGGCCCAGCCTTTCGGGCGCCTATTACGACGTGGCCAAGACCGGCGTGCTGCTCGCCGCCGGCAGCCACGTTTTGAAATACTATCAGGTCAACGGATGGGGGTACACGTCGCGCGTAAACTGGATAGAGGTCGCGTACGACGAGAACGAAGCCCCGACAGTAGACGCCGGTTCCGACCAGACCATTACGTTGCCGACCAACTCGGTCGCCTTGGATGCCGACATCACCGACGACGGTCTCCCCGATCCTCCGAGCGCGTACACGACGCGGTGGACGGTGACCGGCGGTCCCGAAAGCGGCTACGTGAACATAGCAGACAAGTACGCCGTTGACACGACCGTGACGTTCGACACGGCGGGCGTTTACATCCTCCGATTGACCGGCGACGATACCGACAAGACGGGCTATGACGAGGTGCGGATTACGGTGAACGAAGCGACCGGTCGCGTCACCCTGCCCGGACGCCTGGAGGCCGAGGACTACTCCGACCAGGGCGAAGGGACCAGCTACCACGACACCACGAGCGGAAACGCCGGAAGCGTCTACCGCTCCGACGACGTGGACATCGAGTCGTGCGGCGACATCGGCGGCGGCTACAACGTCGCCTGGATCGTCGCCGAGGAGTGGCTGGCCTTCGACGTGGTCGTTTCCCAGACACGCTGCTACGACGTTGTGGCGCGCGTATCGAGCGCGACGTCAAGCCGGCAGATGCACGTCGAAGTGGACGGCACGGACGTGACTGGGCCAATGTCGTTCGACTCGACCGGCGGCTGGGCGGACGTGACGGCCCAAGGCGTCCACTTGACCGCCGGAAATCACTTGGTCAAGGTCGTCATGGATACCAGCGACTTCAAGCTCAACTACGTGGACATCCTGAACGAGACGTACGAGGAGTACATCGTCGAGGATAACACGGGCAACGCCGATATCGTCATCTCCAGCAGTCCCACGCGGAGCGTCGTAGTCGCCGCGAACGAACTGCAGGCGATCATCGCGAACATCACCGGCGCCACGCTGCCGATCGTCACCGCCCCGACGGGCGCGGAGGTGCATGTCTACGTGGGCCAGAGCTCGTACACCGACAGCCTCGGCATCTCGACGAGCGGCCTGAAACACGACGCGTACAAGATGGTCTCGGGCAGCGACTGGCTCGCATTGCTCGGCCAGGACGACAACTACACGCCCATCTACCCGTACGGCGGCGGTTCCGAAGTTGAGGACGACTGGGACGAGATGAACGAGCCGTACCTGTGGTTGTTGCCTTACGCTTCCATCACACACGGGTACGACAGCGAACTGGACCTCTGGAATGGCGACGGCAAGGGCTGCATCAACGCCGTGTACGCGTTCCTGCACGACCTGGGCTGCCGCTGGTACTTCCCCGGCTCCATCGGCGAAATCCATCCCGATCTCGACGACATCGGCCTGCCCGCCGTGAACCGCACGGTCGAGCCGGACTTCGCGTTGCGCGAGTGGTTCCAGTACTACACCGAGTACTTCCGCTCGAATAACGCCGACGAGATCCGGTGGCAGTTGCGCATGGGCTTGAACAACGGCCGCGACAGCGTCGGACTCGGCCCGCGCGGCCACGGCATCGCGTACGTGATCGCACGCGACGAATACGCCACCTCCCATCCGGAGTACTACCTCCTCATCAACGGCGAGCGCCAGAGCGGTTCCGGCCAGTGGTCGAAGCCGTGTCTTTCCTCGACGGGCCTGCTCGCCGAGAACGTCGAGTTCGTCGAGACCCTCTTCGATCACTACGACGAGCCGATGGTCAACGTCACTCCGTCGGACGGATACGCCAGCCCCTGTCAGTGCGAACTCTGCGAGGGCAAGGACACGCCGGAACGCGGCGGCAGCGGCCTCCTCTCCGACTATGTCTGGGCCTACGTCAACGACGTCGCCGAGGACGTCTACCTCACGTATCCAAGCCACAAGGTCAATTGTCTGGCCTACACCAGCTATTACCTGCCGCCGCTGGACATCGAGACAATGAGCTCCAACGTCACGGTCACCTTCTGCCGGTGGCGGAGCTGGTTCGAGGACCCGGCCAAGCTTCTGATGTACGAGGACGCGATGAACGACTGGATGGACAAGCTGCCCAACGACGAGTTCTTCATCTGGGACTACTACCTGCACGCCCGTCCGCCCGGAAGCACCTATACGGGCATCCCCGTGTATTTCCCCTGGATCATCCGGGACGACCTGCGGTCGTTGAACGGGAAGTCTTTAGGCGACTTCATGGAGGTGCAGCGCAACTGGCCGGCCTGGAACCTGCCGTATCACGCGCTGGCCACGAACCATCTCAACCTCTACATTACCGCGCGGCTATATTGGGACGCCGATGAGGACGTCAACGGCCTCCTGGAGGAGTATTACGAGAAATTCTATGGCGACGCAGCCGACGAGATGAAGACCTTCGTGGAATACTGCGAAACCAACTGGGCCGACGCGCCCGGCAACGCGACAATCATCGGCCAGATGCGGACACTGCTCAATACGGCGATCGCGGAAGCGACGGGTGTTTACGCCGACCGCGTGGACCTGGTGGACAGCTTCCTCCAGGGGGCGGAGAACGATCTTCCGACCGTCAACGCCGGCTCCGACGACGAAATCACGCTTCCCGGCTACGCCTCGCTCGACGGCACGGTCAACGACGACGGCCTGCCCGATCCTCCGGGCACGGTCACGACGACCTGGACCATGCAGAGCGGGCCGGGGACGGTGACGTTCGGCAACGCGAGCGCCGTGGACACGACGGCCGCGTTCAGCGGGTCAGGCGTTTACGTTCTGCGCCTCACCGCCGACGACACGCTCACGGAGCCGTACCTCGAGAAACCATACGACGAGGTGACGATCACCGTGAACGAGTAGAACAAATACGCAAAGCGGAAGGACCGACCGGCGACGGGTGGAGGACGCGGCGCCGCCGGGTTCGGCCCCGATTTCTCCCGATGCCGGTTACGGCAGATAGAGGATGCCGTCGCCGAAACAGGTCCCGACCGCTCGCGCGGTTCGCATAAGGTGGCAATCCGGTTCGACAAGCCGCTGGCCGCCAGCGGCCTCTTCCATCGGCACGGTCCCAATCTCGGTGCCGTGAAGGCCGATCATGATCCCCTCTTTTCCGCCCATCGCCGCCTTGGCCGCTTCGTACCCGAAACGCGTTGCGAGAACGCGGTCGAACGGCGTCGGCGGTCCGCCGCGCTGGAGATGGCCCAACACGACCGCGCGGCTTTCCATACCCGTAGCGTCTTCGATTTCCTCGCAGAGCTTCGCGCCAATGCCGCCCAGCCGAATCGGTTCGGCGCCGTCGGCAACGCGACGGCTGACGACGACCTCTCCCCCCGCGGGTTTGGCGCCCTCGGCGACGACGACGATGCTGAAGCGTTTCCCCTTCGAACGGCGTTCCAGAAGGTAGCTGGTGATGTGCTGGATGTCATAAGGGATTTCGGGAATCAACACCACATCCCCGCCGCCCGCGACGCCGGCGCCGAGCGCGATCCACCCCGCATTTCGCCCCATCACTTCCACGATCATCACGCGGTGGTGGGCCTGCGCCGTCGTGTGCAGCATATCAATGGCTTCAGCGGCGATCCTCATGGCCGTATCGTATCCGAAGGTCCTGTCCGTGCCGCGGAGGTCATTGTCGATGGTCTTGGGAATGCCCACGCAGGGGATCCCCTTCTTACCGAGCCCGTGGGCGATGGACATGGTGCCGTCGCCCCCGATCACGATAAGAACGTCGGCGCCGCACTTCCTGAAATTCTCCACGCACCGGTCCGAGACATCCTCGAAACGCGCCTCGCCCGCGGCGGATGTGAAGGGATACTTGAACGGGTTTGCTCGATTGCTTGTGCCCAGAATCGTGCCGCCCTCGGCCAAGATGCCCGAAACATCCATGTAAGCGAGCGGTCTGAACCGGCCGTGAATGAGGCCCTCGAACCCGTCCTTCACGCCGACAACTTCCGCCTTGTGCTCCAGAATCGCGGTCTTCGCCGCTGCGCGGATGACGGCGTTCAATCCAGGGCAGTCTCCCCCTCCCGTCAGAATGGCCAGTTTCATTAAGGTCCCCTCTTGAAAAACGGTTTCGAAGACGTCACGAACATCCGCATTCTAGCCGCACCAACAAGGGGATTCAACACGGCGCGTTGAAATGTCCGGCAAGTTTCAGGTATCCTCGCGACCGCGAGCGGGCCGGCAAAGACACGCACTTCGCGTCGAGCGATACGATGAGTATGGAAGAAGCCATTCGACTGATACTCTCCCACACCGGCATCGCCGTGGCCATGGCGCTGATCTTCGCCGCCGGCGGGATGTTCGCGATTCCAGTGCAACGCCGGCGCTTCCGGCCGCTGACGGTTTTTGCCGAGTGGTTCGCGGCGCGCGTGGAGCATGTCCTGAACTCCGGTCCCTCGCGCTTTCGCCTGGGAGCGTTCATATTCCTCTTTAATGCTTGCGCCATCTTCCTCTACATGCTCACAGGTCTCGTGCCATGGCTTCCCGTTGTCACGACATTCCTGGCCGGAATGAATGTGGTTCTCGCGAGCTTGGCCGGACGAAAGCGCAAGAGTCGTTTTCGCCGGAACCATCATCTGACACGCTCCGCGCGTGCTTGCATGCTGCTCACCTTTGTGTTGGAACTGCCGGCATTCTGGTATGCCATGGCCATGGGCTGGACGATCAGCACAAGCGTTATGAACCTCTTCTCGGAAACGAGTCTCAGCAGCGTGCGGGAGCGCGCCACGGCCTATGCCATGGTTATCGTTCCCATCCTCGCACTGTCCGCGTTCGCCGAAGCCCATGCAATCGTTTCGTCGCTGGAACCGATCGAATGACGAACTCTGCTTGCCCGATCGCCGAGGCTGAGGAACGCCGAGCGGTCTCCTCTATCTCCGTCCAGCTGCCGGGAGCGGGGCGTGTCTTTCGTGGCGAGTCCTGACAGGTCCGGATTCTCCCATGCTTGGTCCAGGGTTCCCGTTTCCTCCTCTTGACAACCTGCCCCGGCATTCCCTATACTCCGGCCTCGTTTTTGGGATCGTTTCAGTTCAGCATGGAAATGTTGTTGCCAAAGGAGGAGTACATCATGGCCCCGAAAGTAAACGCCTCGGAGTGCACGGCCTGTGGAATGTGCGCGGATGCCTGTCCTGTCGACGCGATTACGGTTAACGATGTCGCCGTCATTGATGCCGAGACCTGCACCGACTGCGGCACGTGCGTAGACGAGTGCCCCGTAAACGCCATTTCGATGGAGTAATGGGCGGACCGGGAAAGCGACCGGCTTTTCGAAACACAGACCGCGACGAAGGATTCTTCTCCCTCGTCGCGGTCTTTCTTTCGGCCTTGAAGGCCCCGTGGGGCTGTTGAAAAAGCGAATTTCCGAGGCGGTTCCGCGGAACGGAGCGCAAAAAAACGATTGCGGAGCACTACGCGCGCCGACCGTTCGCGGGTTGGATAACCCGCGCCACCCGCTTTTTCAACAGCCCCCCGCTTGCGTTACAAGTCCTTGGCCAGCTTCTCGCAGTTCCCGCGCACCTTGTCGGCCGACGCCTTCAGCGCCGCGAGTTCGTCCGCGGTCAAATTGAGTTCGATGACCCGTTCGACGCCGTCGGCGCCCAGTTTGGCCGGAACGCCCACAAAGACATCGTTCAAGCCATATTCGCCCTCGATCAGCGTGCAAACCGGCAGGAGACGTTTCTGGTCGTGCAAGATGGCTCCCACCATCGCCGCGGCCGAGGCCGCGGGCGCATAGAACGCGCTGCCGGTCTTCAAGAGACCTACGATCTCCGCGCCGCCGTCGCGCGTGCGCTGGACGATTTGCTCAAGCCGCCGCGGCGGAATTAGTTCCGTTACCGGCACGCCGCCTACGGTCGTGAAGCGCGGCAGCGGCACCATGGAGTCGCCGTGCCCGCCCAGGACCATCGCCCGAATATCCTTCACGGACACGTCCAGTTCCATGGCCAGAAACGCGCTGAAGCGCGCGCTGTCGAGCACGCCGGCCATGCCCATCACCCGCCCCTTCGGGAAATCGGTTTTTTCGGCCATCACCCAGGTCATAACGTCGAGCGGATTGCTGACGACAATGACGATGGACTCCGGCGCATGGGTCTTGATCGCCTCGGCGATGCCTCCCACGATCCCGGCGTTCTTTTTCAGAAGGTCGTCGCGGCTCATACCGGGTTTGCGCGGCAGGCCCGCCGTTACGACGATGACGTCGCTGCCGGCCGCGGCAGCGAGATCATTGGATCCCGTATACGTCACGTCCACCCCCAGGACCGGCGCGGATTCCTGAAGGTCCAGCGCCTTGCCCTGGGGCATCCCCTCGACGATGTCTATTAACATCACGTCGGCCCATTGGGCTTCGCCGATTCGCTGCGCCGTCGTCGCGCCGACGTTCCCGGCTCCGACAACCGTCACCTTGTTGCGCGCCATAGGATGGGTCTCCTCTGCGTGTAGGTCAACCGCTCTCGGTTGACAGCGAATTATTTGAAGTTCAGTTCGGCGCTACACGGCCTCGACGCCCTTTACTTCGGGAACGGCATCCTTGAGGATGCGCTCGACGCCCATTTGAAGCGTCAGCCGTGCGCCGGGACAGCCCTGGCACGCCCCCTGGAGGCGCACCTTCACCACGCCGTCTTCAGTAAGGTCAACCAACTCGATGCCGCCCCCGTCCATGGCCAGACGCGGCGCGATCTGTTCGGAAAGAACCTTCTGAACCTGTTGGCGATCAATCATCACAATTCTCCTGTAAGCCAAATATCTCTATCCTGATTTTACCAAGCCCTTCGAGTCCGCGTCAAAAACACTGCGGTCCACGCGGACATGGCTCAGACTTGCCCTCCGGTTTTCTTCTGGTAGGTCTGATAAACCGTACACGCCTCGAAGTCGCCCGCGCAGTAGTTTTCGATATACTCCTTCGGGACGATGTTGTAGCCTTCCTCGGCCAACCCCGCGACAGCCATGACTTCGCAACGGAGAGCAATCTCCGGCTCACTTACGCCCCGGCCGCCGCTGCCGAGAAGCTGCGAACGGATGTAGACCTTGTTCTGCCCGTAGGGGCAGCGAATTGCCGCGTTCAGGCGCGTTTCCTCTTCGCTCAGGGAAGGCGCCTCGGATCCCTTCTTCCGGCGGGACGCGGCTCTCAGGATCAGGGTGCGCTTCTTGCGGGCCGTCATCACCTCGACAAGACTGCCGTTGCGGTCCAGGACGCCCGCCATCAAGGCCCCGGCCCCGGCGTCGGGACCGTCCACGAGACGCGTGAAGAACTCGCTGTCGCGGCACCCCGTGCAAAGGCGCGGATTGAGTATCCGCGACCGCCCAAGCCCCGAGACCGTCATGGCCGTGCGAACGACGTCCCAGAGATTATTCCTGTTGCCCGGCACGGAAGGGTCGCGAAATTTGTAGCAGCACGGTCCCAGGCCCGGCGCAACAAAGCCGACCATCTCCTTCACATCGGCCTCGCCTCTTTCCACCATCAGTTTGACGGCCTCGTGAATCGGCGCGCCGGAGGGATTCTCTTTGTCAATGGTCACGAGCGCCAGGGAAAACAGCTGCGGGTCCAACAAAACGACGCACACGTTGTCGTTGCACAGCGTGCAGAGCGCGAGATTCGTGCACTGGGCCACGAGCCCGGACGCGCCGCGAATGCGGGTGGACCAGTCCTTCGCGCCCGCGCCGAGACGCTCCGCACCCACCCACTGCACCGGTCCCGGCTCGTACGGGTCGAACCAAATCGTATCGTCGAGATCGACGTCGAGTTCTTTCGCCGCGAGGACACGATGCGCGGCGGCGTGCTCGCGGTCGGGTCCGACGTCCAGATTCATGTTGAACTCGCGTTCGCCCGCCAGGGCGGGCGCGCTCCGTCCGGTCATCGCGGCGAGGACATGCGGATAATTCCCGAAAAATTCCCGGAAACGGAGAATGCCGGTTCGTGCGTCGAACCCCGACCGGGTTTGGTCGGACTGGTTGGCTTTCGTCATGCGACCTTTCCGATACGTTGCTTATTCGCGATTTCGGCAAGTCAAAGTGCGACGATAAACGCGCGGGACGTGTGGGGGTGGTTCTCCGCACTCCGAACGACGCTTGGAACATCTTATGATAATACGTACGGAAGAGATGCGTCAACCGTGCCCACCCATTCGGCCGTAATACCGAGCACTCCCCGGTCGCTTTCCACCCTGCCGCGCACGAGGCAGCCCCCCCCGCCGGCAACGCGATGACCGAAACGTCGGTAGATTTTCGGAAACAGCGTCACTTCCATCGTCCCGTGGCAGTCCTCGATGGTCAGGAATTTCATGTACTCGCCATTTTTCGTTACGGCGCGGCGGGCGGCGATCAGCCATCCGGCAACGGTGACGCGCTTCCCCACGTATCGGCTCAGGTCGTTCGACGCGACCACGGCTTGTTTCGACAGCGCTTCCTGGAACATCCGGATGGGATGACCGGAAATCGCGAGGCCGAGAATTCGCTGCTCCAGGGCGATGCGTCGCTCCACGGGGTACTCCGCCAGGATGGGAACGACCGGCGGCCGGCGACCGCGCCAGGCGTCTCCGGCGCTACGGTCCCCGAACATGTCTCCGTCCGACGCCCGCCGACGCACCGCGGCGCCCGTGCATCTCAAGAGCCGCAAGCGCCACATCAATTGCGGCCGCGTCTCGCCGAAGCATCCCATCGCGTCGCACAGAATCAGGTTTTCCGTCTCGCTCGCCGACGCCTCGGTCCGGTCATGGAAATCCTCCAGGCACGCAAACGGCCGAACGGCGCGTGCGCGAACAATGTTTTTGAGAGTCCTACGCGCAAGTCCCTTCACCTGCGCCAGACCGACGCGGAGAACTCCCTTCGCGCCCGTGTGGCGGATCGCGCTGCGGTTGACGTCGGGCGGGAGAATCCGAACGCCCCACCGCCGCGCCTCTTCCAGATACTCGCCCGGCGCGTAAAACCCCGCCCGGTTGGACATGACCGCCGCGAGGAATTCCGCCGGATAGTGCGCCTTCAGCCAGGCCGCCCGATAGGCGATATGCCCGTACGTGACCGCGTGCGCCTTGCAATAGGAATACCCTGCGAAGTTGGCGATCAGGTCCCAGATGTCCTCGGCTGCCCCGCGCCTGACGCCGTGGCGAACCGCGCCGAGGACGAACCGGGGGCGGAGCGTTGCGATGCGCTTCGGGGAGCGATCTTTCGAGATCGCCTTGCGAAGCAGGTCCCCCTCTTCCAACGTGAACCCGGCGACAGCTTCGGCGACTTTCAGGATGTCCTCCTGAAAAAGCATGACGCCGAACGTCTCGGCGAGAACCGGCGCCAACCGCGGGTCCGCATACGCGGTCGGCTCCTCGCCCGCGCGGCGGCGCACGAAGCGC
>Ga0272442_10004584_pt1 | contig 18827 bp, 22 predicted proteins | sample SSMForm2O_FD_200262 | JGI IMG/M metagenome (GOLD analysis project Ga0272442, IMG submission 200262) | Marine sediment archaeal communities from Little Sippewissett salt marsh, Falmouth, MA, United States - SSM-Form-2O | ecosystem: Environmental > Aquatic > Marine > Wetlands > Sediment ... | reverse complement strand
ATTATGAATATTTCAGTTTTCAAAATATGACTCGTTTTTTAACAGAGCTATATGAAAACAATTCTGATATAATGAACCTGAAATCTATCGGTAAAACCTATGAAGGTCGTGATATATGGCTTGTAAAAATTTCTGATAATGTAGAACTTGATGAAGAAGAACCAGGCGTTTTATTAATGGGTGCCCATCATGGAAATGAAAAACCATCTTTTGAAGTTTTAATAAATTTTACAAAACATATTGTTGAAAACTATAATAAAAAAAACTATGACAATGACAATGATGGATATCTAAATGAAGATATCATTGATGGATTTGACAACGACTTAGATGGACTTGTTGATGAAGACCCCTCTGAAGAACGAGTTAGAGAAGTTGTAAATTCAACACAAATCTATATTATTCCAATGGTAAGCCCTGATGGAGTTGAGGCAAATACAAGGAAGAACTGTGTTCCAAATTATGGATTATTTGGATTAAGCGATCACATCACATCATATGGAGTTAACCTAAATCGCAATTATGGTTTTAAATGGAATTATCAATTCATTTTTCCATTAAGATTTCATCTTCTAAATATCTGGGATAAAAGCCACAATTATCGTGGAGTAAAACCATTTTCAGAAAATGAGACTAGAGCTGTAAAAAATCTTGTTGAAAGTAGTAATATTAGTATCTCTTTATCTTATCATTCATATGCTGAGGTGATGTTTTATCCATGGATGCATACAAGCATGGATAACCCTCATGAAAAACTTTTTATATCAGTTGGACAGAACATGTCAAAGATAAATAAATACAGGCTCCTTACTCATGGATTATATAACAAATCCTACACCATCCCAAGACTAGGTGGAAATCTTGGAACCTCAGAAAACTGGCTTTATGGAGTCCATAACATAATTGCCTTTACAATGGAGCTGTGTAAAACAAGGGCGCCCACAAAACCTGATGTTGTAAAAGATTATCTAAAGAAACATATCGGGGTAAATCTCTATGTCTGTGAAAGGGCTCAGACAATCCAAGAAGAAAAGGATTTATCCTTCGAAGATGAATAAGTCTTCAATAGTTGAATTTAGTGCCTTTGCAATATCATAAGCCATTTTTAGAGATGGATTATATTTTCCTTTTTCTAAAAATACAATTGTCTCTCTACGTACTCCTACCTTTCTTGCTAAGTCCTCTTGAGTTAAATCATATCTTGCTCTAAACTCTTTTATCCTTGTCTTCATATTTAACTACCCTTTCTAGAAAAGTAAAAATATGATAATATAAAAACTGCTCCAGATATCAATACCACTGCTGCAGTAACAAGTCCGCCTCTAAGATCTTGGTCAAATAACATTATTGAAAGCATATTACTTCCAACTGCACTCCAAATAGCTGATATAAACCCATAGTATCCTGCTTTATAAGCAGCATTTTTAAGTCTTTCGTCTTGGGCAGGTAAACCTTTTTTAATATTTTTATATCTGTCGAATATAATGTAAGATGTTGATAATATTATTATTAGTATTATCGGCACTGATATTATTTCAAAAAGTCCTATTGAAGAATCTCCAACAATATAATAGATAAATGTTGTAACTACAAGTGTTGTAATTCCTATTCCTAATATTATTGAAAAAATTTGCCCTTTTTTTGTATCATTTAACATTTTCATTCACCTTTTGTTAATATATTCTAACATATAGTTATTTATTTCTAACATTATGTTACATATATGTAACATCTAGTATAAATATTTTTCTCATATAATACAAAAAATTAATTTTTTATTAATTGATTATAATTTTTGTTAATCTTGTCAAGTCTATACTCACTAAATGGAATATCACGGCCTTTTTTTATCCTATGGTCAATCCACATCTTATGAAGTCTATAACTGTTCTTATAATAAATATCATATTTTAACAGGTTATGCTTTTGAACAAAAGGGTTATGGACAGCAATAAAATATCTATATGAAAACAATTCATCAATAAGATCAATTGTCAGAATTCCCCTTTTTATAAGGAGATACATTGTTTCAAAAAAACTTAGATAATCAATAATATAACCAATTTCTTCTTTGTTAAAAGGATCTTTTCTACAATTTGTACTGTTACAAATCTCAAGTTTATTATATATTTTCTTAAAATTTTCATTATTTGAAAATCCATCATATAAAGAATAAATGAATTCACCTTCAGATATGTTCTTCTCTCGCCTCATCTGGAAATATATTGCAATAATGCCCCCAATTGCGCCAAGAATCCCAAAATATTCAATCAATTTACTATATATATTTTCATCAATACTTTCAAAAAATAAAATTGGGATTATTATAATTACAAAAATAAAGGCAATAAGAATTAAAACACTAAGATTCTTTAACTTTTTTTCCATAAGAAAAAATATTCCTTATCTTACAAATAATTTTCTTAATAAACAAAAAAGTAGTTTTATTTGGTTTTTCCCAAACATTTTCTAGACCTTTAAATACAAAAATCAGATTCTGGGCAGAGATGGTGATAAAAAATATGAAGAAATATTTAATGATATTACTAATAGGAGCTACAATATTTACACTGACAACAACAATAACTGCAGAACCAACTAGAATAGAAAAAAAAAATAAAGAATTAGAAAATGAAGATTTGATAACTGTGACAATTCAAAAATCAGAGGAAAAATTAATCCCTTATGACCTAAACTCAAATATACAGCCGGTAATAAAAGAAGAGTCCAAAAAAGAACTAATAATTGCACCAATGACATGTAAAGATCTAGAAGAAAAAAATATTGATGAAAACGAAAATATGGTTGTTACAGGTCTTGCACTTGGTGGAACAGGCCCTGATATAAAAAGTTCAGAATGCGGACTTGGTACACAAGTAATATTAGTAACTGGTGCTGTTGTTTTTCTTTTATTTGCATTAATCGTTTTAAGGAAAAAATAGTAACTTTTTCCTTATTTTTTTCCAATTATAATACTTGTGATTAAAATGATTGGTATTATAAAAAGTACTATGGATATACCAATAAAGGGTATATTAAAATTATATTCATCTGCAAGAAAACCAAAAATTGCTGATGAAGGGCTTGCAAATAAAATCAAATTTGACCTGTAAAAGCCAATTTTTCCAGCTCGTCCTTTTTCTTCCCACTTATCAACAATATAAGAGCTGATTACAGGAAAAATTGCAGTTGCAAAAGAAGGGATGAAACTAATTAAAAAAATAAGAACCATGGACTGAATATTTACAATAAGAAGGGTCCCAAATGCAGCGATAGTTGAAAGAAAAATGATAATCAATTTTTTATCATATCTATCAGATAGTGAACCTATTATTGGCTTTAAAATAAATCCGCCAATTCCCAAAATTCCTAGGGCAATTGCAGCCTGGATTTCGGTAAAACCTTTTTCAACGACCAATAATGAAGGAAAAAAAGACATATAGCTTATCCAAGTAATTGCTGCAAGAAGGTTTATGACAAATATAAGTTGAATATTTTTTTCTTTAAAAATACTCATTCCATCAAATACCCTTTCTTTTATTGAAACCTTATCAGGAAGAGTAGTTGATTCTGAGGTCTTAAGATAGAATAAAAATACACTGATTATACAAACAGCAGCCCATATAAAGAAAAATATTCTCCAGTTATATGAACTTGCAATTAGAGCAGCAAATAAAGGAATTAAATATGCAACTGAGCCAGCACTGTCCCTAATCCCGAGTGCTTTTCCTCTATTTTTTTTGAAAATATCAGTAATCATTGATATTCCAACCGCTGGATATGCACCTGTCCCAAAGCCAAGAAGGATCAATGCAAAAATAAAGATAAGATAATGAGTTGATAGTCCTACTAAAAGATATGAAAATGAAAAAATAATCATTGCAATTATTATTGTTTTTTTTCTGCCCTTGATATCTGAAAATATACCAGAAGGGAATTGAACAGCAGCATATACAAGCCACATAATTGTTAGTGCAAAACCTGCATTTGTCCAACTAAAATCTAATTCTGTGACAATTTTTGGCAATAGATTTGAGATGCTATATCTACCAGATAAAACCAAAAACCAGGCAAGTGAAATGCAGAAAAGTGCTTTATTTTCCTTTGAAATTTTCATATTATGAAGATTTCCTCAAAAAGGCAGTCTTATTTAGTATTTTGGGTTATTTTTTGGATAAAAAAAATTAGGAAGCGATTAACTTTTGTTTTAAGGTTAACGCTTTTACAAGAATCCCAAAAGCTATGCTTTCCATTTTTGTTGGATGAAGTTCTGAATCGAGTTGGTTTGTAAAAATAATTAATGTACTGTCCTTTGTTGGCTTTACATTAACAAGATCATGGACTCCTACATAACCTCCGCTATGACCATATTCAAGATTTCCAAATTTATCGTATTTAATTACCCAGCCCAAACCATAGTTATGAGGATCTTCAGGTGAAAAATGTGGCTTATGCATGAGCTCAACAGTAGATTCATTTAGAATCCTTGTTCCGTTATAGATTCCTCCATTCATATGAGCAATCATAAAATGAGAAAACTCCTCAACTGATGTTCTAAGAGTTATTGCAGGATAAATTAAATAAATTCCATAATGAGGATGCCTAAAATATGCACCATTTTTATATTCATAAGGAACTGCAATGCTATTTATATCATGGTCTTTTAGTCTAAAACTTGAATTAGTCATTTCTAAAGGATCAAATATATTCTCTCTACAATACTCATCAAAATTTTGTCCAGATATCAATTCAACAAGATAGGCAATGATTGAAAATCCAACATTTGCATATAGATACTCCTCTCCAGGTTTGGATTCTGACCAAGTTGAAGAGCTGTATCCTAACCCGCCTGGAGTCAGATACTCTTCAAGCCAAGGATCAGGAAAACCAGGTACATCAGGATCTCCAGGTAGATATGAAAGGCAAATCCAGTAAAGGTTATCATCTGCAAGGCTTGACCTATGAGATAGTATCATCTTTATTGTAATAGGGTCATCTGGATGATTTGGATTTCTTAAGCTAAAAGGTAAATAATCATTTACGTCATCATCTAAATCAAAAAGACCTTGATCATATAATTGCATCAATGCAGTTGCAGTAACTGTTTTTGAAACAGAAGCCTGTAGATACAAAATGTCCTTGTTTGTTTCCTTTTTATTTTCTAGGTCATAATAACCCATATATTTTTCCCAAACAACACTGTCATTTTTGATAATGCATGCAGCAATTGAAGGTTTATGACTAATCTTCATTAATGTCTTGATTAGAAAATCAAAAATTGGTTCTGAAGAATCATCTCTTATCTCAGTTATTTGTCTTGATTTAATTCCAACTGATGAGCTTATTGGAGCTGATAAGATACCAATAAATAAACATAGTACTACGACTTTTTTGATTTTATTATTCATTGTTTCACCTATTATTAGTAATATTATTTTCTATATTATATAAATATATCATATGACTATTTATTTCTTCCTATTGTATATCTCCCTTAAAGGAATATAGAACACAAGTAAAGCAATAAACAGCCATAGTAGTAGACCAGGAATCACTGGAGGATAATTAAATATTGTAAGGCTGAGACCTGAAATTATTATAAAAGCAACAATAACCCCTGTTAATGCCTCACCAGCGATAAGGCCTGCTGTGAAAAGAAGGCCTGTTCTAATTGCCTTTTCTTTAGGTTTAACCTCGGTCTTTTTAATTGCAAGTTCCCATTCACTGATTTCTTCATCATCCTTTCCATAGGTCTTTTCTATTTTTTTATTTGTAAAATGCCTTATAACTCCACCAAAGAATATCGGAGTTGCTAGAGTAAAAGGAAGATATATCCCAATTGCAACCGGCAATACTGGTACATCGATAAGAATTAAAACAAAGGCAAGAACCATCCCAGCAAGAACAAATGGCCATACCATCTCGCCACCTAGAACTCCCTTTACAACACCACTCATAAGAAACGCCTGAGGTGCAGGAAGGTCCGTACTTCCAATAGTATAAGCTTTATGAAGAGCTGAAACAACAAGGGCAAGGACAGGTGCTGCTGCAATTATTCCTACCAATTCAGCAAGTTGCTGTCTGTAAGGTGTTGCACCAATCATCTGACCTGCGGTCATTGACTGAAGAACATCTCCTGATATCGCCGCACAACAAGCAATTACTGCAGCAATTAAGAGAGCTACGCCATAAGCAGCAACATCTCCTGAAAGTCCAAAACCAAAAAGTATCAATGATGTTAGAAGTAATACAGATACAGTAACCCCTGATGTAGGATTATTTGACGAGCCGACTAGGCCTGCCATATAACCTGCAATTGCACTTGCAATGAATGCAAAGAGTATTGCAAATATTGCCATAATACCAGATATAAAAAGATTTTCAGAAATCCAAACGTAAAGTAAAAATACTGGAATTGTAAGAGCACCTATTGCCAAAAATACAAACTTGAAATTTAGGTCTCTATCAGTCCTGCTTTTTGTCTCTTTTGGACCACTTTTAATACCAATTATTGCTTCTCTTATACCATCAGCAATATTATTTCTTAGCTTAAAGATTGTAAAAAGACCACCTACGACCATTGCGCCTACACCAATATACCTGATATAGTCACCCCATATCTCATAAAAGCCCCATATCAATTTTCCAACTTGCAGATCTCCACCTGCAAGGGCCATTGCATCTGCGATTTGCTCAGGACTTGTAGGAGTTGGAATACCTGTTGCAAGTACAATGAGAGGAGCAATTATAACCCATCCAATAAGCCCACCTACAAAAACAAATGAGGAAATCCTTGGGCCAATAATCCATCCTACACCTAAAAGTGCAGGAGAGGTTGCAATACCGCCATAGAAAAGCCCACTGTTTTCTCCACCTACAATTTTGAACTTACCAATATTTATGATACTGTGGAACTTCCCGCTAATTGCCTTAATTCCAATTTGTGCAAATTTCAAGGTGGCTCCTAAGATACTTCCTAAAAGCAACCAAATTCCTGTGACAGCTGATCCATCATCTTTGGAATCTGTGTTTTCATCTTTTACAGTAGTTGTTAAAACAGCAGCAACAGCAACTCCCTCTGGGAAAGGAAGATCTGTCTTAATTATCAATGCACGCCTAAGTGATACCATCCAAAGTACACCCAAAGTACCACCAAGAGCCGCAACTATCGTTGTCTCTAAATAGTGAATATCCTGCCATGCTTCAAGTAATAACATTGCAGGAATTGTAAAAATAACACCTGCTGCAAGTGCAGTTCCAGCAGCAGCACCCATCATACCGATATTAACTTCAAGAATCGTTCCCTTAAAAGGTCTGAGCAATGCAAAGGCCATTACTGCACCAGGGATAGCTGCAGAAACAGTCATACCAGCATAAAGACCAAAATATGCATTAGCCGAACCAAGGACAATTGCTAAAATCGCTCCAACAAGTACTGCCTTTAAGGTTAGTTCAGGTATATCACTTTTTGATGGGATATATGATTTAAAATTCTCTCTATCTGTCATAGTTTCTCTAATTTATTATATAAAATTTCAGATATATAAAATAATCGCCTTAATTATATATATTATAAAATATTAAATGCTATCCCTCACTGAAACAAGTCCAAGAAGCATGCCAATATAAACAGTTCCGTCAGGGCCCATGTTGATAGGCCCCCAATTGTTATTATAAGTTATGCCTGTTCCAACAAGTTTTTTAAATACCATTTTTCCGGTCTTAAAATCAACTGCTGTGAAATACCAAAAATCTAAAAATAAAGGATTTGGATTTTTTGTATAAAGATAAATTAGTCCATTACCCAAAGACAGTTTAGGTAAGGCAGAAACTGGTATAATATCACTTGTCCATATCTTTTTACATAGATATCCATCTATTGTTGGAATTATATCTATTCTTGTAATTCCAGGCTCAGGTGTGCGACCAAAAGCTGCTGAAAACATGTTTTTATGTCCATAACTATTAACTAAAATCAAAGAGTGAGTGCCATTTTTCCGTGATAGGCCAATAAATGAGTTTTCTACACAACTCTTGTTATCTTTAAAAACAGGAATACTACATGCAAGTGTGCCATTATTTCTATAGTAAAGCTCTACATTCATCTTTGGGTCTGCATTATCACCAATTGCTACAAGATCGCTAACTAATGTAGGAGTCGTCCCAGACCCTTGGTTTAACATACCTGGTTTTCTTCTAGTTCCTCTGTCATATTCAGCACGCCAATCAATCTTTGGATTTCCAGATTCATCAATATTAAAGCGATAAAGTGCATAATCTGATACAATATAGACACCATCTTCACCAATAGTAAAAGAGTTTTGAATCTCTTCATAATGATCATATCCAGGGACTTTTAATTCAATTGAAGAAATATTTCCATTTGTTTCATTAATTAAGCCAACTGCACCATATCTACTGACAAACCAAATATTTCCAGACCAATCAGGTAAAGCACAGCCGACCTTATCTCTTTCAGGAAAATTCCTTTTAACAACATAGTCAGATAAATCATATTTTTTAACAAGCTTAAAAGTATCATTATTATTGACTTGTACTACTTCAATTGCTTGCTCATGAGTTGCAACAACAACTCTATCAAGATTATCTAAATAAAAATAAGCCCCGCCTGATGTATCTTCAAATATTCCTATGGGATCAAAAATAGAAAGAACCGGTCTTTTTGGCAAATCATAACTTGCAATTTCTTCAAGGGTTGTAGAATTTAGCATAACTAATCGTGGTCTATCAAGACTTGTACAACCAACAACCATTTGACCTTGTTTTGTAAAAGTGACTGTTACACATTCAGCAATCCCTCGATAGGTTGAATTTATTATTGTATTATTACCAACTGGTCCACTCTGAATATAATAATCAGACATGTATGAGTCTCCATGCATATTATTTCCACCATTCTCTGCCATATATGGGTGCTGTGGGATTATTGTAATATTACTAATTTTACAAGAATAGTTATTTGAGAAATCAGAATTTCTGATATATTTCACACTTTCAGGTAGTAACTGATAAAGAGGTCCCTGAGGTATGGGTTTTGATTCAACATAAATAGAAGATATAAATAAACATTGAACTAATAAAGAAAAAATAACAAAATATGTGAATTTTTTTGGTTTTTCTATCATATTATTAATTTATATTAAGTTTATAGTATATAAATTTACTATTTTAATTATAGTTCAAAATGTTGATAATTTTCTAATATCATACAAAATATTTATAAATTAACAATTGTTAAGACATATTAATGAAAAAGATCTTTTTGCTTATTACACTCATATCACTCATTAGTACATCTATTGTTCAAGGAGAAGCAATAAAAAATCAAGAAAATGATAAAGCAATTATCATTGGCATTGTTCAATCCACAGTAACTTGTGTACCTGAGCCGATTGATAATGCTACTGTGAAGGCTGAAAAAAAATTTACAAATGAAAAAGAAGAATATATAACTCAAACAGATTCAAATGGAGAATTTGAATTAATAATTCCTGAGGGGATATATAAGATAACTGCAGAAAAAAAGAAATACGAACCTAGTTTGTCAACCCCTTTTTATATAAAAAAAGTAGAGAAAGATAATACCTACGAATTGGTATTTAACATGCTTCCTTCAAATGATCATAGTAGAAAAGTTGAACTGAGATTTTTTATAAGAATTATAAACCTAATAACAAAAATAAGAGGGTGATAATATTATTTTTTTCTAAACTTCAAAGAAATTGAATTAATACAATACCTTTTACCTGTTGGATTTGGCCCGTCATCAAAAACATGACCAAGATGACCACCACATCTTCTGCATACTACCTCTGTTCTTTTCATACCAATACTATAATCTTCTTCTAAAGAAACAGAGTCATTGTCAATAATATCATAAAAACTAGGCCATCCACTACCTGAATTAAATTTTGTTTTTGAGGAGAATAATTTATTTTCGCAAGCAGCACATAAATAAATTCCAGTTTCTTTATTATTCAAATAAAGACCAGAAAAAGGTGGTTCTGTAGCTTTTTTTCTTAAAACCAAGAATTCATCCTTACTTAGAATTTGTTTCCATTCTTCTTCAGTTTTATTAATCGTTTCTTTTTTCATATTCTTAGTATTTTTATTCTAACTCATTTTAATAAATGTTTTTGATTAACCATTATTTATTAACAATCGTTAACTTAATAAACAATCAAAAAAATGCAAAATATAAAAAAACCTTTAACAGTGAAAATATAGTTTATATTCAAGATCCGTTGTTTCTCCGATAAATTTCTGCCATTCCTGTTTTTTATATTTAACAAATAAATCAACTGCTTCTTTTCCTAAAGCTTTGGAAATTACAGAATCTGATTGAAGTTCTTCAAGTGCTTCATTAAGATTTGTTGGTAGTTTTTTAATTCCAAGCCCTCTATCATCCTCGCTCATACTGTAGATATTCTTTGGAATAGGGGCTATTTCGATTTTCTTTTTAATTCCATCTAGACCTGCATGAATCATGGCAGCATAAAGCAGGTAAGGATTTGCAGCAGGATCAGGATTTCTTATCTCAACATCAATATTTTTTCTAGCAGGAATTCTAACAAGACTGCTACGATTATGCTGAGCCCATGCAATATAGATAGGTGCCTCAAAATTTGGAATTAAGCGTTTATAACTGTTTAAAGTAGGGTTTGCAATAGCAGCCATTCCTCGGGCATGATCTAAAATACCGCCAATAAAATAACGAGCAGTCTGACTTAGGCGATATTCATCGGACTCATCCAAAAACATATTTTTATTATCCTTGAAAAAGCATACATGAGCATGCATTCCAGAGCCAGCATCCCCCGAAAAAGGCTTTGGCATGAATGTTACAAGTAAATCAAAAAGTGATGCTGCCTCACGAGCAAGATATTTAAAATAAATACAATAATCAGCTGCATCCAAAACATCAAGATTTTTGATTTCAACCTCATGTTGGAATAAACCAAGTTCATGATGATGATATTTAATTTTGTATCCGCTATCATTTAGAAATTCTGATAGGGTTTTTCTAAAAAACTTACAATCATCCAAACTCGAAGGGGCAAAATATCCTTGTTGTTCGACAATTTTAGATTGCTCTTGATTATGTTCAGTTAAAACGTAGAATTCAAGTTCCGGGGATACAAGAATTTTATCAATACCTTGTTTCTTTGAGTAATTGATTGCTTTTTTTAGGATATTACGAGGGCCTGCTGGAAAGGCTTTATCATCAAGTCCATAAATTTCACCTATGAAACGTGCTTCATCATCTTCATGAGGTAGAATTAAAAAAGAATCGATATCCGGCTTTACGATCATATCAGATTTTTCAACCTTTGCAAAACCAACTGATGAGCCATCAAAACCGATACCATTTTCAATTATTCCATCAAAAAATGCCTCGACAGGTATATTTAGACTTCTTAATCTTCCTATTAAATCAGTAAAATGAATTTGGATCCATTTAATGTTATTTTCTTTGATTTGTTTTTTAATCTTATCTATTGACATGGAAACACCATATGCTCGTTTAAATAAATATGTTTTTCCTTATAAAAAAGAGAGGGTAAATATATAACTTTCTATATTAATTTCATATTTAGTCGATATTATGGATTATAAAGAGTATTATTACAAGGGAGATGCTAATCCTGCATATGATTATTTTAAAAGCTCAGGAAAAATTAAGACGATATTTAATGGTTTCATCTGTCATATTTGTAGAATAATTCCATCGATGAGAGTAAAAAATTCATTATATAGAATGATAGGAGTAAAGATAGGTAAGAACGTTGTTATTGCCGCCTATGTTGAACTTGACCCATATTTTCCAGAATTAATAACAATCGAAGATAATGTAATAATTGGAGTAGGGGCAACGATACTTGCCCATGAATACAGTCAAGATAAAATTAGAATTGGAAAGGTCCATATCAAAAAAAGGGCCTTAATAGGTGCTGATAGCCTTGTAAGGTCTGGTGTTACAATAGGAAACAATTCTGTAGTTGCAGCAAAAAGCCTTGTCAATAAAGACGTCAAAGATAGAACTATTGTTGGAGGAGTTCCTGCTAAAAAGATAAAAGAATTTGATTAAAATTCTGCTTACATAAAGCCCTTTAAAATCTTATCTTTGAGTTCTATTGCATAATTAATATGATCTAATTTTATGGTACTTCTCTCAAGAAGTGCCTTTGCATAAGCAATACGAATGATTGAAAACTCCAAACTTCTATAAGATACTCCTTCTATATTTGAATCAGCGTTCAAGATATAGTTTTTAATGGATTTTTTAATTTCGGCTGCATCGTTTGCATCAATTCTTGTTTTTGCATTCTGAGCCCATTTAAGATAAGCATTCACAACCAAAGAATAATCAGTTGCGTTCTTTCCCATAAAACTATCTATTATATCAGAGACATATTCTGCTCTTTGGATCCTTGAAACCTTTGCAACCTTAAAAGGGAAATCAAAACGATCGACAAGTGGCTGGGTTATCTTTGAAATATCGTTACAAGTAGCAATAACTCTAATTTCTGCTTTAAAGGATTGGCGATTTTTTCCTTTGGTAATAACATATTCGCCTTCTTCCATTGCTTGAAGTAGCCCGTTCTGATCTTTTACAGACATCTTATCAAGTTCGTCAACAAGTAAAACAGAGCCGTTACTCTGGGCAAGTAAGCCAGGATGTATCTTTTTTCCTCGTGCATCTCCAACAAGACCTGTCTTTGATGTAAGTTCAGAATTTACTAAAATGCCATCCATTTTCTGTTGCCACCAACTTAAAAACTCTGATTTTCCAGTACCTGGGCCTCCACAAAGAAGTATATGAAGCCTCATTCTCATATTAGGTCTGTCGTTTGTAACACCCATTAAAAGAGAACATTTACGAATAATGTCCCATTGTGTACCAACAAGATAAGGACAGATATGTTTGGAGAGGAACTGTAAAGGATTTTCCCTTGAAATTATTTGAAAATAATCTTCATTTGACATATAGCTTCAAAATAACTAAAAAAGATACAAGTATTTTACTCTTATCTATATTGGCCCAAATTTGCCTCCAACATATAAAATAAACGTTGCAATACTGGCAACTAAAATATTATCATCAATTAACCCAAATTCATATCTTTCAAAAAAGGATGCAAAAATAGCTGCAATGACTCCCCATACTGGTATTGAGGGAATACCGCCACTTGCAAAATAATAACCAATAGGTATGCAAACACCCATCATATAGATATTTCCAATAGGATGTTTTCTTCTTTCTTTGAAAGCAAGGTTTCTAATGATCCCTGTTATTCCATCTCCAAATGCAATAAATGCAGGAGGAATTATTGCAATCCAGGGATTTCCAAGGATAATCCATAAAATAAAAATTGCAATTCCCCACATAAAACAAAAACTCACATCATTAAAATCCCTACCAGTCTGGAACCAATAAAAACTATTACCAGATTTATGGGCAATAAATGTTACAAGACCCATAATCATTGCAGAAAAAAGTGGTAACCAAGGACTAGAAAATAAAAAAGGTACAAGTAATACAACAACTCCACCTGCAAAGATATGGATGAATTTTCTATTATAATATATAACCTGCTTTTTTTGAAAACCTTTTTTTATCATATAATGATAAACTATTTTAGTTAAAAAAATTACTGAAAAAGCATAAACTGCAAGTAGTAACATCCATAATATTTCTATTGTTATTTGATGATTGGGCATTGGCCACGTTATAAAGTTATATTATATAAATTTAGCAGAAACATATATAAAAGAGAGTTTAATGTAGATATTTTGAAAATAGTAGAAGCAAAGAATAATATTTTATTCGTTGAATAAAAGTTTGTTTTTTGTTATATGCTATAAATAAACTCCAAAAGTAATAGGAGGAAAAAAATGAACGGAAAAGTAAAATGGTATAACGCAAGAAAAGGGTACGGATTTATTGAAGGCGAAGACGGAAAAGATGTCTTTATTCACAGAACATCTATACCTCAAGGAACCTTCCTCAATGAGGGAGATGTAGTAGAATACGAAATTGAAGAATCAGATAAAGGATTAAAAGCAGTTAACGTAAAAAAACAATAAGTTATATTTGATCTAACTAAAATCTGAATTAAATATTTAAAAATAAAAAAGTAAAAAATCATTTTTTACTTATTTTTTTATCTTTATTAAAACATTCATCGCAGATTGTATTTCCTGCAGGAATTCTTTTACCACAGGTACTACATTTTCCACGATATACTCTCTTAAAACCTACAACAATATCATGGTTTTTTGTAATCCATTTAAACATCAGACCTTCTCTATGAATCTTCATTTTAAACCCTTTTTATTTATGATTTGTTAAATATTATAATGTATTATGTTAGAATAATATTTCAAATGATAAATCTGTTGTTTGTTATAAAACGTTTTGATTAATTAAAAGACTAAATAGGAAAAATACTTAAGGGATTTGAATATAAGCCGAGCCAGGCAGGATAAAACTATGAAAGCTTTTATTACTGGAGGAGCAGGTTTCATAGGCAGTCATCTTGTAGATAGATTGATAAATAGAGGAGACAAGGTTACTGTTTATGACAATTTATCTTCAGGAAATAAAGATTTTTTAAAGCAACATCTTAACAATAGTAAATTTAGATTATTAGAATCAGACCTATTAGATTTAAAATTATTAGAAGATGCCCTAAAAGGCCATGATGTTGTTTTCCATATAGCTGCAAATCCATTTGTAAGACTTGGTGAAAAACAAACAAGACTTGATTTGGAACAGGGCGCAATTGCAACATATAACGTTCTGGAGTCAATGAGAATAAATAAAATAAAAAAAATAGTATTTTCTTCAAGTAGTGTTGTATATGCTGAAACACCACCAATAAAGATTCCTGAGACATATGGGCCTACACTTCCAATTTCTCTATATGGTTCAGCAAAACTTGCAAGTGAAGGGCTAATTAGTGCATTTTGTGGTACTTTTGGATTCCAAGCATGGATCTATAGATTTGCAAATGTTGTAGGAATAAGAGGAACACATGGTGTGATAATTGATTTTATAAAAAAACTTAGAAAAAATCCAAATGAACTTGAAATCCTTGGTGATGGAAAACAACAGAAGCCATATCTTCATGTAAATGACATTGTAAGTGGAATTCTTTATGGTTTTGAGAATTCGTCAGATCAAATCAACCTCTTTAATCTTGGATGCGACAGTAACACAACAGTAAATAAAATTGCTGAGATGGTCGTTGAAGAAATGGATCTTTCAGATGTTGAATTTAAGTATACTGGTGGAAAAAGAGGATGGGCTGGAGATGTCCCTAGATTTCAATTAGATTCAAGTAAAATCAAAAAGATTGGTTGGAAAGAAAGTCAAAGTTCTGATGATGCTGTAAGAAAAGCTATAAGAGAAGTACTTGATAACTAATAATAAATCTTTATTTGGTGAGAGTCAATGATAATTTCACGTTCCCCGGTTAGAATTACTTTAGGAGGTGGCGGTACAGATTTAGCCTCATATTATTCAAAATATGGAGGTGAACTTATTGCTGCGGCAATTGACAAATATACTCTTGTAACTGCCCACAGTAGATTTGATGATAAAATAAAACTAAATTATTCTCAAACAGAACAAGTTGATAATATAAATAATATCAAACATAATATTTTTCGTGAAGCATTAAAACTCCTTAATATAAAAAAAGGAGTTGAACTAACATCTCTTTCTGATATGCCAAGTAGCTCTGGGCTTGGAACATCTGGTTCATTTACAGTAGCTGTCTTAAACGTTCTTCATACTTATAAAAAGGAATTCATCTCTCAAAAACAGCTTGCAGATGAGGCATGTAAAATAGAAATAGAAATACTAAAACAACCAATAGGAAAGCAAGACCAGTATATTGCAGCATTTGGTGGAATTACATCCTTTAAATTTGCAAAAGATGGAAATGTAGCTGTTGAACCAATAAAGATGAGTGAGGAGGCAAGAGATGAACTACACAACAATATCGTTCTTTTTTATACAGGAATCAAAAGGTCTGCATCAAAAATACTAAAAGAACAAGATGACAAAAGTAAAAAAAATGAAAGTTCAACTCTAGACACTTTACACGAAATAAAAAAAATAGGAGTTGAAACTAAGAAAGCCTTTGAAATAGGAGATATCGATAAACTTGGAGAATATCTAGATATGCATTGGAACATAAAAAAACAATTATCAAAAGGTGTATCAAACAAATTTATTGATGATTGCTACAATCATGCAAAGAAAAATGGAGCACTAGGTGGAAAGATAATGGGTGCAGGTGGTGGTGGCTTCTTTATGTTCTATCATAATGGAAACAATAATGAAAAAACAAATTTCATCAAAGAAATGGCAAAGAAAGGACTTAAGAAGATGAGATTTAATTTTGATTTTGAAGGATCAAAAATAATACTTAATATGAAAAATATCTAAAGGTGTTTAATATGAAAAACAAAGAGCAAATTGAACAATATTTTAAGGAAATAAAAGAAATCTGTGATAATATTTCAAGGGAAGATATCGACAAGACAATCGAGCTTTTATTTGATACATGGAAGAAAGGAAATAAGGTCTTTTTCTGCGGAAATGGAGGCAGTGCAGGAACTGCTACACATTTTATGTGTGATTTATTCAAAGTTACAATTGTGGAAGGAAAAAATAGATACAAAGCATTATGTCTAAATGACAATATTCCTCTTATGACTGCACTTATAAATGATGATGGTTGGGACAATCTTTTTACTGAACAACTAAAGAATTTATTTGAACCAGGAGATGTTTTAATCTGTCTGAGTGTTCATGGAGGTTCAGGTAAAGATAAGGCAGGTGCATGGTCCCAGAATCTCTTAAAGGCAATGGAATATGTAAAAAATAACGGAGGAAAAACAATAGGTTTTTCAGGTTTTGATGGCGGTGCAATGAAGGATTATGCAGATGTTTGTATTGTTGTACCTTTTAATGCAACTCCCCATGTAGAGGCATTTCACGTTGTACTGCAACATCTAATTGCATTTAGGCTTAAAGAGAAAATTAAAGGTTTTAAAAATTAAACAGAAAAAAGACATAGTTATTGTTAATATTAAAAAAATGTAATTATATCATACTAAGATTTTGACACATAATACTTAAATATAGTTGTTAAAAGAGTATAACCTAAATGAGTGATAAAATGGAAAAAATTAGAAATATCAAAATATTAGTATTCATAGGTTTATTAGAAATATTATTTGCAGTAATCCTAATTAGCTCGGTAAATTCATAAAAGTACTTATTTTTTAGGAAAATTTATAGAGTATATAGTTTAATTCAGGATTAGATATGCAAATTGCAATAATATGTGGAGGGCTTGCCACAAGACTAGGAGAACTTTCAAAAACCATTCCAAAATCAATGATTCTTGTAGCTGGGAAACCTTTTTTGGAATATCAGATCGAAAATATTAAAAGACATGGTATAAAAGATATTGTGCTATGTGTTGGACATCTATCTGAAAAAATTCAAAGTTATTTTAAAGATGGAAGTGAGTTTGGAGTTAATATAAAATATAGCTATGACGGCGATAAGCTTCTAGGGCCTATAGGTGCCATAAAAAACGCAGAAAAAATGCTGAAGGATGAATTTTTTATAATGTATGGAGACTCTTACATTTCAGTTGATTTTCAAAAAGTTTTCTCTTATTACAAAGAAAATAAAAAACTTGCATTGATGGTTGTTTTTCAAAACAAGGACAAATATGACAAAAGTAACCTTAAAGTCAATAATAATTTAGTAATCAGCCATGGAGAAAAAGATGCTGATTATATCGATTATGGGACAAGCATCCTTAATAAAAAGACTTTAGATTTTTTAGAAGAAGATAAATTTTATTCAACGGGAGATTTTTTTAAAATCTTAATAAGAAAGCAAGAACTCTTAGCCTATGAAGCAAAAAGAAGATTTTACCATATTGGAAACCCAGAAGCATTAGAAGAAATTAGAGAACATATCAAAGAGAAATGCAAATGTTGATATAGTGATTTTCTATTTTGCGAAGCGATGAAAATTCTTGCAAAATACACAATTGTTGATGATGCAGAAATTGGAAAAGACACGATAATAAGGGATTTTTGTAATATTTATAAATGTAAAATTGGAGATAATTGTAAAATAGCAGCTTTTGTAGAAATACAAAAAGATGCAAAAATTGGGAATAAATGTGCAATAGAAGCCTTTGCATTTATCCCATCTGGAGTAAAAATTGAAGATGAAGTATTTATCGGCCCACACGTTTGTTTTACAAACGATAAATTACCAAGAGCTGTAAATCCTGGTTGGAAAATTACCCCGACAGTTGTTAAAAAGGGTGCTTCGATTGGTGCAGGTTCAACCATTGTTTGTGGTGTGACAATTGGAAAAAACGCAATGATTGGTGCAGGTTCAGTTGTTACAAAAGACGTAGCTGAAAATACAATAGTATATGGAAATCCTGCAAAAAAAGTTGGAGAAGTGAAATAAATGGAGCTAATTCCCCCTGCAAACCCAGTTTTTAATAAAGAAATGGAAGAAGCAGCTGTTAATGCATTGAGAAATGAGCGATATATCCTAGGAGAATCTGTTGATAAATTTGAAGAAGAGTTTGCAAAATATATAGGAACAAAGTATGCAGTGTCAGTGAGTTCTGGGACTAATGCATTACATCTTGCATTACTTGCAGAAGGCTTGCCTGTTGGAGGAGAGATAATTACTGTAGCAACATCTTATATTGCTACGGCAAACTCAATTTTACACGCAAACGGAACAC